>Ga0256405_10007302_pt1 | contig 16829 bp, 8 predicted proteins | sample RumenRJG_02DNA_FD_189096 | JGI IMG/M metagenome (GOLD analysis project Ga0256405, IMG submission 189096) | Bovine rumen microbial communities from Lethbridge, Alberta, Canada - RJG_02 | ecosystem: Host-associated > Mammals > Digestive system > Stomach > Rumen | place: Canada: Alberta | collected...
GTTTTTCTTCACTCCTTTCGGAACAGATGAATATAGCGAGTACTGGATTCCCTTCTCCGGCACGAAGGGGGTGGGGGATGTTACCCTTCAGTGCGTGGCTAACGTAGTCGAAGAGGAAGGAGGATGGAGCCTGCATATATATCCCCTTCAGAGGATGAGGGGCCTCCTTTGTGCCCTGGACGCAGAAGGGAAGGAGATTTCTTCGTGGAATGTCGACCTGGGCCCCGCGGAACTGCTGGAGAGGAATGTCGGGTTCGCTCCTTCCAAACTGACACTTGACGGAAAGACTTTGTGGACACTCGACCAGGAGATCCTCGACAGGCCGAACTCCCTGCCTGAAGGCTATGACCACAATTCGGCTTCAGGCTCCTTCCTGCTGGGTTCTTCATACGCCGGACAGAGGGAGTATTCCATTGCCGAAAAATACGCTGACCGGGCTCTCGAGGCCGATCCCAACTATGTACAGGCTTTGGATCTCAAGGCAATGCTCCTTCTGAACAAGGGGGACTGGCAGGGGGCCTTCGACTATGGCAACAGGGCTCTTTCCATAGACCAGTACGATGCCCGGGCCAACTATATCTCCGGCCTGGCGGCGGTTGAACTCGGTAAGAAGGCTGATGCCCTGGACAGGTTCGAGATAGCGGCCATCACCTCCGAACTTCGCAGCGCCGCGCAAGTGCAGCTCAGCCGTATCCATTTCGTTTCCGGGGAACTGGAGAAGGCTATGGGATATGCTGAGAGGAGCATAAGGGGCAACATGCTCAATGTCACCGGAATCGAGATGGGGTATCTCTGTGCAAGGGAGGCCGGCGAGGCGGGAAAGATGCAGCTTGACCTGTATCTGAAAGAGATAGAGACAATGGATCCGCTCTGCCATTTCCCGGATTTTGCGAGATTCCTTTCCGGGGAGATTCCGGCGGAAGAGCTCTCTTCCGGCATACGCCAGGAGATGAAGGTTCAGGAGTATATCGAGAATGCTCTCTTCTTCGAAGGTTTGGGACTGCGTGACGATGCGGTCAGGATTCTTCAGGCCTGTCCCGGACGGAATGCCCTTACCGACCTCTGGATTGCTTATCTGAAAGAAGATAAAGCCATGATACCGTCGGCCGAGAGGGCAGGGCTCGATTTCGTTTTCCCCTTCCGTACCGAGAGCCTGAAACCGCTTTCCTGGGCTGTGGAGAATGGGGGAGGATGGCAGAGCCGGTACCTCCTTTCCGCCCTTCTGTCCAGCCTGGGTCGCAGCCGTGAGGCTTTCGACCTTATAAAGGACATTGAAGACTGCGGATATGCCCCCTTCCATATCCTGCGTTCCAGGATCGGGGGTGGCCTCGAGGATATGAAAAAGGCTGTGGCAGAGGACCCTTCCCAGTGGAGGTACGGCCGTGATGTGGCGGAAACCTTGCTCCGCCAGGGTGATGCTTCCGGAGCGGCGAAGGCTATCGCTCCGTATTATCTCAGGGATAAAGAAAACTTCCACGCAGGTTACCTTTATGCCGAGGCCCTTGCTGCCGACGCGAAATGGGCGGAGGCCGACAAGGTGCTGAAGGACATAGTGATCCTTCCTTACGAAGGTCAGGGAAATTCCCACAGGCTCTACCGCCGGGTAAAGCTCCGTCTGGCCGCCCTGGCATTGGATGCCGGAAAAGTCTCCAGAGCTTCCAGGTTCGTGGAAGAATCCAGGCTATGGCCGCATAATCTAGGTGTCGGCAGGCCTGTGGATGCAAATGAGGATGCTGAAAACTGGATGGCTGCCGTGATTGCCGCCCGGAAGGGGGACAAGGCGGCTGCCGGTACCCTCTTGGGAAAGATTCAGGAAGGGAAGGCCGTCTGGCAGGAAGCCTTCAACGAGGCAGCCTCCGGAAAGAAAGTATCTGCCTGTTCCATCCTTGACAAATATGACCTTGGAATTTAGAAAAGTTGTAAGTATATGAAAATCAGAACAGCAGTATTATTCATGGCCGCTTCCGCCCTGGCCTTTTCATGCGGCGGACGCAAGAGCCTCCTTCAGTACGCGGACCCGTTCGTGGGGACTGCATATACCGGACATACCTCACCCGCGGCCGCCTTCCCTTTCGGCAACATGCAGCCTGGGCCCCAGACCGGCAACCTCGACTGGGAGCACTGTTCGGGATACGTCTGTGAAGACACCCTTATGTGGGGGTTTACCCAGAATAAGATGAGTGGGACGGGAGTGGGGGACCTTGGAGACATCCTCATGATGCCTTTTGCCGGCACCCCGGAGCGCCCGGATTACAAGTGCGTGTTCGACAAGGCGTCGGAGAAGGCCTCTCCCGGTTTCTACGGGGTGAGCCTTCCCGGCAACAAGGCCCGGGCCGCCATGACATGTTCCCCGCACGTCGCAATATACGAGTTTGCCTTCGATGCCCCGGGAGCGTCGCTGTATGTGGATTATCAGAACGCGATAGTCGCTACGGGCGGTTATGAAAGGTTTCAGGGGCGCGTGCTTTCTTCGGAGTACAGAAAAGTCGATGACAGGACTTTCGCAGGTGACATGAGGACCACGGGCTGGGAAGACAAAGGAGTGAACTATATCGAAAGGGACGTGCATTACGCGGTTGTCTTCGACCATCCTGTAGTTGAGGAGATAGACGTGAAGGACGATCCCGCCATGAAGGCTCCCCGCAGGGTTTACAAGTTCAACATCGCCCCCGGCGGGAAGCTTCTCGTCAAGGTGTCAATCTCGTCCGTCAGCAGCGAAAACGCCCTGGAAAACATAAACAGGGAAATGCCTGGCTGGGATTTCGGCGGAACCCTTGCCAAGGCGCAGGCTGCCTGGGAGGATGTGCTTGGAAGAATCTCGATTGAAGGAAGCGATTTCCAGAAAAGGAACTTCTACACCTCGATGTATCATCTTTTCCTCCAGCCCAATGACATCGCCGATGTTAACGGGCAGTACAGGGGGGCTGATGACGCTGTGGCCACCGCGAAGGACGGGAAGTACTATTCGACCCTTTCCCTCTGGGATACCTTCCGTGCGGCCCATCCCCTTTACACCATCGTAGCCCCGGAAATGGTGGCTCCGCTCGTAAATTCCATGCTCGAGCACTGCGATGCGCAGGGGTATCTCCCCATCTGGCCCCTGTGGGGACAGGAAAGCTTCTGCATGATAGGCAATCACGGAGTCCCCGTAGTCGTGGAGGCCTGCCTCAAGAAATTCCCCGGAATCGACAGGGAAAGGGCCTATGAGGCCGTGAAGAAATCCCTTACCGTCAATCATAAGAATTCCGACTGGGACATCTACGACAGATATGGCTACTATCCCTTCGACCTCGTGAAGGTGGAGTCTGCGTCCAGGACGATGGAAACCGGCTATGACGATTACTGCGCGGCCCTTCTGGCGAAAGATCTTGGCAAAGAAGATGATTATGAATTCTTTATGGCGAGGTCGCACAACTACAGGAACCTTCTGGACCCCGAATCCCTCCTCATCAGGGGCCGTGATTCCGAGGGGAACTGGCGCACACCTTTCGACAAGTTCCAGATTTCCCACGCCAGCACCCATGGAGGAGACTACACGGAAGGCAATGCCTGGCAGTACACCTTCCACATGCAGCAGGATTTCGACTGGATGGTCGGGGCCCTCGGCGGGGCCGACGCTTTCGCCACGAAGCTGGATTCCCTTTTTGTCCTTACGGACACATCTGAGGCAGAAGGGTTTACAGGTGATGTCACGGGCCTTGTCGGCCAGTACGCCCATGGCAACGAGCCCAGTCATCACGTGATCTATTTCTATACGATGCTGGGAAAGCCGTGGAAGGCTGCGGAGCTGGTACGCAAGGTGTTTGATGACTTCTACAAGCCCGTGCGTGACGGCCTCTGCGGCAACGACGACTGCGGCCAGATGAGCGCATGGTACATCTTCAGCGCCCTCGGATTCTATCCCGTAAACACCATCAGCGGGGAATTCGTCATCGGGGCCCCTCAGATTCCCCAGGCTGTCGTGAATCTGCCCGGAGGGAAGAAGTTCACCATGAAGGCCCATGGGCTCAGCCCTGAAAATAAATATGTCAAGGGTGTCAGGATTAATGGAGAACCTGTAACAGATTGGTGTATAAGCTATGACGAGATAATGTCCGGCTGCACCCTCGAGTTCGAGATGGGAAAATTATAGAGGGCAGCGTAATTCTGTAATTTCAAAATAGATGACACATGTTTAGAAAAGTACTCCTTGCCGCGCTTGCGACCATCGCCATCTTTATGTCGTCCAATGCGGCGAAAGCATCTCCAAAAGATATTGCCCTCAATCCGGATGCTGCCGGCTGGGCAAAGGCCCATTTCAGGAAAGGTGTCCTTCCGCCTTTTTCCTTCAAGTACGGCGGAGTAAGTTCGGATTCATTCCTGAAAAAGTGGAAATGCACCACCGCTGCCGATGAAAACGGGAATACCGTAGTCACATACCGGGACCCTTCAACCGGTCTGGAAGTCATCTGCTTGCTGGAAGTGTTCCCCGATTTCGACGCGGTGGAATGGACCATTTCCCTGAAAAACGCCTCGGGAAAGGACACACCGGTCATCAGTGAATTTAATGCGGCTGATTTTAAATTGGTTCCAATAAAAGGAAGAACGGGTTTCACCCTTAACCACATCAACGGAAGCCTGGCGGCCACCGATGATTTCGCCCCGCATTACGACACTCTCGAGGAAGGCGCCGAAGTCACGTTCGGCCCTCAGGACGGGAGGTCGTCGAGCGGCCCGTTCCCCTTCTTCAACATCCTTTCGGGACAGGACGGGAACGAGGGCGTCGTGATGTCCGTCGGATGGAGCGGCCACTGGAAAGCCGGCTTCCTCCGCACCGGAGAATCCGGTCGCGAAAAGCTTTCAGTCAAAGCCGGTCCGGGCCGTTTCAACGCATATCTAAAGCCCGGAGAGAAGGTCAGGATGCAGAAGATATCCCTTATGTTCTGGGACGGAGGCGACGGACCGCGCAACATGGCCGGGAACAACAAGTTCCGCCGGTTCATCCTCAGTCACCACAGCCGCAAAATCGGTGGCAAGACGGCCATGTATCCTCTTTGCGGAGGACTCAACTGGGGCGACCCCGCTCCTCTCAACGAGTATACCGGAATGACTGGAGAATATGCCAAGTTCCTTGTTGACAGGTATTTCGACTTTGATATCCGGCCCGATGCCATCTGGCTTGACGCCGGATGGTACGAAGACGCCGCCGACTGGAGGAACGGACGGCACTGGTCCAACTCGGTCGGCACCTGGAGGGAAGACGCAAAAAGGTTCCCGAAGACCCTCAGGGACGTCACAGACCACATCCATTCCCTCGGATACAAGATGATGGTCTGGTTCGAACCGGAGAGGGTGGTCGCCGGATCGGAGATTTTCCGCGAGCACCGCGGGTGGCTTCTTGAAAAGCCCGGTGACGATGTCACATATCTTTTCAACCTCGCAAATCCCGAGGCCCGCGAATGGCTTACCAAATACATAGGCGACTTCCTGGAATCCAGGGGCATAGACTATTACAGGCAGGATTTCAACATGGATCCTTCCGCCTACTGGGAGGCTGCCGACAGTCCGGGGCGTGAGGGCATCACCGAGGCGCACTACATCGAAGGTCTCTATTCCTACTGGGACGCCCTGCTGGAACGCTTCCCGGGGCTTCTTATCGACAACTGCGCCAGCGGAGGCCGCCGCCTCGACATCGAGACTGCCGGCAGGAGCGCTCCCCTCTGGAGAACCGACTACGCGTACGGAGAGGTAAACGGATACCAAAACCAGACATACGGATTGTCATGGTTCTTGCCCATGAACGGTACCGGTGTCTATACCACCGACACCTATGGCTCCCGCTCCGCATACAGCTCGGCCATGGTCATGAACTACAAGCTGACCGACCACCATTTCTCGTTCCTTGAGATGAAGCGTGTCCAGGACGAATACCGCATGATTCAGCCGTATTACCTTGAAGATTTCTATCCGCTGTCTGGCATATCGGACATCGCCTCGCTTAAGAGATGGATTGTCTATCAGCTGCACAGGAAATCGGATGACTCCTCTTTCGTGCTTGCTTTCAGAAGGCCGGAGAGCCCCGACGATGCCTTCAAGGCTTGCCTCAAGGGTCTTTCGCCCGACAAGGAGTATATCGTCAGGAACATGGATTCCAAGGAGGAAATCACCCTTTCCGGAAAGGCGCTCATGGACGGATTCACCATCAGCCTCCCGACGCCCCGCAGCTGCGCTCTCTGGCACATCCAGGAAAAGTAGTATAGTGACTGCCGGTACGGCAGTCGCTTACATATATACGGGGTTATTTGGCAAGCCTCTGTCGGACAGCTTCGTAGAGGAGGATGGCGGTGGAGACGGAGACGTTGAGGGAGTCTTCCACTCCCAGCATGGGGATGCGGATATGGCGGTCGGCTGCCTTGCGCCAGAAAGGAGTGAGGCCTGTGTCTTCCGCTCCCATCACTATGGCAGTGCCACCCTTCATGTCCGAATCGTAATACGGAACGGAATCCTGGAGCTGCGCGGTGTAGATTTTCATACCATGTCTGCGCAGCCAGAAAAGCGCCTCTTCATTTGTGAGCTGCACCGTCGGGACCGTGAAAACGGCTCCTACGCTGGCCCTTACGACATTCGGGTTGTAAAGGTCGCAGGCTGAATCGCACACGAGGACGGCATCCGCTCCGGCCGCGTCGGCGCTCCTGAGGACGGCTCCGAGGTTGCCTGGCTTCTGTACATTCTCCAGCACCACCACGAGCGGTGCCTCCGGCTTCCTGAATGCCAGTTCCTCAAGCGTCCTGTCCTTCCACTCCACCTCGGCGATGATTCCTTCGGTCCCGCCCCTGTAGGCTATCTTGTCATAAACCAGGGGAGTGACCTCCACGCAGTTGCAGTCCGGATTGCCTTTGAGGGCGGATTCTGCGATAGGGGCGAAGTCCTTGTCCTTGAGGATCTCCGTACATCTGAACAAGGTCCTTGCGCGGAATCCGGCGTCCAGGCATCTCTGGACTTCCCGGATTCCTTCCACCGGAAACAGCCCCTTGTCCCTCCTGGTCCTGGACTTGTAGCCCAACGCCAGAAGCTCCTTGATTTTGGGATTGTTCCCGGAGCTGACCTGTTCGGTACGCATCGGAAAGGTTATTCTTCCTCGTTCTTCTGCACGGAAGCCATCTTTTCCGGACGCATCTGGGGGAAGAAGAGCACGTCCTGGATCGTGGTCTTTCCGGTCATCAGCATAGTAAGGCGGTCGATGCCGATGCCGATGCCGGAAGTGGGAGGCATTCCGTATTCGAGGGCGCGGACGAAGTCATAGTCGATATACATGGCCTCGTCATCTCCCTTGGACTTGAGGGCGGCCTGCTCCTCAAACCTTGCGAGCTGGTCGATCGGGTCGTTGAGCTCGGAATAGGCATTGCAAAGTTCATGGCCGTTGACGAAAAGCTCGAAACGCTCGGTGAGGGAGTCGTCGTAGCGGCATCTCTTGGTAAGGGGAGACATCTCCACCGGATAATCGGTGACGAAGGTGGGCTGGATGAAATTCTTTTCGCAGAACTCTCCGAAAATGGCGTCTATCAGCTTGCCTTTGCCCATGGTGGGATCGGTCTCGACATTGAGGCTCTTGCAGGTGGCCCTCAGCGCATCCTCATCCATTCCCGCAACGTCCACGCCGGCGTATTCCTTGATTGCGTCCAGTATCCTGACCCTCCTGTATCCGGCCTTGAAATCAATCTGGTTGCCCTCGATTTCCACCACGGTCGTGCCGTGCAGCTTGAGGGCGATTTTCTCAAGCATCTTCTCCGTGAATTCCATCATCCAGATATAATCCTTGTATGCTGCATAGAGCTCCATCTGGGTGAATTCCGGGTTGTGGGTCTTGTCCATGCCCTCGTTGCGGAAGTCCTTGGAGAACTCGAATACTCCGTCGTATCCTCCCACGATGAGCCTCTTGAGATACAGTTCGTCGGCTACCCTCAGGTAGAGGGGAATGTCAAGGGCGTTGTGGTGGGTGATGAACGGACGGGCGGTGGCACCTCCCGGAATGGACTGGAGGACAGGGGTTTCGACCTCAAGGTATCCTGCGTCCGAGCAGTATTCCCTCATGGTGTTGATGATCTGTGTCCTTTTTACGAACACGTCGCGTACCTGCGGATTCACGATGAGGTCCACATATCTCTGGCGATAGCGGAGTTCGGGGTCGGTGAAAGCGTCGTGGACCTTTCCGTCGGCTTCCTTGACGATAGGAAGCACCCTGAGCGACTTGCTCAGCAGGGTGAGTTCCTTGACGTGGACGGTCAGTTCTCCCGTCTGGGTGATGAACGCGTATCCCTTCACGCCTACGATGTCCCCGATGTCAAGCAGTTTCTTGAAAACGGTATTGTACATCGTCTTGTCCTCGCCGGGGCAGATCTCATCCCTCTTGACGTAGGCCTGGATCCTTCCGGAAGCATCCTGGATCACCATGAAGGAAGCTGCTCCCATTATCCTGCGGGACATTATGCGTCCTGCAATGCATACGTCATCGAAATTTCCCTTCTCAGGGTCGTATCCTTCCGCGATTTCCTTAGCCGTGGTGTTGACCGGATAGAGTGGTGCGGGATAAGGATTGATTCCCAATTCCTTAAGGCGGGCAAGAGACTGCCTTCTTACCTCTTCCTGTTCGCTCAGTTCAATGTTTGCCATCTGTGTGCTTTTCTTTTTTTAAATCGTCAGTCCGCAAAAATACTCAATAAAATCCAAAGTTTAATTTTTTATGAGTATATTTGTCTAATATGGGCAAAGAACGTAAATGGATACTTCAGACTCCTGCCGACCCTGAGATCGCCGGCCGTCTGGCTGCTGAGCTCGGAGTCGACAAGGTTCTTGCGCAGCTGCTCGTGAAAAGGGGAGTGACCACTTTCGAGCAGGCACGTTCTTTTTTCCGCCCGTCCTTGGACGACCTGCACGACCCCTTCATGATGAAGGATATGGATTCGGCCGTCGAGAGGCTCCGCAAGGCCATTACCGCAGAAGAGAAGATTCTGGTCTATGGGGATTATGACGTCGACGGCACCACGGCCGTAGCCCTTGTATATTCTTTCCTCAGGAGATATTCGTCCAATGTGGATTTCTATATTCCCGACAGGTACGATGAAGGCTACGGGGTTTCCCTGAAAGGTATCGACTGGGCCTCCGACAACAAGTTCGGCCTGATCATCACCCTCGACTGCGGCATCAAGGCTGCATCGAAAGTCAGGTATGCCGCTGACAAGGGAATCGACATGATTATCTGCGACCACCATCTTCCCGAGGAAGAGATCCCGCCTGCAGTCGCAGTCCTCGATCCCAAGAGGGAAGACTGCAACTATCCTTTCGACGACCTTTCCGGCTGTGGCGTAGGATTCAAGCTTGTCCAGGCATACTCCCAGCGGTACGGAATCCCTTTCGAAACACTCATACCGCTTCTCGACCTCCTTGTCGTCAGCATTTCTTCCGACCTCGTGACCATGGTCGGTGAGAACAGGGTGCTTGCCCATTTCGGCCTCAAGCAACTTAACGAGAACCCCCGAAAGGGACTTCTGGCGATGATAAACCTTTCCAAGCTTGAGCCCGGCCACATCACCATCGACGACATCGTCTTCAAGATCGGGCCGCGAATCAACGCTGCGGGGAGGATGGAGACGGGAAGGCTTGCGGTCGAGTTGCTTACGGCGGCGGACGACAGGACTGCCAACTTCATTGGCAACAAGGTCAATGACAACAATACCGAGCGCAAGAACATAGACCGTGAGATTACCGGCGAAGCCATAGAGATGGTCAGCAGCGGTAAGGCCCTCGCTTCCTCTAATGCCACGATAGTCTATAATCCCATCTGGAACAAGGGAGTCGTGGGAATCGTAGCGTCTCGTCTCGTAGAGGCCTATTACAAGCCGACGGTCGTGCTTACGAAGTCCAACGGTTTCGTCACCGGCTCGGCCAGGAGCGTCGCAGGATTCGACCTTTACGAGGCCATAGAGAGCTGCGCCGACCTGCTTGAGAATTTCGGAGGTCACGTATATGCGGCCGGACTCACCCTGAAGGAAGAGAACCTGGCTGAATTCAGCCGCAGGCTTGATGATTTTATCGGGAAGAAGATAACCAAGGAGATGCTTACCCCGGTGACAAACATCGACTGCGAACTCGACTTCTCCCAGATTACGCCGAAATTCTTCAGGATACTCAAGCAGTTCCAGCCCTTCGGCCCCGGCAACGGCAATCCCGTGTTCATGACGGAGAACGTCTATGATGACGGCAACGGCCGGAAGGTTGGGGCGGGAGGCGTCCACATCAAGCTTGACCTTATCCAGGAATCACAGCCTTACAGGCAGATTCCGGCGATAGGCTTCAACATGGCCGACCTCTACGACTATATAAAGGCCGGCAACCCGATGGATGTCTGTTATTCCATCGTTGAGAATTATTATCGCGGCAATTCAACCATCCAGCTCCGTCTCAAGGATATCCACGAGAGGGAAGAGTTCATATAGACGGCATCACACGCACGAATACATTCTCGTAAGGGGCGATGTCAAGGGAGGTCGTCTGCCTGCCTGTTTCTTCGTTAATCACATTGACCCGGACGAACGGAAGCCTGTTGCCGTTCCCGTCTTTGAGCGACAGGGTCGCCGCCTTTCCTGCGGTTTCCCGTATGTTGACCAGTACGTTCCCGTCGGGGGTCGGTACTGCGCCGACAAGAAGGAGATTCTCTCCTTCAATGCCAAGCGCCGAATGTTCCCTGGCCCTTTTCTCCTGTCCCTCCTTTGAAGGGACTCCCGGCTGTACCCTGGCATATACCGGAGTGCGGTTGCCCTGGCCGAACGTCCATGCGTCGGGTTCGGAGCATCCCCGGAGCGATGTTATCGCATAATTCCAGCGGAATTCCCCTTCCTGGGACGCCCGGAAATTGGTAAACCAGTAATTGTTCATCACCCACGAGAAGAAATGGGTCTTTTCATGGACATGTTCTTTCCGGAAAGGATCGTTCATCAATTCTCCCATCATGAAAAGGGGAACTTCGTCGGTGCTGACCAGGACCTGCAAATCCTGATTCCTGGCGGAGACGAAACTCTGCACCGTGTTCCAGGCGGCAGTCGTCCCGGGAATCTGGTTCTCTCCAGCGACGAGCAATCCTCCGGGGACGTCAAAGGCCAGCTTTCCGCTTTCAACTCCGAAAGGAAAAGCTATGTAGATTCCTGTAGGATCCGTTTCAGGCATCCTTTTCAGCCTGTATGAAAGGTCGATTCGTTTGACGCGGTTATGTAGTTTTACGTCAACCTTGATTCCGAAGTCGCTGTCGCATCCTTCGAGAACACCTTCAAAGGAAACGGTCGTGAAAAGGTCTCCCGTGGTGATTCCGGTGAACCTGACACTTTCAAAGCCTTTCCTGGAATACTTGTCGAACCGGAGCTTGTTCATCTGGCCGCGGTCTCCTTCCAGGCTTTCGTATATGGCTTCCCCAAGATTCCATTCCGCATCTTTATCGAGCAGCTCCTTTCCGAGTTCCTTGTCAAGCATGGAACTGATTCCGCCTTTTTCCATGTCGAAGGTCAGGCGGTAGTAACCGTTTTCGATGGTACTTCCGTCCCACTCGGAGGGGGAAGGAATATGGGTTGAGCCTGTTCCGAGCCTTATCTCATAGGTCTTGTAACCCATCGCGGGGATGTTTTCAGCCCATACCGTGAAATACCTTCCTTCGCTCCTGACGGCTCCCTGCTGTACGGCGATAGGATTTCCATCGTCGTCCATGATTTCGAACGGAGTGCCGGGAGGTACCAGTGAATTGTCGATGAAGATGGTGGAGAGGGTGGAACGGGGCGTCCCTAGGGTGTTGAAGAACGTTACGGTAGGGTTTGCCGAGCGGTAGAGGCTGCCCTGCAACCTTCCTGCAGCGGTCTCATACATCATCTGTGTGTTCTTCAAGGCATCCCATACATATGAGCCTTTTTCCGCCCACTGGACCATGGAATTCTCGCAAGAAGGGTCGCTGATGCTTTCCGCAGCCCCGAACGTATGCTCGTCATAGAACAAGAGATTCTTCCTGATCCCTCTAAGGGTGGGACCGTATCCGGCAGCTCCGGAATCGCCTTCCAATGCGGCCATTGAGAGGAGTCCTTCCACGACCGACACATCGGACTGGGTCTTTCGCGACGCGGCGCTTTCCCGGGCGGCGGATCCGAAACCGTCGGTCCAGTAATCGGGGAATGCATCCCTGTACACGGGCAGGGTCTGTCCGTACTCCTTGTCAATCCGGCTGATGAATTCGCTGACTGTCGCGCTGCGGAGTTTCGGCCATGCGTATTTTTCGTTCCAGTTCCGGATCATGTCGCACTCGGCCGGATTCGGGGGCGAATTGTCCGTAAAGAAACCGGAGTACTGTACCGCAACGTACGGGTACTGGTAATCCCCGTCCCAGAGCTTTTCCAGGTATGCGAACAGCCCGGCTTCGAACCTGACGGCATCTCCCTTGTCTATTCCCCAGTAATTACCGGTGTTGTAGTGGTCGCTGCGATATGAGATGATGGAATTACCAGAGGGAGATTCCCAGCGATACACCGTCGGCATGCCGAATGGGACGACCGAGCGGGTGGCGTTCGAGCCCATTGACAGGTATTTGACCCCGGCCTCGGGAAGCAGGTCGGCAAGACACCAGGCCACACCGTTGACATCATCCTGCATCGCCGTCTGCACGGGGATCCCGAGTTCCCTGAACCTCTTCAAGGGCTCCAGGAAGGTCCTGTAATTGCCTTCTCCGGAGAGTTCCGACATGTTGAAGTACATGGCGGTAACCTCAATCAGGCCCTGCCTGACATAATCAAGGAAACGGTCGACCTGTTCTTTCGGACGGACTTTCAGCCACTCATCTACAGCCCAAGAGGCCTCGCAGGTCCAGCGGAAACGGGCGTCATCCGGATATGAGGCGGTGGCGTCGCAATAATCAAGGGCATAGTCGATATATCGCAGATGCTCCGAGAGTATTTCCGTCTGAGGTTTTGTGTATCCTATGTCTGTGTGAACGTGTTGAACGAGATATATGGTCATTTTCCGAGGCTCCGGGATCTCTACTTCTGCCGAGGCTCCGGTTCCCAGTGAAATGACGGTCCTGGTCCCGGCAAGGCCTTCCGGAACGCCGCCGGAAATGGTATTCTTCCCCGGTGAAAGGGTGACCGGATTCCTGTACGCTCCGCCGTCGTATGACCACCATGTTCTGACCTTGCGCGGGCTGTCGTTCGTGACGGAGATGGTTACAGGGCAAAGAAGTCCGTTCCCGGAAGGGGCGTACATCAGTGCAGGTCTTGCCGTCACTGATTCAAGATTCACGTCGCTGCGGTCCGAAGCGGATGCGGCCTGGAAACATGTAAGCGCAGCCAGGACCAGTGTTGTGAAGAGATGATTCATAGTTATCCGGTATTAATTATGTGTAGCCAGAGTTTCCAGTATTGCGGCGGCAGACTCTTCGTAGGTCTGGCCGTCAGTGTCGATTATGGCATGGGCAGTCCCTTCGTAGAGGTTCTTCCGTTTTGCCATGAGTCCTTTCACCTTGTCCCTCAGGCTTCCGCCTGCAAGCATAGGACGACCGTCTTCCGCTCCCTGCAGATTTTCGACAAGAGTTTCGACGGTGGCTCTCAAATAAATGCAGAACGTCTTTTCCCTGACAAGGACGGCACATTCCGGCACTGTCAGCGTACCTCCTCCCAATGCCAGCACGGCAGATATCGGCGATGAAGACCCTGAGGTTCCGGACAGGAAGGAATCGAGATACTTGAGTTCAAGGCTGCGGAAGAACTGTTCGCCGACTGAGGAAAAAATCTCAGGGATGGAACGGCCTTCGCCTTCTTCAATCAGGGAATCCAGGTCATAAAAAGGGCATGCCAGTTTTTCGGCGAGAACCTTGCCGATGCTGCTCTTCCCGGAGCCCATGAATCCTGTCAGAGAGATTATCATCAGAACAGGGTGGGTTCGAAATCTATGTCGAGGTCTAGAGGGGAGGAGGGGTCATCGTCGCTACCGCCATCGGGTACGTCCGGTACTACGGGAGACTCTGTTTCAGGAACTTCCGGTGTCTGATCATCGGAGATCCCCGGAGTGTTTGCAGGAGCGGTTCCCGGTTCGGATTCCGGAGCCGTATCCTCGTCTTCCGGTTCTTCTTCAGGAAGAGACTCAATGAACTTGACAGCCTTGAGGTCGTAGGAATGGCATTTCTTTCCCTTGGCTGCAAGTCCCTTCTTGGCGATGAATTCCTCCGCCAGATAGTCTTCCGGCTCTCTGTGGGAATATTTCCCTCCGAATATGACCTCGAACCTGGGGTGCGCGTCCTCGCTGATGTCAACGAGGTACGACCCCTTGTTGTCGGAAATGAACGAAAGGGGACTGTTGTCGCTTTCAGTAAAGGAAAATCTCTTGATATAGAATGCCTTCGCACTTCCGTCCCAATAGAGGACGGTGTAAGTGCGGTCCGGGTCGAACTTCTCCACCTTCAGCACGTCTCCCTGATAACGGTTGCTCAGGTCGAAGCTTGTGGTGTAATAGGTTCCGCCCTTGAAGATGGCGAGCACCTTGTCCTGTCCTTCGAACTCTCCGAGAAGGATACCCCTTCCATCCTCGTTCAGTTTCTGGATGTCGGCATCGTACCAGATGTTCTTGCCGCCGATGGTGGAAACCCCCTTCGACTTCATGACGATCTTCTGGATGGGGTTCTTGCTCACGAGGTTGCCCCTGGAAGTCTTTCCCTTGATCGCCAGGGTGGAGAAATCGTACTCCATGTTCGTCTTCTTGAGCTTCGGCCTGGGACGGAGATAAATCTTGACCGTCTCTGCTTCACCGTTATGGTTGACGGTGAACCAGAGGATGGAGGAACCGGGGCTTCCCTGGGTGAGGTTATACTCCTTGTCCCTGGTAACGCTGGTGATGGAGCACCTCTTGGCATAGGTGACAGCCGACTTGCCTTCCCGGTAGATCATGTTGTAGATCGTACGGTCGTCCCCGCGGTTGAACACGCCTACGTATAGGAGGTTCTTGGCAAAGAACTCCTTGTCAGTCACCTTTTTGACCCAGTATCTTCCGTCCTTGGCAATGACTATGACCTCGCTGAGGTCGGAGCAGTCACACACATACTCTGCATTGTCATCCTTCTTCAGTCCTATGCCGACGAAACCCTCTTCCATATTGGCGGAAAGCTTGGCGTTGTTGTTCACCACCTTGGTCACCGCAATCTGCTCGAAGTTAGTTACTTCGGTCAGACGGGGCCAGTCTGCTCCGTATTTCTTCTTGAGGCTCTTGAACCAATCGATGGTATACTTGGTGATATGCTCTATCTGGTCGCTGACCTTGCGGATCTCGTCTTCGATCTGGGCGATCTTCTCGTCCATGGCCTTCGTATCGAACTTCGAAATCTTGCGGACAGGTTTCTCGACCAGCCTGAGGATGTCCTCCATCAGGATTTCCCTGCGGACCATGTCCTGATACTCCTTCATCTTGTCAAAGATGTCCTGGACCTGCTGCTCCCAGCTCTTCTGGTCCTGCTCGAGTATCTTGTAAACCCTGTTCTCGAAGAATATCCTTTCGAGGGAGTCATAGTGCCATTCGTCCTCGAGTTCCCCGAGCCTGATTTTCAGTTCCTGTTCAAGAAGATCCTTCGTATGGTTGGTATCATAGATGAGTATATCCTTGACACTGAGGAACTGAGGCTTGCTGTCAGCGATGACGCAGGCGTTGGGGGCGATGTTTACCTCGCAGTCAGTGAAAGCGTAGAGAGCATCAATGGTCTTGTCGGGGGAGACGTCGTTCGGAAGATGGATGACGATCTCCACCTTTTCGGTGGTCATGTCCTCGATCTTCTTGATCTTGATCTTGCCCTTTTCCTTGGCCTTCACTATCGAATCCTTGATAATCTCGGATGTCTTGCCATAGGGGATTTCGGTGATGGCCAGTGTATTCTTGTCGATTTTCTCAATCCTGGCGCGCACCTTGACGGAGCCGCCCCTGCGGCCGTCGTTGTATTTGGAGCAGTCTGCGAATCCTCCGGTGGGGAAGTCGGGATAGATGGTGAAATCCCTGCCTTCGAGAATGTCAATGGAAGCGTCTATGAGTTCATTGAAGTTGTGGGGAAGGATCTTTGACGCCATTCCGACAGCGATGCCCTCCGTGCCTTGTGCGAGAAGGAGGGGGAAACGGACGGGAAGTTCGGTGGGCTCCTGGTTGCGTCCGTCGTAGGATGTCATCCAGTTGGTGACCTTGGGGTCGAAGACCACTTCTTTCGCGAATTTGCTAAGCCTGGCTTCAATGTACCTGGGGGCGGCATTGCTGTCGCCGGTAAGGATGTTTCCCCAGTTTCCCTGGCAGTCGACCAGATAGCCTTTCTGCCCGAGTTGGACCAGGGCGCCGAGGATGGAAGCGTCGCCGTGCGGATGGTACTGCATGGCCTGGCCGACGATGTTGGCCACCTTGGTGTAGCTGCCGTTGTCCATCCTGAACATGGCGTGGAGGACCCTTCTCTGCACCGGTTTCAGGCCGTCGACGATGTGAGGAACGGCCCTCTGCAGGATTACATAGGAGGAGTAGTCCAGGAACCAGTCCTTGAACATCCCGGACAGCTTGTATTTACGGCTGTCAGATCCCAGCAGTTTCTGGTATTTTCCGGAAGGCGCCGCCCCTTCATCTTCGATAGGGGCTTCGTTCACTCCGTCATCCCACTCTTCGTCTTCTTTGCTCATAAACAAATATTACTCTTCGTATCCGAATTTCCTTAGTTCCATTTTCTTGTCCCTCCAGTCCGGGTCCACCTTGACAAAGGTCGTCAGGAACACCTTTTTCTGGAAGAAGTCCTCCATCTCCATCCTTGCGGCGGT
>Ga0256405_10007304_pt1 | contig 16823 bp, 14 predicted proteins | sample RumenRJG_02DNA_FD_189096 | JGI IMG/M metagenome (GOLD analysis project Ga0256405, IMG submission 189096) | Bovine rumen microbial communities from Lethbridge, Alberta, Canada - RJG_02 | ecosystem: Host-associated > Mammals > Digestive system > Stomach > Rumen | place: Canada: Alberta...
ATTCACCAGACATGATAGGAATAACGTGCATTTTTTTACCATTTACATCTTTTTCAGTTTCATATCCGTCACCGAAGAATTTGAGTTGTTTTCCTGTTGGGAAGGATTCTTCACTTTCAAGAGCGTTGAATGCTGCTGCAGTAGGAGCAGTTAAAACACATTGTCCGATTCTGTCCATAATTTGTCCGCCTAAAGATTTTTTAGACATGTGACAAATCATAATTGCATAACCAGGTCTTCCATCCGGAGATTCAGTTGGAGGAACATATTGGTCGATACCTGCTTCTGCAGGACATCCTATAACTGAAGTAGCAAATCCAGTAGCTTCAGTAGCTGCAATTTTAGCTAAATGTTTAGTAGCTGCAGTAATAATTAATCTAGATACTTTAATTCCGAAACCTTCAGCAAAGGTATCTTGTATATTTACGCCATTAATTTCCATTTTTTCACCATTAAGTTCGTTGAAAATTAGATTAAAAAAAATAATTTAAAAAAAATTATAAATTAAACTAATTTCCTACAACATTTAAAGATATATTTTATTATTAAAATAAAGTTTTCTATTTGAAAATTACATTCCAATTAAACAAAAAAAGTGTGAAAATATATGAATTATTTATCAATATCGTCCGTTTCCTCATTTATTGATTCTTCAATTTCACCAGATGATGATGCTGACACCTTATCTAATACTGATGAACCATAATAAGGCAATATTACCAAACCGATAATTGTAGCCATCCAAAAGGAAATTAACCTTTCAACAACAGTTGCTGCAGCACTTACTGAAGATGAAATACCTGCAGCAGAGTAGAAAATAATCATCACCCCATCAATAGCTCCCAAACCACCTGGAAGAAGTGGAATCATACCTACCAATGATGCGACAATGAATACTTCACCAATAGTAATAAGACTTACATTGGCTCCAAATGACATGAATACCAAATAAACCCTGATAATTTCAAAAATCCAAATTACAAAAGACAATGGGATAGTATAATACATGACCTTTCTATTTGAAATCAATAATTTCATTGTGTCCTGGAATCCTAAAATTGCATCATGTATCTTTTGCTCCAATTCTTCAGAATTTTTCTTATAAAATCTTCTAACAAGACCAATAATCCATCCATCAACTCTTTGACCAAAACCAGGATTAATACACATGTAAATGATGACCATCAAAACAATAACAATTGCAATAACTGCCAAAACCATTACAACAAGCAACCATGTATCAAAATTAAAATACAATGCCATTGCGGCAATTGTAATGGCTGCCAATACAACAAATGGAAATGTATCCAATGCCCTATCAGCCACAACAGTTGCAAATGTCTCTTCAAACTGATAGTCCTTACGTTTAGCAAGAACATATGCCCTTACAGGCTCTCCACCACCACGTCCAGACGGAGTAATGTTATTTACTGCAAGACCAACAAGCACCATCGGAAGCAATTCTTTAATTGAAACATCCTTATCAGTGAGCTTATTAAGAATTTGCCAACGCAAAGTATATAGAAAATAAGTAAAAACCTGAGTTAGAATAGCTAACGCTATGATAAGTGGATTTGCCATTTTTAAAGCATCGATAACTTGGTCAATACCAACAAACCACAACATTACGAGTAAAATAGCTACACTAAATATCAATAAAAATATAGTTTTGCGGTCCATAAATTTTACCTACTTATATATTATAATTATAATTTTTTTCTTACTTATAAATTTATATAGATATTTATTCAAAGTAATACAATAATGAGGTATATAACTAAAAGTGATTTGTTAATTGTTGCAAGGGATTCAGGGTATCTTATGATAGGAATCGGAATAGTGTGCCTTGTTCCGTTAATATTCGATTTAATATACTTTGAATTTGATGTCATTAGCTTTGTAATACCTGCAGCGATTTCTATTGCTTTAGGAGTTGCTTTTAAAAAATATTTTGAAAATTCCACACCTAAAAAAATGCGGCTCAAACATGGAATGATGATTTCATTCTTTGCATGGTTGTGGGCAAGTATTATTGGAGGAATTGTCTTTACATTATCTACAAACATACCGATTGTTGATGGTGTTTTTGAAAGCATGTCCGCATTAACCGGTACCGGAATAACCATGTTTGAAGATGTCGAAATATTACCTCATAGTATCTTATTTTTTAGAGCTCTCGAACAATGGATTGGAGGTTTGGGAGTTGTTGTTATGGTGATTGGTGTTTTAACAAAACCAGGATCCGTTTCATCAAAACTTTACCAATCAGAAGCTCGTGATGAAAGGATTAAACCAAGTATTAAAACCACACTGCAAAAAACATTGGAAATCTATGCAATTTATACCGTTTTTGGAGTGATATTATACGTTTTAGCCGGAATGCCTCTTTTTGATTCAATCTGCAATTCATTCCATATAATTTCAACCGGCGGAATGAGCATAAAAAATGCCAATATGGGCTACTATCAAAATGATGTAATATACCTTATTTCAATTGTTTTAATGATTTTAGGAGCTACCAGCTTTTTAGTGCATTATAAGGTTATTAAAACAAGAGGAAAATCATTAATTCATGACTTGCAATTCAAAGTAATAATTGGAGTAATAGCATTTGTTACTGTAATACTTTACTTTATCTCAAACATCGTGCCAATAGATTTGTTATTTACAGTTGTTTCAGCAATTACAACCACAGGAGCAAGTGTTGCAATGCCTACTGAAATGGCAGGTTGGCCACCGTTTGTCATAATCTGTTTAATGTGTTTGATGCTGACTGGGGGATCAAACGGATCCACTGTAGGTGCAATAAAACTTGTGAGAATGATTACATTTTTCAAGGGAATATACAGGCACATCAGAGAAATTTTATCCCCTGAAGGTCGTGTTGTTGCGGTTAAATTAAATGGTCACAAAATTCCTGAAAAGGCAATATCACAAGCGGGAAATTACATTACTTTATACCTGATGTTTATAATGTTTACATGGGCTTTGTTCTGTCTATATGGCTATGATCCATTTAAAAGCTTATTTGCAGCAATGTCCCTTCAAGGTAACAACGGTTTGGACCTTGGAATAGTCAACCACACATTAAATCCAATAATAAAAATTGTGAGCATGTTCGACATGTGGACCGGAAGGTTGGAAATATATCCAGTATTGATTACGTTAAGAGCATTTTTTGAAATTTTCAAAAGATAATATTTATAATGTCCTAAAATAAATATTGATTATCAAAATATAATTGAGGCGATTTTAATGTATGTAATCATTATGGGTGGAGGTCGTGTTGGACTTGCACTTGCGAATTTATTAATTGAAGATGGATATGACATTACATTAATTGAAAGTGACGAGTCATTATGTAGCGAAGTTGCAGCAGAGCTTGATGCATTGGTTATTTGTGGAAATGGAACCAGTTCCAAGTTGCTTGAAGAAAGTAATATTGAGGATGCTGATTTCTTTATTGCTACAACCGGAAATGATGAAGCAAACTTACTTTCATGTATTCTCGTTAGAAAATATGATGTTCCAAATATAATCGCACGTGTAAGTAATCCTGATCACGAAGAAGCATTTAAGGAAGTTGGAATAGACCAAGTAATCAGTCCAGAGATTACAGCAGCAGGATATCTTCAAAAAATCGTTACAAGACCAAATGTTGCTGAATTAATCACACTTGGGGAAGGAGATGCTGAAATCCTTGATATGACAATAACTAACGATAAAATAATAGGAAAACGTTTTAAAGACATTTCCCCAACAAAAGAATACATTATTATTGCTACGTACCAACACGGAAAATTAGTTATTCCACAGCCGGACAATACCATTAGCCGTGGAGAGAAAGTTTCCGTTCTTGTTAAAAGAGGAAACTTTAAAAAAGTTTCTAAAAAATTAGAGAAGTAGAGAATAAGACATTTTAATATGTTCTTTTCCATTATTTTCTACAATAGGGCCATGGCCGGGATAGATATTTTTAATATCTAACCTTGTCAATTTTTCAACGCTATTTTTCATATCATCATAGTTTCCGCCAATATCCATTCTACCGACTCCACCACCAGCAAAGATAGTGTCGCCTGATATTAAGTTTTCACCATCCCATAAACAGATTCCGCCGGCAGTGTGACCAGGGGTATGAATGACTGTAAAATTTGCAATTTCATCACCATCTTCAAGCTCAATATCCACTTTCGAATTGCCCTCATGAGAAAAGGCAGACATTGATGTGCCTAAAGAATCTTCATTTTTCATTGAAATTGCATCCGCTTTATGAACTGCAATTTTAGCATTTGGAAACAGATAATTTCCACCAATATGGTCAAAGTGACAGTGAGTATTGATAATTAATTCAATATTCTCCGGTTCAACACCATTTTCACGAAGTTTAGAGAACAGATAATCTTTATTATCTCCCGCACCAGTATCCACTAAAGTATTGCCATTAATCAAATAACAATTAGAATCATAATTAAAACCTAAAATAAAAATAATATCATTAGAACTCATGAAGAATAATATTGACAATAAAGTAATTAAAATTTTTGAAAAAAAAGTTTTGTAGAAAAATGGGGTCACAGGGATTTGAACCCCGATCCTGGGATTTCTCTTGCCTCAGTACTCCAATTGATCATCACAACGGATACTGTTCAGTTACGCGTATATTTCTTCAAAGACAACTGGAGTCCCAGATGATGCCAGGTTACACCATAACCCCACATATAACATACAATAATAGATATATTTTAATTATATATAAACATTACCATTTAACTAAAATTTCATTTGTTTATCAATTCCAGCTATTTCATCAATTTCAAAGCCTTTTTCAAGAGCATAATCTTTTTCTACTTTATAATTTCCATTACGAGTACGAGGAGTATTTTTAGGTTCTAAAAACAACCATTTAGTGTATTTAAATCTAACTCCAATATAAGCCTTCGCACCAAATATTTTTGAAAATTCACAAAGTGCTTCAATTTGAGGAGCATCGATATAAACTTTATCTTTAGTAGTCGTTTTAACCTCAATTGCCAAATATAATTTACCGTTTCCAGCTACAACATCAGGTAATGGATTTTTAGTTGCACCTCCAGATGCTGGAGCCCTCATAGCTGCAAAATTCCTTTCCCAAAGTTTATGTACCAAATCCCTTTCTTCGGCTGAACCTTTTTTAGCCATATTAACACCTTATACTCAATAATTTGTAAAAACAACATATATAAACTAAATGAGAGAGCATCTGAAAAGTAATGAAAAAATCTTAAAAAAAAAGTTTTTATAAAATGGGGCCGGAGCCGAGATTCGAACCCGAGTCCCGGGATCCACAGTCCCGGAGGATGACCACCTACCCTACCCCGGCATGAGTACAAATAAAAAAATATGTTAAAGTGCGGGAGCAGGGATTTGAACCCTGGTAGACCTGCGTCAACAGGTCCTAAGCCTGTCCCCTTTGGCCTCTCGGGCACCCCCGCTTATAAAAAAGAAAGGATACTATAGAAACCATTAAAAATCTTAACAAATTTTTTAATGCTCCGGCCGGGATTCGAACCCGAGTCTTCGGCTCGAAAGGCCGAAATGATTGGCCGGACTACACCACCGGAGCATACATATAAATAAAGTTTTAGTAACATGGGCCCAATGGGGTTCGAACCCATGGCCTTCCGGTTATGAGCCGGACGCTCTACCTGGCTAAGCTATGGGCCCTCAAAGCGCCATCGACAGGGCTCGAACCTGTGACCAATCGGTTAACAGCCGAACGCTCTACCTACTGAGCTACGATGGCATATAATAACCCATCTACTCAACCAAATAAAACCCATGTTTAAAAATCAAAAGACTTTAAACAGTAATAATAACTATGCATAGCATAGTATATAAAGCTTTTGGTTTTTTCCACTTTATTGGAAAAAACAAAATAATTTTACAATAATAGATTATATGAACTAATATATAAACTTTAAGAATCAATATAAAAACATGGATTCTAACATATTTGATATGCTTAAACAAGCTAATGAAACAACTTTAAAACATCATGGAAACTTAATTACACTTGAAAGAGCTGTTTTCTTATCCTGGTGGTGTGATAAGGGAGATTGTGCTTTTTGTTATATGTCAACACAAAAAAACAAAATTAAAGATCCCAAAAAAGCCAGACGAAACATAAGCAATATTTATGCAGAAGCAGAAATGTGCAAACGTCTTGACTGGAATATTGAATTTTTATCCGGAGGATATGAATCATTCACCACACAGGAGATAAAAGAAATTGCAACAACAATAAAAGACATTACCGGCGAAGGAGTTTGGTTAAATACTGGAATAACAGATGAATTAAATGAATACGGCTCAGAAATTAAAGGAATAACCGGAGCTGTTGAAGTAGCGAATCCACAAATCCATGAAAAAGTTTGTCCTTCTAAAAAATTAGATGATATAAGCAATATGCTAGATGTAGCCGGAGATTTAGGATTTAAAAAAGCAATAACAATAATATTAGGACTTGGTGAAACATTAGATGATGTCCAATATGTTATTGATTATATCAAAAATCATAAAATTGACAGAGTAATATTCTACTCCCTAAATCCACATAAAGAAACTATTTATGCAAACTCATCCCAACCTGCATCCATTTATTATGCCCAAGTCGTAGCCCAGGTCAGACTTGCATTTCCAGATATTGAAATAATATGTGGAACATGGATCGATAACCTTGCAAATATTGGAATATTAATATTAAGCGGAGCCAATGGAATAACCAAATTCCCATTATTTAAAATGTTTGGGACAAAATATGGTAAAAGAGTCGAAGAAGAAGTTAAATGGGCAGGACGTGAACTGAAAGGAACTTTTACAGATAAAAGTAAGTTAGGTGAGAAAAAAAGTGATGTTTCACCGGAACTTGACAAATTTATTAAAAGATATGTTAAGGAATCATTAAAAAATAAATATTAATTTCGATTAATAAAAACTTTTAAATAAGCTTATTAAAATAGGTTAATAAGTCGAATATTAGATTATTTTAAAAAATATAAGTTAATAAAATTAATCTATAACTTTAAAAGAATACCATAATAATTTATTAATTTTAACAGATTTTAACAATGAAAACTAAAACAATGGTATTAACAATATTTATAAATTGAAATAAACAAATATAAAGTTAATATAAAAATTATCCCATGGAGGAATTATTATTAGTGACGATGTTGATATGATGTGTGGACTTGAAATCCACGTACAATTAGAAACCGAATCAAAATTATTCTGTGATTGTCCTACCAATTATCAGGACGCACCAATAAATTCAAACATCTGCCCAATCTGTTTGAACCAACCAGGTGCTAAACCACATCCAACAAATGAAAAAGCATTGGAAAATGCATTGATGATAGCTTTGATGCTTAACTGTGAAATTGATCAAGATGTAATCTATTTCATGAGAAAACATTACGATTATCCTGATTTACCTTCAGGTTATCAAAGAACTTCCGTTCCTATTGGAATTAATGGAGAATTGAACGGAATTAGAATCAGAGAAATACACGCTGAAGAGGACCCTGGTCAATTTAAACCGGACAGAGGTACTGTTAATTTTAACCGTTCCGGAATTCCTTTAGTCGAAATTGTTACAGAACCAGATATAAAATCTCCAGAAGAAGCTAGAAACTTTTTAAAAGAACTAATACGTGTTTTACAATATAGTGGAGGAGCTCGTGGAGAAGGTACCATGAGAGCTGACGTTAACATTTCCATCAATGGAGGAAACAGAGTGGAAATGAAAAACGTTAATTCCATTAAAGGTGCTTACAAAGCATTGAAATTTGAGCTTGTAAGACAGAAAAATCTTATGAAAAGAGGAGTTGAAGTAAAACAGGAAACTCGTGCATACCTAGAATCACAAATGATTACTGTTGGAATGAGGATGAAAGAAGATGCTGATGATTACAGATTCATTACAGATCCAGATTTACCTCCAATGAAAATTAGTGATGAAACCATTCAAAGAATTCTAGAAACCATGCCTGAAGCTCCACACAACAAGGTTAAAAGATTTGTTGAAGATTATGACATTGATGAAGAATCAGCGAAAGTTTTAACATCAGAACTCGATTTAGCAATTGCATATGAAGAAGTCGTGAAAGAAGTCGATTCTAAATTTGCAGCTAAAATTATGAGAGATGAACTTAAAAGAGTTCTTTCATATAATAAATTAGACTTTGCAGACAGTGGAATTACATCTGATGATTTGATTGAATTCTTAAAAATGCTTCAAGATAAAGAAATTACAGCAAAAGCAGGTCATAAAATCATCGAACAAATGCCTAATAATGATAAATCTCCAAAAGAAATTGCTGAAGAATTAGGATTGCTCGGTGTTGTAAAAGACGATGAAGTATTAGCTGCTGTAAAGCAAGCAATTGATGAAAATCCAAAAGCCGTTGAAGATTACTTAAGTGGTCAAAAAGCTTCCATCAACTTCTTGGTAGGTCAAGTAATGAGATTAACTCGTGGAAAAGCTGACCCTGGTGAAACAGTAAAATTATTGAAAGAAAATATTGAATAGAGGATGGGAACATGGCAGGGAAAAAATCTTATGTTAAAGATTATATGACTAAAAATGTTATCAATGTTACTCCAGATACAAAAACAGATGATGTTATTAATTTAATGAAAGAAAGTCGTCACAATAGTTATCCAGTTGTGGATAATGGCAAATTAGTTGGTATGATTACTGCATTTGACATAATATCAAAAGAATGGGCAGACACAGTTAAAGATTTAATGACAAGAAAATTAGTAGTCGCCAACCAAGATTTAACTATCAACGATGCATCAAGAGTAATGTTTAGAAGAGGAATTTCAAGAATGCCTGTTGTAGATGGAAACGGAGCATTAGTTGGAATTATTACAAACACAGATATGGTAAGATCACATATCGAAAGATCAACACCAACTAAAGTTGAATACTTTAAAAAGACCATGGAACAATTATACGGAATCAAAACTACATTGAAACACATGCCTGTTGAAACCAATAAATTGAGACCTACACAAGACAAAGTTTATGCAGATGAACTTGAAGGAAGGGCTTATGAATTGGAAAAAGGATTGGCAGAGCCTGCAATTGTTGTAAAATCTGGAAACCGTTGGATTTTAGTTGATGGTCACCACAGAGCAGTAGCATCCAAACAAAAAGGATACGAAACAGTGGATTCATATGTCGTCGATTTAGGTCAAGACATTAAATTAGGTATGGAAAAAACTGCAGACAGGGCAGGAATTCGAACATTCAATGATATTGAAATTATTGATGATGACAAACATCCATTAATTGCACTTACAGAAAGTATGCAAGATCAAGCATCTGAGGATGATGATTAAATGGATAATGATAAAATCATACGCGAAGTATACGAAGTTTTAGAATCAAGAAGGGACAATCCCATTGATTCTTATACATCAAATATAATGCAAGACAGCGATAAAAAAGCTGAAGACAAAATACTTGAAAAAATAGCTGAAGAAGCTGGGGAAGTTTTACTTGCTGCCAAAAATGATGAAAATTTAGTATATGAATCTGTTGATTTGATTTTCCACACACTTTTAATCTTAGTTTACAAAGGTGTGGAAATTGATGAAGTCTTTGAGGAATTCTCCCGAAGAAGAAAATAAATTAAAAAGTACTTGGTTAAACTATGTTTGATACAGTCGCTGAAAAGAAGTTTTTACTAAAACAACTAGTTAAAAAGGATTTAACTGCAAAATATAAGGATTCTGTATTAGGGATACTTTGGAGTTTCTTTAATCCTCTTTTAATCATGATAGTGTTTACTGCAATTTTTTCAATGCTGTTCGGTAGATCCATTGAAAATTATCCAGTTTACTTTTTATCAGGAAGATTAATTTATGACTTTTATAACTCTGCAACAAAAGGTGCGATGAGATCAATAAAAAGAAATGCAAGTCTTTTAAAGAAGATTTATGTTCCAAAATACATGTTTTCAGTAAGTGCAGTATGTTATGAATTCGTTAACTTCCTAATTTCATTTGTAATATTATTTGGAGTGATGATAGTCACTGGTGCACAGTTCCATTTAACAAGCATATATGCAATTATACCAATATTTTTATTAGTAATACTAATATTCGGAGTGGGATTGATTTTAGCAGTATGTAACACATACTTTTCAGATATTGGATATTTATACAATGTATTTACTTTAATTTTGATGTATGCATCAGCATTATTCTATCCTATGGAAATCGTACCTGGAACTGTACAAAAAATATTTACACTAAATCCAGTATACTCCGCAATTTCATGTTTTAGAGAATCTGTTGTGTATGGTGTTGTTCCGGATTTAAGCACATTATCTTATTTGGCTGCATTTGCATTTACAGTATTTTTCATAGGCATTTTACTATTCAACATTTATGATAAAAAATTAGCATTAGAAATTTAGAAAGGGTAATAATTATGGGCGTATTGGATAGATTTCAAAGAAATAAAAATAATTCCATGCAAAAACTGGATTCAGAAGTCGCCATTGAAGTAACAGATTTGGTAATGGAATTTAAAGTTACAAAAGATAAAATTGATACCCTTAAAGAATATGTTATTAGGACACTGAAACGTAACAAAAAAGCTAAAAGGAAAATTAGAATTCTTGATGGAATCTCATTTGAAGTTAAAAGAGGAGAAAGAGTAGGAATTCTTGGTTTTAACGGATCTGGAAAAAGTACTCTTTTAAGAATAATATCCGGAATTTATGAACCTACAGAAGGTACCGTTAAAATTAATGGAAAAGTGGCACCGTTACTTGCAATTAGTGCGGGTTTTGATAAAAACTACACTGGAAAAAATAATATTTTCCTAAATGGCGCCTTTTTAAGTATGGATGAAAATTACCTTAAAGAAAAATATGATGAAATCGTTGAATTTTCAGAACTTGGAGAATTTATTAATTATCCTGTTAAAAATTATTCAAAAGGTATGCAAGCAAAATTAGGTTTTTCAGTTGCAACTGCAATTAAACCTGACATATTAATACTTGATGAGGTATTGGGAGTAGGAGACATCAAATTCAAAAAGAAAAGTAACGCAAAAATCCAATCAATGATGAAAGAAGGTGTTACTGTGCTTCTTGTTTCTCACTCCATAGGGCAAATCAAGAAAATTTGTGACAGATGCATTTGGATTGAAAATGGAAAAATTGTAATGGAAGGAGAAGCAAAGGAAGTTTGCGACGCTTATGTAAAAAGCAGTAAAAAGAAATAAAAAGGTTTGAACATGGATAAAAGATGGGTTTTAATTATAATAATAGCCGTTATTGGATTAGGTTCAATGTATATGATAATAGATAATTCAATGACAGTAGGTAGTGCGATTACAACTTTCAGTAAAACTACCATTACAATACCTGACGGATTTTCTGTTGAAGACACAGGTAACAATGTTTTAGAGTTATATAACAAAAACAATAATGAAAAAATACAAATTTATGACTTGGGTAAAGGAAATACTGTAAAAAAAATGCATTCCAATTATACAGCAACCCTTCTTGAAGAACAAGACTTTAAGAATACCACAAATAAAACATTTGAGATGGATGATGTAAACATTACTCAAACAATATTAACAGGTGAAAATGACACAATTGTCGTTTCATCTTTTTATCAATATAAGCACACATATATAATATTTATGTCAGGATACGACGATCTCAATACCACAACACAAGATTTGGACTGTATATTATATACATTACGCCCAGATTACAAGCAATCACAAGATTAAAGAGGAATGAAGTTGAGTGAATTTAAATTTACTGCAATAGTGCTGGGAAGCAATTCAGTTAATGAACTTAAAAAAACTCTCAACTCATTTACTAATCAAACATTAAATTTTAGGGAAAATATTGAAATCATTGTCATTGACAACAAAGCAAACTATATAAAAAATATTTTCAATGAAGACGATGATAAAAATATAAAATATATCGAATCAAATTCTCCAACAGCAGCAAATATCGGACTTGAAAATGCTAACGGAGAATATATTATTATTTTACATGCAAATGATTATATTTCAGAAAATACATTAGAAGATACTTTAAAGCTAATTGAAAATGATAAAGATGTGGATTTAATAACCATACCAATTTATTACTATAAAAATGGAAGAAAAGAAAGATATCTAGATTACTCTATTAATGAAAATGGAATATTTGATTTGAATAAAAATTCTGAATTTGTCCAGTTGCTAGGACCTTCAACAATTATCAAAAAAGAAGCCATAAAAGACATTCGATACTTGGATGAATATAACCACCACCTTGCTTTTTTAAATGAAATATCATTAGACAGTCCAAAATTAGGAATTTGCAAACAAGGAAGTTTTTTTATTGAAAATATTGAAGAAAAAATACTTCCAACAGAAGAAATTGCCCTAAATAATAAGGAATATTTAAAATTCATAGATAATAATCTCAATACAATTATCAAAAAAAGCGAAAGCAATTTTCAAGAAATTCCAAAATTTGTTCAATATGAACTATTAAATCAACTTAAATGGCTTTCAGCCATAGAATATTCTAAAGAAGAACTAGATTTAACCAGATTAAAACCTTTCGTTGAAAGTATTGATGATAATATAATTTTGAATAACCTTTTAATTGAAAATGACACTAAAATCTTTTTATTCAAATTAAAATATGACCAAATTCCAAAAGATTTAATTGAAAAACTAAATTTGAATACTGTGTTTATTGATATTTACGACATAATCAATAACAAGCTGAACATATTGGCCAGCTTGACAACGCTTACAGATATAAAGCTAGATATCATAGTTAACGGAGAAAAAATAAATACAACCATAAAAAAATTCCCACAATATGATAAATACAGTTTAGGACATAAATATGCTTCAGATTATTCAATTGAAGCAACAATACCATTATCAGAAAGTAAAAAATATGAAATTAGATGGGAAACAGAAAATGTACGATTAAAAATTGATTTTTCAAGGCCATGTAACTTTTCAAAATCCATTGGATATGGTAAAACAAAACACTACATCAGTATCTTAAAAGAAAATAGAATAATAGTAAAAAGAAAAACAACATTAAACTGGATAAAGCAAGAATTAAGCACCCAAATAAACATGATAAGACGTCATGAATCGGGCTTTTTAAAAGCATTGCCATTTAGAATGGCTTATATGCTAAGCTATCCGTTTTTAAAAAATAAAAGAATATGGTTTTATATGGATCGCCCAGATGAGCCTGATGACAATGGATTGCATCTTTTCAAATATTCCGTCAAACAAAATGAAGACATTGATAAATACTTCATCATAGATGCAAACAATGAAGATTTTGATGAAATTAAAAAAATAGGTAAAGTTCTGCCATATAAATCATTTAAACATAGACTTTTAGGATTATATGTTGAAAACATAATATCTTCCCACCCGGACAATGAAATAATTTATCCCTTTTGGGGAGGTTATCCATTCTTTGCAGGTCTTTTAAAATCAAACAATATATTTCTACAACATGGGATCCTTAAGGATGATATTTCAGATTGGTTAAATAGAAAAAACATGAATTTGTCTTTCTTTTTGGTCAGTTCAAAAAAGGAATATGATTCAACTTTTAAATACCCTTACAATTATGGAAAAAAAGTCATTCAACTAAAAGGCTTGCCCAGATATGACAACCTTAAAAATGTAGAGGACAAACATGAAATAATCATTATGCCCTCTTGGAGAAGATACCTCACTAGAAAATCAAATGAATATATTGCTGAAACAGAATATTTTAAACGATTCAACAGTTTAATAAACAATGAAAAATTAATTGAAAAAGCCAAAGAGCATAATTACGAAATCATATTTAGGCCCCATCCAAATGTTTACAATTTTATAGAGTTATTTGATGAAAACGATTATGTTAAAATAGATTATGAAAAAACTAAGTTTCAGACATTATTTAATAATGGGTCATTGCTGATAACCGATTATTCCTCAGTAGCTTTTGATTTTGCATATTTATATAAACCTGTGATTTATTATCAATATGGTAATGATTATCATTTTGATACTGAAAGAAGCTTTTTTGACTATGAAAGTATGGGGATGGGAGAGGTATGCAAAAATGAAGATGAACTTGTTGATTTGATAATTGAATATATTGAAAATGACTGCAAAATTAAACAAAAATATTCCAAACGAATTGATAATTTTTTCCTATTTAACGATAAGAACAATTGCAAACGAGTTCATGAAGCAATAAAGGAAATCCCTTTAAAGGATTAAGTCCGTATCTGTCCCTTGAAAATTTTCGATATTCAATATTTTCATATTCTTTAAAACCAAAATGCTCATCCATCTTTAAAATATCATTCAAAATCAACCAATTAGCAACTTTAAATCATCATGAATGTTAAGTAATGCATTAATCAGTGTTTACAATACTGAGAGCGAAAACACCCGCTCCAAAACCATTATCAATATTTACAACAGCAATTCCAGGAGCGCATGACTGAAGCATCGCATCAAGTGCAACTCTTCCACCTTCACCCACACCATAACCAATGGAAGTCGGAACACCGATAACGGGAACGTCAACTAAACCTGCAACAACAGAAGGCAACGCCCCCTCCATCCCAGCGCAAACAATGAATGCACGAACACCTTCCTTAACCATATGGGCAATCTGCGGAAACAGCCTGTGGATTCCGGCAACACCAATATCATAAGAAGTGATGGCTTCACATCCTCCTTCCTCAACAATCACTCTTGCCTCTTCAGCAATGTTAATGTCTGAAGTTCCTGCAGTAATAATGCCTATTTTTGCAACAGGGTCTTTTTTAGCAATTTGTTTTCTAATAACTAAAATTTTGGCCCTTCTGTTGTAATCAAAAATAAAGGAATCATTTCCCAAATCATTTAAAATATTTTCATATCTTTCAAGAGACAATTTTGTTATAATCAAATCATCATCACTGTTTTCAAGGTATTGCCTAATAATTAAAATCAAATCATCATAATCCTTACTTTCAGCAAAGATTGCTTCGGGAAAACCTGTACGATTATTCCTTTTTATATCAAATTTAGCAACATCATCAAATTCCAAAATTGCATCGGCCTTTAGAAGATTTTCAGCTTCTTCAACAGTAAGTTCTCCATTAACCAATCTTTCAAGAATATCTTTCATAGTATTACTTAGGATAAAATTTTATATAAAATTTAACTTAAATAATATATTTATGAAAGCTCAAAAGGTTTTGACACAAGGAATAGTCCAAGGCGTAGGATTCAGACCATATGTATATAGACTAGCAACCGATTTGAATCTTAAAGGATACGTCAGAAACCTTGGAAATGTCGTTGAAATCATAATTGAAGGAAAAAACACTGAATCATTCATTGAAAGACTTCCCAATGAGTTGCCGCCAATCGCCAAAATTGACTCCATGATAATTGAAGATATTGAAAGCAAGAATTATCCTGATTTTGAAATCATTGAAAGTGGAGATGCATATTCAGGAGTAAGCGTAATACCTCCAGACATTGCAATTTGTGACAAATGCCTTGAAGAAATTAGAAATCCAAAAGACAGACGATATAAATATCCGTTTAATGCATGTACTGATTGCGGACCCCGATTTACAGTTATTGAAAGCGTTCCCTATGACCGAGTGAGAACTTCAATGGATGAATTTCCACTATGTGATGACTGTCTTGTGGAATATAGGGAGCCACTTAACAGGAGATATCATGGAGAAGCCATTTGCTGCAGTGAATGCGGACCTCAAATGGCATTTTATGATGGTTCAAATAAAATAAATTGTGAAAATCCCATTAAAAAAGGAGCAGACATCCTAAAAGAAGGCAGAATATTAGCCATCAAAGGAATCGGAGGAACACATTTAGTTGTCGATGCATATAACGACGATGCAATCAAAGAGCTTAGAAAACGTTTAAACAGACCAAATCAGGCCTTTGCAGTTATGAGCAAGGATTTAAAATCAGTCCAAAATTATGCTCACCTATCCGAAAAGGAAATAAAAACAATTACATCAAATAAAAGGCCAATTGTGATTTTAAAGAAAAATGACAATTATCCATTTCCGGAATCCCTCTCTCCAGGCCTTCACAATATCGGAGTGATGCTTCCCTACTCCCCAATGCATTATTTACTTTTTGATGAAAGTGACATCGACACATATGTCATGACTTCAGCAAATACTCCTGGAGAGCCAATGATGATTAAAAATGAAGACATCATAAATGGAGTTAATGACTATTCCCTAATCCATAATCGTAAGATATTAAATAGATGCGATGATTCCGTTATCAGATTCAGAAACAATGAACTGTCATTCATCAGACGTTCAAGAGGATATACACCAGAACCATATAAAATCAATTATGATGTCAATGATTTGAATGTGTTGGCTTTAGGTCCCGAACTTGACGTTACATTTTCCATTGCCAAAGACGATATAGTATATCCTTCACAGCATATCGGAAATACAAATAAACCCAAAACATTGGAATTTTTAAAGGAAGCTATTGAAAACATGCAGAGGATTACTAAAATCAGCGAATTTGATGCAATTGCATGTGATATGCATCCTCATTTTTTTACAACACGCCTGGCTTATCAATTAGCTGAAGAGTATGGTGCAGAGGTAATTCCTATACAGCACCATCATGCGCATGCCATTGCTCTTGCTAATGACAGTTCAATTGATGAAATGATTGTTATTGCAGCTGATGGAGTGGGTTATGGTAGTGACGGAAG
>Ga0256405_10007305_pt1 | contig 16822 bp, 9 predicted proteins | sample RumenRJG_02DNA_FD_189096 | JGI IMG/M metagenome (GOLD analysis project Ga0256405, IMG submission 189096) | Bovine rumen microbial communities from Lethbridge, Alberta, Canada - RJG_02 | ecosystem: Host-associated > Mammals > Digestive system > Stomach > Rumen | place: Canada: Alberta | collected...
AGTCCAATCGCCATTATAACCTAACAGCCTGTGCCATCTATATAATGAACCGACTGATATTTTACCAACTGTATTAAATAATTCAGGATACAAAGTTCCTGTATTAAATAGTATTTCAAATTGCTTATCTGACCTTACATTCTTAAATGATGGATCAATAATATTTTTCTTTTTATCTGCTTTTAAACTTTTTCTAAAATCCAACCATAATTTTATAATGTCATATTTTGCAAGTGCTTGTTTTTTCTGTTCTTCTGATATTAATTTCTCTTGTTTTATCTTGAGATTGTTTAATTCAATAATCTCGTTTCCGTCTGCTTTAAAATCATTGTAATATTCTTGAATATATTTAATCTGAAGTTCCTCTTCTAAACTACTTAATCTGATTTTATAAGTTTTCCCTCCACGAGTATTTTCAACCTTATGCTCATAATTATTAATTGCTAATCTAACACCTCGTTTTGAAATGCCTTTTAGTTTAGCAACGGTCTCAACATCGAGCCAAGTGTTTTCGGTTTGAATATTGTCTAAAATGCGGTTTTTCATAGAATTCTCCTTTGAAGCTTCTGTATCTTAAATCGTTTGCTATCAAATTGGAACTCATTTCGAGGGAAGTGTGTTGTTATGTGTCTTAAAATAACAAAATTTTAAGAGTTTCAATTACATATTTTTTTGATTTTCAATTACATTCTTAAATAATTAGAGTTAAAAATTTTGATAATCTGTTAATCTATTAAAAATGTCTCGTAAATGCTTCCCTGTTAAGGGTTTTATTTTGATACGATGTAAGTCTCACAAAAAATTCAACAAATAAAAATGTAATTGAAATTGAGAGGGAAGATACTTCCCACTAAAATCGGGGAATTTATCGTCTTTATTGCGTTGTAAACAGTTCCGGCTTTCAGGGGAAACAATAAAAATATGTAATTGAAATGTCCGATTTGGATCAATGCCGGCAGAGCCCATAAAATTTATATTAAACGGCATTTAAGGGTGATTTAAATCGGATTTTCATGTAATCGAAAGTGGACATTTCGGACTTCGATTACATATTGGTTATCATAAAGGGGGAAGTGCCTTAAACCTAAAAACAACGGGCAAAAAGGGGTATAAAATTTCAATTACATATTTTCAATTTGTCCAGAGAAGTTATATCAAAACTCCCTGTCAATTTGTTTAATACTTAGTGTCAAAAAGTTAAAACTCTCTGATAATTTTTTAATGTCATTAAAATTCCAAAATTCCTGTGAATTTGCTATGGTTAATTATAGTTTTATATCAAGAATAATCAAATTAAAAAGATAATGTTTTCGAAACTTTTTAATAAATAATACTAACTCCGCCATCAAACAGGATATCATTAATGAGAGTTATATGAATTTTTATTTGTAAGATTGTTTCATATTTTACAAATTATTATGTAAATGCTATTATTAACTTATCTTGGAGGATTTTGACATGGCGGGATTTGGGATATGGTGTGAAGGAGATAAGTCAGTTAATGATACTCTATTTCCATATGATATTCATTTTAATCTTTGGCTTGATTATTGCAATAAAAAATCTGTACCGATGCTTGATATTGGTATAAAAATCAATTATGTAGAGACTCTACATCGAATATGTATTTATTTGCCTTATCTGATTAGTATTAATTATATTAAAGATCTCGGTAAAGTTATAGTATCTGATAAAAAAATCTTAGATTCTGTTTTTAATGAATCATATACATCTCACGAATTGCAGGAATCAAAAAATTTTTTAATCAAAGATAAACTTGGAAACGAACAATTTATTGTTTATGCACTTGACCCAAATGAAAAATCTGATATCTTAGTTGAACATTGCCTTAAAGGCACAGTTATTACAATAAATCTTAAAGATAGAGGTTTTATAAGTGGTAAAAATTACTATTTTAGACTAAGATTCACAGGAGAATGGTTAAATAAAATAATTGAACGAAAATCTAAAAATTTGTTGTTTGACAGTGTTTCAACCGAAAATACATTTATTGATTTTAGATTAAACAATTGGAGAAGTTTTGATAACCCTTCTTTAATTCAAAGATTGCAACAAAAGTCCGTTCCTCAATATTGTATTAGTAAGGTAAACTTCTTTTTAATGACTAATGGTGAAATTGATGTATATTCACTTAATCCTAAAAGTGAGCGAAAATTAGAAAATGATATATGGAAAGATTATATAGGTAAAAAGGTTGATAATGTAATAATTGCAACACAATGGCAAGATAAGAAGAAAGGCAAAGATGATAGTTATATTGATTCTTTTAATGTTTATGCTCGTTTTAGAAAACAATGGTGTACTATTAACCAAATTTTTAAATATATAATGGTTTTTGCCGTTATAAACGTTTTATATTCATTACTATACAATTTATTATTTTCGGATTCTAATATAACCATGCACTATATAAGAATTTTATTTTTTATTGTTATAGCTGGGATTTACTTTATTTTTCTAAAAATCAAAGGAGATCGCTAATTCAATGAGAATATTATTAGATACAAATATTTTAATCCAGAGGGAAAATAATCATATAATACCCGAAAACCTTGCTGAACTTATGGGTTTGCTTAATGGTCTCGAAAATTGTTCTTTACATATTCATCCTTTAACAAGGCAAGAAATAATGAAAGATCAATATGATGAAAGAAAAAATGTTAATCTATCAAAATCAAATACTTATTCGGTATTGGAAAAAGTGCCTAATTATTTAGATGACGACGATTTCAAAAATTTATTACCAGAACCAAAATCAGAAAATGACATAGTAGATAATCAATTGATCTATTGTATTGCCCGTAATATTTGCGATTACCTTATAACCCAAGACCAAGGTCTATTAAACAAGGCAAGTGTTTTAGAAATTGAAAATGTTATAAACATAAATGAAGCAATAAATATTTTTAAGAAATTTTATACTAATGTTAATATTCCTTTAGGAAATAATTTTGAAATAAAAAAAGTATTTGAACTAAATTATAACGATAAAATCTTTGATTCTTTAAAGGATGCTTATAATGGATTTGATAAATGGTGGAATAGCATACAAAATAGAGATACTTACGTATATTTTAATGCCAATAATGATATAAATGCAATTTTAATACCAAAAATTGAGCGTAATGAGATAATATCGGAAAATCCACTAATAAGAAAAGATAAAATATTAAAAATTTGTACTTTTAAGGTTGCTGAACATGCAAGAGGATTAAAACTTGGAGAAAAATTAATAAATCTTGCTATTAAATTTGCGGAAAACAATGATTTAGGTGAAATCTATTTAAGTCATTACATTGAAGAAAATGACTATTTAGTAAATTTAATAGAGCAGTTTGGGTTTAAACATATAGGGAACAAAGGTGATAATGAAGCCATTTTTATCAAAAGTATTTATACTAATGAGAGCGTAATAATAAATTCAAATGTTGACGCTTTAAATTTCGATAAAACATTTTATCCGGCATTTTATGATGGTAATCTCGTAAGAAAACATTTGGTTCCTATCCTACCAACATTTCATAAAAAACTATTCCCTGATAGCCATGCCGAAGTGCATCAATTAGAACTAAACCTATTTGAAAATAGTGAAGGTAATTGTATAAAAAAAGCATATGTATGTAGGGCAAATACCACTAAAATAAACAAAGGTGATATTTTATTGTTTTATCAATCTAAAAAAAGAATGGCTTTAACTACTATAGGTACGGTTTTAAGTGTATATCCGAAAATGACTGATCCAGAAGAAGTTTTTAAATTAATCTCAAAAAGAACAGTATTTACTTTTGAAGAAATCAAGAAATGGTGTCGAAAAGAACTTTTGGTAATATTATTCAATGAAAATTTTCATTTAAAACAAGAAGTAAAGTTACCCGAATTATCAAAGTTTAATATCGAAGGTAATATATATTCTATTAGAGAAATACAAGATGAACAGTATAGAAAAATAATAAAAGGGAACATAGATGAGCGTTTTACTATCCATTAAACCTAAATATGTAGAAGAAATAGAAAATGGTTCAAAATTATACGAATTTAGAAAATCTATATTTAAAGAGCCAACCGAAGAAATATGGGTATACTCTTCTGCACCAATAAAAAGAATTGTAGGGAAAATATATGTAGATTCAATAATTGAAGACACCCCCGAAATGATATGGAAAACATGTAAGAAACATGCTGGAATAGAAAAAAAATTATTTTTTGAATATTTTAAAGGTAAAGATAAGGGTTATGCAATCGTGATCAAAAAATATGAGCCTTTTAAAAAACCAATTAATCCCTATCTTAAAAATAACAAATTTGTTCCTCCTCAATCATATGCCTATTTATGCAATATATTACCCAATACTCAAGCGTCCGCATAATACAGTCTAATAATATATTAGTATGTTCATGATAAGATAATTATGTTAGGTCAAAAGATTGGTGTTCTATGAGTAGTGAAAAAGAGGCAAAAGCTAGGGTTAAAATAAACAAATTATTGGAAGAAGCAAATTGGCGACTTTTAGATGATGAACATGGTCGTGCAAATGTAGATTTAGAATACACTACTAAAATAAAACGAGATGATAAGTTTAAGACAGGTTTATTGGATTATTTAATGCTTGATTCAAAAGGGTTTCCCCTTTGTGTTCTTGAAGCAAAACGTGTTGATGTTAATCCACTTTTTGCAAAAGAACAAGCTAGAGCATATGCTATGAGCCAAAATATTCGCTTTGTAATTCTTTCTAATGGTAATATACATTATCTTTGGGATATTGAAATCGGTAATCCAGAAATTATTACATCAATGCCAACGCAAGAATCATTGGAACAAAGATTAGAATTCAAGCCGAATACAAAATCTTTGCATTCAGAAAATATAACCAAAGAATATGTTGCATTAATGCAAAATCCTAATTTATTACAGGAACCTGATTATATAAATGAAACAACAAGAGATAAATATTGCTTTGATAATGGATATAGGTTATTAAGAGATTATCAAATCAATGCAATTAAAGCATTACAACAATCCGCCAAAGAGGGTAATAATCGCTTTTTATTTGAAATGGCTACTGGAACTGGTAAAACACTGACTGCAGCAGGCATAATTAAATTGTTTTTAAAAACCGGTAATGCAAAAAGAGTTTTATTTTTAGTTGATAGAATTGAGCTTGAACGGCAAGCAAAAAAGAATTTTGATGAATATTTAAAAGATTATATTTCTGTTGTGTATAAAGAATCTAAAAATGACTGGAAAAAGGCTGAAATAGTTATTACGACAATTCAAAGCCTTTTAGTTGATGACAGATACAAAAGATTATTTTCGCCAACAGATTTTGATCTTTTGATTTCAGATGAATCTCATAGATGTATTGGTGGAAACTCAAGAGCCGTTTTTGAATATTTTATCGGTTATAAGTTAGGTTTAACAGCTACTCCAAAAGACTACATAAAAAATGTAGATGTGAAATTATTAAAATTTGAAGATCCAAAAGCTCTAGAACGTAGGATATTACTAGATACATATAAAACATTTGGTTGTGAAAGTGGTCAACCTACTTTTAGATATAGTTTGTTAGATGGCGTCAGAGATGGCTATTTAATTAATCCACTTGTTGTTGATGTTAGAACAGATATTACAACAGAGCTCTTATCAGAAAAAGGTTATTCCGTTGTTCAAATTACAGATGACGGGGAAGAAGTTGAAGAACAAATGTTTTCGAGACAGTTTGAGAAGCGCTTTTTCTCTGAAAATACAAATATTCAGTTTTGCAAAACATTATTAGAAAACGGATTGAAAGATCCTATATCAGGTGAATTTGGCAAAACTATTGTTTTTTGTGTAAGCCAAACTCATTGCGCTAAGATTACACAAATATTAAACACCATGGCTCATCAAATATGGCCTGGAAAATATAATTCTGATTTTGCTCAACAAGTAACATCTTGTGTTCCAACGTCACAGGAAATGACTGAACAATTTTCAAATAACAATTTGTCAGGAACTTCTAGATTTTTGGATGACTACAAAACAAGTAAAGCAAGAGTTTGTGTAACAGTTGGTATGATGACAACCGGTTATGATTGTCAGGATGTATTGAATTTAGCTCTTATGAGACCAATATTTTCGCCAACAGATTTTGTTCAAATAAAAGGTCGTGGAACACGCAAATATACTTTTAAATTCCCAACAACAAAGCCGACGGAATTTAAACAAAAAGAACATTTCAAACTTTTTGATTTCTTTGCTAATTGCGAGTATTTTGAAAATGATTTTAATTATGACGAAGAATTAAAACTACCAAGAATAGCTTCTAACTCTGGTAATGGAGGAGGAGAAACACAGCCACCAATTGAGACCATTGAAATTTTTGATCCTGATAAACTCAAAGAATTAAAAGAAACAAAAATTGGCTTAGATGGAATGAAAATTGATAGAGAATTATTCCAACAATTCAAGGATACTGTTGTTGCGGATGATGATATTAAGAGTGCTGTAAACAATGAAGATTGGCAAAGAGCAGAAAATATTGCAAGAGAAAAATACGAAAACAAGCCAAATTTGTTTGTTACTCTTGATACATTGAGAAAGGCTGAAAATCTAGACCGGCGTTTATCTTGGATAGAAGTTATACAAAGAGCATTTGGTTTGATTCCGAGATTTAAAAATCAAAATGAGTTATTGGAAGACGAGTGTGATAAATATATTTCAATTTACAAACCTGAATCAGAGTACGTTCCATATATTAAAAACTTTATTAAAGCCTATGTTACAAGTGATGAATTTAGAAATATTATTGATATGAAAAAATATCAAGAATTGAATTTTTATGCAGGTTTTACAATGGAAGATTATAAAAGTTTGAATGGCTATAGAGATTCATTACCTGACTATATAAAAGATAATATTGCAATTAATAAATTTATGTAAAAGAAGAGAGATAAAATGCTTACAAAAGATATAAGAAGAACAATAGATAACGCAAGAGATGTATTGGTTGGAAAAATTCCTAATCCTCAATCTCAGATTGAACAGATTACAATTGCTATGATTTATAAGTTTATGGATGACATGGATATCGAATCCGTTGAATTGGGTGGCAAAAGACAATTCTTTGCAGAAGAATTGTCTGAATATGCATGGTCAAAAATCATGTCTCAACAGCTTGGTAATGAAGCACGAATGAATCTTTATACTGAAGCTTTGGATAAATTACAATTATCAAGCAGAATTCCAAAATTATTCAGAGATATCTTTAAGGGAGCATACTTGCCATTCCGTGATGGACAAACTTTGACATTATTTTTAAAAGAAATAAATGACTTATCTTATAATAATAGTGAAAACTTAGGTAACGGATTTGAGTATTTGCTTTCTATTATGGGTGCTCAAGGAGATGCAGGACAATTCAGAACGCCAAGGCATATTATTGATTTTATAGTTGATGTTGTAAAACCAACTAAAGCAGATACAATTTTGGATCCCGCGTGTGGTACCGCAGGTTTCCTGATTTCTGCATATAAGTATATTCAAAGAATTGCTGAAGAAACAAAACAACCATTAACCACCCAAGAAAGAACTTCATTAACAGAAAATATACAAGGTTATGATATATCACCGGATATGAAAAAATTAGCTCTCGTTAATTTATATTTACACAGATTTAAAGACCCTAAAATTTATGAATATGATACGTTGACGAGTCAAGATAGATGGGATAACTATTTCGATTGTATTTTAGCTAATCCACCGTTTATGACTCCAAAAGGTGGAATTCAGCCACATAATAAGTTTGGCGTTAAGGCAAATCGTTCAGAAGTTTTATTTGTTGATTACATTATGGAACACCTCAATTCAACCGGTAGGGCAGGGGTTATTGTTCCTGAGGGTATTGTTTTTCAAAGTGCCAATGCATATAAAGAGTTAAGGAAAAAACTTGTTGATGAAAAATTTTTATATGCAGTTGTAAGCTTGCCAAGTGGAGTATTTAATCCATATTCCGGAGTAAAGACATCAATTTTATTTATTGATAGACAACTTGCCAAAAAAACGGATAAAGTTCTTTTTGTTGAAATTCAAAATGACGGATTTGATATAGGAGCTCAAAGACGAGAAACTCCAGACAAAAATGACTTACCTAAAGCATTAGATTTTATTACTCAATGGCAAATTGCAATAAACACTCAAACGGAATTTACAATAAAATCAAAATTGCTTACTGTGGTTGAGAAATCAAAACTTGCAGAAAATGAAGAATACAATTTAACAGCTTCAAGGTATAAAGTTACGCAAGATTTTTCAAATTGCAAGTGGGATATGGTTAAACTCGGAGATATTTGTATTGATATGTATCAAGGTATAAATACCGCAGGAGATAAGGTAGAATTTGTTAATGAAGGAGTCCCAATTATACAAGCAAACAACATTACTTCTGGAGAGCTTAATTTTAACAATGTCAAATATATGTCTGTTGCAGATTGGAATAAATATAAGGATAAATATAGACCGTGTGTTGATGATTTATTTTTTACTAATATAGGAACAATAGGAAAGACTTTATTGTACAGGGGGAACTTGGATTTTTTATTTCATTGGAACATCTTTAATATAAAGGCTGACAAAAGTTTAATTTTACCAAGATACTTACAAGCTATCTTAAATTATTTAGCAAGTATACATTATTTTGATAAATATCTGACAGGTGGAACCGTAAAATTTGTAAGTAAAAAGAAAATGATAGAAACACCCATACCGCTACCGCCGTTGGAAGTGCAAGAAGAAATTGTAAAAGAGCTTGACGGCTATCAAGCCATAATTGACGGTGCTCAAAAAGTTATCGACAACTGGAAACCAACCCTCCCAAACAATCCAAATTGGGAAAAAGTTGTTTTTGAAAATATTTATTCAATACCGTCAAAAAATGGTTTAACGAAACCAACCGCAATAAGGGGAAGCGGTTACAAAATGATTAACATGGGTGAACTATTCCAATACAACAAAATAGGTAATATACCTATGGCACTTGTACCATTATCTGAAAATGAAAAGAAAATAAATGACATACAAGTAGGGGATTTGTTATTTGCAAGGCAGTCTCTTGTTGTTTCTGGAGCTGGTAAATGTTCTATTGTGGTTGATGTTCCAGAATATACAACATTTGAATCTCATATAATAAGGGTACGATTAAATAAAGAAATGGTAAACCCTATGTTTTACTATTACTACTTACAATCGGAAAACTCACCTGTAAAATCAATAATAAATTATCAGAATCAAGCTGGAATAAAAGGGTCGGATTTAGCTAAGATAACAGTAGTGAAACCGTCCTTAGAAGAACAGAATTGTATAGTTGCCAAGATTGAAGCAGAAGAAAAAATTGTTGAAGAGTGCAAGAAGCTCATAAAACTTCATCAAGAAAAAATTGACGACAAGATTAAATCAATTTGGGGTGATATAGATGAGTAATGTAATATCTCTTGATACTGAATTGTACGATTTAAAAAGCTATCTACCACTAAATATGAAAAACTCATATTTTAGAATAATGTTTGAAAACCTTATAGTAGTAGAAAAATCTGATTTCTATAATAATGCAGTTATTAATCTAACACATTTTTATAATTATATTTTACATTGCTTTCTCGTACAGATTTATTATTCAGAAGAAAATAGAGAATTGCTAACATATTTACAAAAGACAACTGGGTCATTAAATAGTCGAGATAATAATAAAAAAATAAACCTTGAAGAACGATTTGATACTTCTTCTTTTTCTAATATTGAAAAAGATGCAATTAACTATTTTTTTCATATATTCAATTTTTGTGAGAACTCTCATTTGTGTCAAAAAAATCAAGCTATTTATGATTTACGCAATTCCGCAGCGCATCTTAATATGGATATAATCAATCATAGTAGATTCAACGATTTTGTTGAAAAGATTCAATATAATTTAAATGAATTATTGAAAAAAACTTATAAATCGACTAAAGAACTTATTTTCAGAGAATTAAAAGAAAATATTAAAAATGGTTTACTTATTGATGATACAGACAGAATATCTGTGTTTGAAGAAATTAATTCTCTTTATTGTGTATCTCTTAATTTTTATAAATTGTTTTTGAAGCACAACAAATTTGAAAATGTCACACCAAATACTCCTTTATATTATATTAAAAATTTTATTGAAGATGATTTAAGTTTAGAAAGAGAATTTTAAATGGGAAATATAATGTTTAATAAACCATGGAGTGCACAATCAGCAGAAAAAATATGGGCAGAACACCAAGAAAAAGAAGCTCAACCCAAAAAACAAACTATTGAATTACAAAAGCAAACAGCTGCCTTGACTGATGTTAAAGAACTTACAAGAGTTAATATAGAATGCATTCAAAGTATTGTTGATTTAAACGCTGAAAATACAAAAACTGTTAAACAAATTGCCCAAATGACAGAAGAAAATCAAAAGTCATCAACAAAACAATTTATTGCATCTATAATTGTTTCTGCAGCAGCATTAATAATTGCATTTAGTTCCCTAATTATAAGCATACTTCAATTATATAAATAAACGCTTGATTTTATTCTGACGTTGAGTGATGAATACGACACGTTGAAGGAGGTCGTATGGAAAAAGTCGGATTGAATATTACTCCAAAAGAGTTTAAGCAATTGAGCAAATGGTCTGAGAATATTTATAACACAGCAGTTGTTATTGATTATTTTGTTGCAAATCAACTGGAGATTTAAGAATGCTACAATCTTGCACCAGTAATTAAGCATCTGCGAAATGATGCAGATGTGCTAAACGCATTTTTTATAGACCACGAAAAAGAAGTTGAAAATTTAAATGCCGTTTAACCCCATTTTTAATATCAATTAATGTTATTTTGTATGTTTTTTCGTAAAAACCTGTGTCTACTAGTCGTTAGACTTAATGTTCTCAAATTGGGAGTCATTTATGGGGAAATGTATTTTTTTGTGTCTATATATGTTCAATTATTACAAATTTCAATTACATATTTTTGAGATTTTCGATTACATTTTTTATTTTTTTATTATTTTTTAAAGATGTTTTAAAAAATCACTAAAAATGTGTCATAAATGCTTCCTACTAAAGGGTTTTAATACAATACGTTGTATTTTACAGTTAGTATTGAAATTTTGAAATATGTAATTGAAATGAGTGGGAAGATACTTCCCACTAAAATAGGGGAAGTCATCTATTTTAGAAGATTTAGACCACTTCCGGGTTAAAGTCGGAAGTAGAAAAATATGTAATTGAAATGTCCGATTCTAATCATGGGCTAAAACCATTGAAAACTCGCTAATAATCGGCATTCTGCAAGATTTTAATCCGGACATTCATGTAATCGAAACCGGACAAAACGGACTTCAATTACATATTGGTTATCATTATGGGGGAAGTACCTCAAAGGTAAATATACCGGGGCTTAACGACTAAAAATTATCAATTACATATTTTCAATTTGTCCTGTCTAACTATAGTCACTTTATTGTCCATATTTTGGCGGCAACTTTCCACAATAAATCCGCTCAAATCGCTATAACCTAAATATATCGCCACGTTCCCCGTTGACACTTTCCGGACAAAAAGTCCGTTTTGAAACTACACACTTCCAAACTCGGAAGCTAGTCGGAAGTTCAAAACCTGTTTTATATTGGTGCATTATAAAAATATATTTACTGTATCGAATTTAAAAAATTTAGATATTTTTTGCTTAACACAGTCAACTGCCATTACAGATTTTTAATTGTGTATAATATAAATAGGGATATAACAATGATAAAAAGTGGTATAGATAAAATTATTAAGCAAGCTGGAGGACTACAAAAGATATCTCCCGAATTATATGCTTTAAGCGAAAACTATAAAAGCATACAAAAAGCAATCAGTCCTTGTATTGAATCAATCCAAAAAATACAATCTCTGATTAGTCCTAAGATACAGCAATATGCATTGGCTCAACAGAGATTTATACAGGCTTTTAGTAGTCCATATATTGAAATAATAAATAGAAACAAAAAAGTTTTAAATGAATTAATAATGCCACTAAGTTTAATATCTAAAGCGATGCAACCATATATAAATATGGTTGAGAAAATACAATCAAATTATTCTTATATAGAAAAAAATTTTGTGCAATAAAGTGCAAAAATAGTCCGGTAAATCTTAAGAGTATAAATCTGCTGTAATTTTACTTAAAAAACAAGATAAAATTAACTATAGTAGGTATATTTGTAATTTATAACCTTTCGGTTTTTGGTTTTCTTAATTTTACAATAGCATCAAAGTCGGGAGATAAACTTAATTCAAAGTGAAATCTTCCCCATGGAGATGTTTCATAATTGTTTCTCATCAGAGGTATACCCCATGTAAGTCTTATGGACAAACTTCCGGGAAGATTTATTCTTAAACCTGTACCCATGCTTAATAATACGTCATTTCTATTGTAACCTTCCGAACCGGGACCTTCTCCTTTATATGGAAATACCATACCATGGTCGAAGAATACAAAACCCTTTAAATAATTTCCTATGAAATTCTTTGTTTCATTTGTTTTTTTGTCAACTCTTGTTCTCGGTGCAAGAGGAAACATAAGTTCACCGCTTGCAACATATCCTGAACGTCCGATTAAAAGACCTTCAGAATATCCTCTTACTGTAGCAACACCACCAATAGTAAATTGGTCAGCATAAGGAACTACATCTTTAGGTATTACCTGATAGTTTGCTCTTAACTGACCAACAACACCGTGTCCAAAATCATGTAATCTTAAAGCTCCACCTTCAATTTTTACATAATTTATGTCTTTTTGAAATATTGGAATAGCATAGCCCACACTTTGGTTTAAATACCAAATCCCATTTTTTGTATCATATCTGAAATTTAAACCTGTTTTTGCCGTTGGGATTTTATCTGTATATAAATCAAAACCGTCAAAATTTGTTGTAGCTTGCTTATACTCTAACGATGTTATACTAGCTAATTCCATATATGGTTTTCTTATAATAGGTTGATGAAAATAAACAGAATAGTTTTGCGAACGACTCTTGATATTAAATATTTTGTAAGGTCCACTACCTATTTTTGAATTACTTGATGAAAAAGAAAATCCGATTTTACCGTCTTTTCTATTAACTGGTATGCTATAATCAACAAAAGGTGTAATAGAATGTCTTGAAAAATAAGAACCTAGTGTTAATTTATCCCTTATCCCAAATAAACTGTCATCCTGAAGCATTAATCCCAGTCTTTGCTTACCGATTGTATCACGTCCTGCATTATCAACTAACATAGTAAAATGAAACGGTGATTTCTCGTGTACTTTTATGTCTATATCTGTTGTTCCAAGTTTTGTTCCTCTGTTTAAATCTCCTGTTAAATCGACTCCATCTGTATATCTGTTAAATAAAGTCATATCCTGTTCAAGTTCAACTATATTAAAGATATTATCTTTTTTGGCATGTATTCTTTTTTCTATATAACTTTTGCGTGTCCACTTATTGCCTGTAATCGAAATATCTCCAACTTTGCCTTCTAAAAGTTCAATTCTTACTGTTTCATTTTCAATTGTTTGTTCCGGTAAATATGCTCTTGCGGTGATATAACCTTTTTCAATATATAAATGATTTATTCTTTTAACAATTTCTTGTAATTTTTCAAAAGTAAGATTAGTTTGAGTATAGTCTTCAATAATTTCTCTTAATTCATCTTCTGTCAGAATTTCTGAAGGTGAGATGATAATATTTTCAATATAAACACCTTTTGTTGCATATTCGCTTACAGACGCTTTTTCAACCTTTTTTTTTATTTTTTTTTCTTTTTTTAATTTATCTTTTTCTTTGTGCTCATTATTTTCTTTGTATTTTTGTAAATCTCTTTCTTCTTGCTTTTCCTGTTCAAATCTTCTTAATGTATCCATATCGTGCGTGTTGATAGTACCTGCAGGATTTAATATTGCAGGGTTAAATTCGGGTTCCGCAAAAGAAATACACGAACTTAAAATTAAACAAATTAATACTAAAAAAAATCTTTTCCCCATTTTCAACAATATTTATTATATAATAAATATTCAATAATGGTAGAAGTTCTTTTGTAATAATTGTTTATATAAGTTTATATTTTACACTTAATGTGGAATAATAAATAAAGTATAGTATTGGATAATGATAAAGGATATATAAACTTTTATGAATATATTTAGGAATAAAAATACAAGACGATTGTCTGCTATATTTTTAAGCTTAACCTTGTTATTTTTTAATATGGCACCTTTTGTTATTGCCGCAGAAACGGTAATTTCAGGTGTTACACCACAACAACAAGGCGGAAAAAATGTTTATAATATAGATGCAGTGAATATTTCCGGCAATACAGGTTTTAGACACTATCAAAAATTTGAACTTTATAATAAAGATATTGTAAATCTTTTATTTAGAAAAGGTGATAAAAATTACTCGAATTTTGTAAATCTTGTTGATAATAAAGTTATTATTAACAGTCTTGTTAATACAATGCGAGGTAATGATTTCTTTAACGGTCATGCTATCTTTGTATCTCCAGGCGGTGTTGTTATAGGTGCATCAGGGGTTTTGAATGTTGGTGCATTGTCATTAATTACTCCGTCTCAAAATACCTATAATTCTTTTTATCAAAAATACTTAAATAATAATTTAGATACTTATATCCCAAATGCTGAGGGTTATAACAATTTAATAAAAAATTCTGTAGGAAATATAGTTGTAAACGGAAAAATTTTATCAAGAAGTGATGTTAACCTATATGGAAAAGATGTAAAAATTATAGGTAATGAAACTTCGCATGCCGGTATTGTTTCAGGGTGGAAAGATACAAATACTACATTTACTGATTATGATACAGCAAAAAATATTTTTGACAGTTTAGTTAATCACAACATAACTGATGCAACAACATTTGATTTACAAAATGGCAAAATTGTTATTTTGGCGCAAAGTGATTCTAATGCAAAAGTAGATATCCAAAAATCAGATTTAATTTCATCAAATAAAATAGAAATCAACTCAAATGCCGTGTATAAAGAGCAAGAAAGCAGAGATAATGTAAAAGCAGAAGTTAATATTGCTGATTCAAAAATAATTTCTAACAATGTCGATATTTTGGCACTTGCAACAAATGAAAAAATAATTAAGACGTTAAGCATAGACTCTATTGCTTTTATTAAAAATACTATTGTAGATTTATTTTCTCCTAATTATTCTCTAACAAGTCTTTGGGGAACATCAGGCGGTGCCGAAGCAAATGTTACAATCGCAAATTCTATCATTAAAGCAACTAATGACGTTAATGTAAATGCTAGTGCTCAATCAATAACCGAACAAAATATAAACTTGCTATCACCTACAGCAATACTACTTCTTAAAGATGCAATTGTGGGGAAAGATGGTTCAATAGATACAACAAAAAGAGCAAATGCTAAACTTTCTGAATATTTTTCAGCAGATATTTTCAATGGCTTTGAAGGACCAAGAACATCAAGTGTTGTTGATATAAAACAAAATACCAATATTACTGCAGGTCAAGATATTAATATTAACTCTTATGCAGATTCATCTTTAACTGCTACATCAAATCTTTTGGCTCAAATTATACCAATCGGAATATATGGAGTTGGTACAAGTACAGTATCTAGGGCTATTGTGCAGGACTCAGTTTTAAATTCAACAAGAGATACAAATGTCGGAGCTTTATCTTTAAATAAAAATAAAATTGTAATGTCATCAGACAGTTTATTATCTATGCCTGTAGAAGATGGTGCATTTGCAATTTTATTGAATAATACAACAAAAACAACAACAGAAGCAAAACTTAATCATACAAATGTTAATGCAAGAAATTTAGAAGTCGGAGCTGTAAATCTTTCAGATAGTGATGTTAAACTTGCAATGACCGCAAAAATTGACAAAGAGGTTAAGCATCAGGGTGATACCCCTAGTTCTGCCTTATCTTTGGTAGGTATTTTAAATCGTTCTCAAAATAATGTTAATGCTGAAATAAGTAACGAAAGTAATGTAACGGTTACAGAAAATGTTGATGTAATTGCACAAAGTTTAAATTCTGTTAAAAATTCAGCATCAGGAAAAATCCAAGATGATAATGTAAAATCACCGGAAACAATATTTACAAATACAAATAAAAAGTTAAAAGCATTCCAAACAACATATTTAAATAGAAGTTTATTCTCAAGAATTAAAGGAAAAACTGAAATTGAAGCAACAGGAAACTCTTTGGTTAAAGCTGGCGGAGCTTTGGTTTGGAATAAAACATCAAATAATACTAATGCTAAAATAACTAATTCAACGGTAAGCGCTACAGGTAATGCAAATGTTCAGGCAAATACTGTTGATTTAACAGCAAACAGTGCCTTGGCGGAATCAAACGGAAAAGCAAAGGTTGGGGCTGGACTTGGTGTTATTGTAAATGAAGAACATAATAATACCAATGCAATAATTGACAACTCAGAAATTGATGCTGAGGATTTAGATGTTAATGCAACAACAGAATTACCAATGAACCAAGGTTCAATAACTTTTGGTGTTAAATTTCCTTTTAAGATTTTTGGAGTTGATAAACTTCAATTTGGTGGTAATTTTGCATCTGAAGCAAACGGAAAATGGGATATATCTAAAGTTTACCCGTTACAAGATGCCTCTTTTTCATCAGGCGTTGATTTTACAGGTGTAGCAGACCAAAATATAACAACATCCGTTACAGATGCTATTTTACCAAAATTCAGATTAACAGGATTT
>Ga0256405_10007306_pt1 | contig 16822 bp, 11 predicted proteins | sample RumenRJG_02DNA_FD_189096 | JGI IMG/M metagenome (GOLD analysis project Ga0256405, IMG submission 189096) | Bovine rumen microbial communities from Lethbridge, Alberta, Canada - RJG_02 | ecosystem: Host-associated > Mammals > Digestive system > Stomach > Rumen | place: Canada: Alberta...
GAATTCGGCAAGGTATATATGTCAACTGTCGGCTGCGGTATAGTATACGGCAAGATCGCAGGCAACACATCAAGCGGAGAGGTAAAGTCTCCCAAGATCAGTACCGAGTCACTGGAAAACAGCGTTAAGCTCAGCTGGAACAAGGTTTCGGGCGCATCGAAGTACGCTGTATACGGCGAACAGAACAACAAGTGGGTGAAGATCGCCGAGACAAGCAGCACTTCTTATACCGTCAAGAACCTGACAGCAGGCAAGAGCTATAAGTTTGCTGTACTGGTATACGCAAACGGCAAGTGGAACAGCGATTATTCCAACGCAGTGACCGCATCACCCAAGGCTGCTTCAACTGAAATAACATACCCCACCAACATCAAGGTAAATTACAGTGAGCAGTTCCATCAGGTACAGTTCGTATGGGATAAGGTAAGCGGCGCTGACAAGTACGGCATTGCGGTATACCTCGCTGGCAAGTGGAGAGTTCAGACCTCGAACGTCACCACCAACAGCTATGTAACACCCAAGAACCTTACACCCGGTATGACCTATAAAGTAGCTATCGCTGCAAGAGTAGGCGGTACATGGGATACTGCAAACGCTATCAAGAACGCAGTCACAGTAACTGTGAAGTAAAAATAAGCATATACGAAAAAGTCCCGAAATATAAGCGTTTCGGGACTTTTTTTATTTATAATTCATAATTGTTGGCAGGAAGATAACATAGCTGAACTTACGATAGAATGCCAAGGAGGAGAGCTTTTGGTCAAGCTTTTCGCGAAAAGCTTGCAGGTGCGCGAGGGCAGAGCCCTCGCATCAAGGCGCAAAACTAAAATGCACAGTAAGCTTTAAAAGCGAAACAATCTTCCGCCTGTCATCGGACAGCGAAGCGAATCCGATGACTCGCCCATCAGCTGCCGACGCAGTCGCAGCTGATGGGCGAAAACTCGCAAACCGATGTCACAAAACAAAACCATCGACCTGCCCCACTCCGTCCGCCGCATACCGCCGAAACAACTTTAGTCAAAATTACCAAATCTCTACGAACCTACTTGACAAACTAACAAATATGAGTTAAAATAACAGTGTTACGTAACACTGTTATCAAAAGGAGGGCACACCATGTCGGAAAAGATCACAGATAATAAAGAGAGCCGCGAAAAGCTTGTAGAGTGCGCAAAAAGAGAGTTCCTTGAAAAGGGCTTTACGAAGGCTTCTCTCAGAAAAATATCCTCGGAGGCGGGGCTGACTACGGGTGCTGTATACTTCTTTTTCGGAGACAAAAACGGATTGTTTGAGGGCGTGGTGGGTGAAGCACTGGCTCGGCTGAATGCAGTGCTTGAAAACCACTTCGCCCGCGATATAGAAGCCGACCTGCTGACATATGAGCATCACAGCGGTGACCACGATGATTTCAGCGAAGAACTCGTAAATGTCATCTATGACCACTACGATGAGATGACGATACTCCTCGATCGCTCGGCAGGGTCAAAGTACGAAAGATTTGTTGACAGCATTATCGATAAGCTGGACAGCTCATATATCGCCCTTGCGGAAAAGTACGCCGCCTGCGTGCCGAACAAGCGGGTCAACAGAATAATGCTCCACTGGCTGACCCATGTGCAGATAAACGCTTTCATACATATGATGCAGCACGAAAAAAACAGAGACAGCGCTCTGCATTTCATAAAGCCCGTTATGGATCTGCTGATAAAAGCGTGGATGGAGTATTCATTGGAAGACGATGTGTGACATGATATTCTGCGGTTATCACGCATTATATCATATACTATAGTTAGCTTATTCTAACCTTAGAAAGGGGAAACATAAATGTTTTTAGAGATACAGGATGTCAAGAAAAGCTACGGCAAAGACACAAGCTATATTCAGGTGCTGAAAGGTGTCAGCACAGGGGTAGATAGGGGACAGATGTGCGTTATACAGGGTACAAGCGGTTCGGGAAAATCGACGCTTCTCAACTGTATCGGCGGACTTGATACTATGGATTCGGGGTCGGTCAGGGTCGACGGCAAGGAGATATTCGGTCTGCGCCCCGCTGAACTTTCCGACTACCGCCGCGACTATCTGGGATTTATTTTCCAGTTCTATAATCTTGTGCCTAACCTCACCGTAAGGGAGAATATACAGGTCTGTGGATATCTGACGGATTCTCCCCTTGATATGGAGGAACTGCTGGAAGTTCTGGGTCTGACAGAACATCAGAATAAGTTCCCCGCACAGCTTTCGGGCGGTCAGCAGCAGAGGTGCGCAATAGCCCGCGCCCTTATCAAAAATCCGAAACTTCTCCTTTGCGACGAACCTACAGGAGCTCTTGATTCAAAGACCTCCCGCGATATCCTGATACTTCTGGAGAAGATAAACAAAAAGTACGGCACTACAATGCTGATAGTCACCCACAATAACTCCATAAAAAATATGGTGCATAAGGTCATCGTTATCAAGGACGGTCAGATCATAAAGGACTACGAAAATGAAAAGATAGTTCCCGCCGCCGAACTGGAGGACTTGTGATGAACAGAGTGCTTAAAAAGCGTCTGCCCCGCGATCTCAGGGCAGGGATAGGGCGTTATACCGCCCTGATACTGGTCATCGCCATGGGCATTTTTCTCGTCCTCGGCATCGTTGGTTCTGCTGAAACAGTTCTGCACGGCACAGTCGAAAAACGGGGTGAATTCAACACCGAGGACGGCTTCTTCACAGTGTTTCTGCCCCTTAACGACAGTGAGATCGATACCCTTGCCGAAGGCGGTACCGAGATACAGGCGGAGTTCTATACCGACCTTTCAGTTGATGAGGACACCGTGCTCAGAATGTTCAAAAACCGCGATAATATCGATAAGATCATTCTCGATGAGGGCAGGCTTGCCGAAAAAGCAGGGGAGTGCGTTCTCGAAAAGCGCTATGCCGCAGAAAACGGCGTGAAGATCGGGGACAGCATAACAGCGGGCGGACATGGATTCACGGTCACGGGTATAGGTACTGTGCCCGATTACGATCAGCCGAAAGCAAAGTTTTCCGATACCGCTGTGCAATCGCGGTATTTCGGGCTTATTTTTGTCACGGATGATTGCTATGAGGATATCCGCGCAGAGGGCGGTCTGCCCGCAGAGGAGTATGTCTACGCCTACAAGCTGGGGACTGATGTCTCCGATGATGACCTGAAAGAGAAGATACGCGCTGTCAAGCTTGATCATATGAAGGTCGAGGATAAATATTTCCGTGAAACTATCGATGATATCCTCTCCGACAGACGCAGGATAGAGGACGGAGTCAACTCCCTGACTGATGGTACTGCCGTACTCAGTGACGGCATGACCGAACTGGAGTCTCACAGCGCTGAACTAAAAACTGCTTCACAGCAGCTTGTTGATGCCTGTTTTGCGCAGGCGAATGAAAAGCTGTCAGCGGCAGGAATGAAAGTCACACTGACGGAAGAAAACTACGCCGAAGAACTTGACGGGCTGATAAAGATATCAAAGTCAGAAGAACTGAAAAACCTTAAAGACAGCATTTCGGGTATAATCGCTTACCGTGACGGTCTTGCGGAGTACACCGACGCTGTCGGCAAAGCAAAAGAGGGTTCAGTCGAACTGAACAGCGGTGCGGGTGAACTCCGTGATGGAATTGACGAACTGCTTGATGCGGCTTTCGATATCGAGATCGGGAACCTTGTTTCCTTCGTTTCCCGCGGAGATAACGAGCGCATAGAAGCCGCGGCAGATGATGTGATAATGGACAAGAACGCGGGTCTTGCGGCTGGAGTTATCGTCCTTATCCTTTTCGGCTACGTGATATCTGTTTTCGTGGTACACCGCGTTGAGAGCGAAGCTCCTGTCATCGGTGCGCTGTACGCTCTGGGTGTTAAGAAAAAAGACCTTCTGCGGCATTACATAGCTCTTCCGACTTTGATAGCATTCATCGGCGGAGTTATCGGCACAGCACTTGGATTTTCACCCGTCGGCATCGGTATGCGGTTACAGACAAGCTATGGCTATTTCTCACTGCCCCGGTACGATATCTTCTATGCGCCCTATCTGCTTGTGTACGGGCTTGTACTGCCACCGATCATCTCGGCGATCGTCAATGCACTTGTGATAAACAGCAAGCTTTCGAGGACTGCGCTTTCCCTCATCAAAAACGAACAGAGTGCTTCAAACTACCGCAGATTCAATATCAGGTCGAAAAACTTTATGACCCTGTTCCGTGTAAGGCAGATGGTGCGTGAACTGCGTTCGGCGGTGACGGTTATCCTTGGTATGCTGGTCTCCCTGATGGTGGTGATGCTGGGTCTTGACTGCATGGTGATGTGTCAGGCAGTAAAGAATGACAACGTAGCCGATACACAGTACGGCTATATGTATCTCTATAAGTATCCCGAAAAGGAAGTCCCCGCAGGCGGAGAGAGCGCTTTCATCAAGACGCTTTCCACTGACTCCACGGGTCATACCCTTGATGTGACGGTGATCGGTCTGAACGAGAACAGCAGGTACTTCGATGCTGACCCTGAGAAGGGCGTGAATAAGGCAGTTATCAACAACTCCCTTGTTCAGCGTTTCGGCTATGATATCGGCGACAGGGTGACTTTCACCGATGCGGCGGCTGACCGCGACTACACTTTCACCGTGACGGATATCGCGCAGTATTCCCCGGGGTTCACGATCTTTATGGATATAGGCTCCATGCGTGAACTTTTCGGCGAGGACGAAGACTACTTCAACGCTGTCTATTCCGCAGATGAACTTGATATCGATGCGGGCAGATTATACAGCGTCACCACCGCGGCTGATATCGAAAAGAGTTCGGGCGTATTCACAGAGCAGATGAAGCCGCTGGTATACACACTGCTGATCGCGGGAACGGTGATATTTGTCGTAGTGATGTACCTTATGATGGGCGTGATGATAGACCGCAGTTCCTTTGGTATCTCCCTTATGAAGATATTCGGCTACCGACCGAAAGAGGTGCGCAGACTGTACTTGAACGGCAATCTTTTCATCGTATCCGTCGGCGGGCTGATATGCATACCGCTGGCGAAATTCCTGATGGACTGCATCTATCCGAGTTTTATACCGAATGTTGCCTGCTCAATGGTGCTGGATTTTCCGCCGTATCTTTACCTGATACTGTACGCCGCGGTGCTTGCGGTATACTTTATCAGCACTCCTTTGCTGACAGGAAAGCTGAAGCGGATAACCCCCGCCGAGGTGCTTAAAAACAGAGAATAGATTTACTTTCTTTTACTGCCGTCTTTCGCTTGTATGAACGAAAGACGGCGTGTTTATATTTACGTTTAATATTCTGAAAAATATTCATTGCAAAGGTATTCTTACAGTTATTTCCAACCCTTGCGCAGATAAGCTCAAATGGCTTAAACAGGCGTTTTTATTGCAACAGTTCATTTATAAAAAACCTGTTTTACGCTTAACTTTAGTTTTGTGCATAATGTCGAAATTTGTACATATTTTGTTTGCTATCTTGACGAATATTTTTCGTAATGTTATAATAGTATCGTTAGTGAAATTTTTATCATTTTTGCATATTTCACTGCTGTTCGGCACCGAAAAGAATTGTTGATCTTTCTTCGAGTTCCCTTGCAAAATCTTCCATTGAATGGGCTCTCGCATAGGATTCATAATCCGCCAGTTCCTGCTCGGTCAATTTGCCGTTTTCAGCCGATGAAGCTTTTGAAGATGGAGTATTTCCCGTTTTTACGGATTCTTCCGATATCCAGTTTTTCAGCTTTGCATAACAGCTTCGGTATTCTTTGCCCGATTGTTCGATGAAAGCGTCCATGCTTTCGATACATCTGTCGGTCATATCTCTGCCGAATCTGTCTGCAAGACGTTCGTATTCTTCACAGGATAAAGATACATTTTCAAATTCTCCGTACTTCTGTTTTTCAGGGGCGGGGGAGAGGTCGGGAAGATACTGCTTCTGCTTTGCAGAATGCTGTATGTCTTCACCCTTTTCTTTATCTGTATCTTTTTCTTTTTCTTCATCTTTTTCTTTATCGGTATTTTTGGTATCCTCTGGTATACTTTCGTATTTTTTGGTATCATCTTCACTGTCCCAGCGTTTTGCGATGTTCTTCTGATTTCTGTCGCATACCTTTTTATAACGCTCGGCATCTCGGCGAAGCTGATTTGACATTACCATGAAAGCGATCTTCATTGCACCTTTCAGGTCGGGCTCTTCACCTGTTCTTGTAAAGGCGAATATCTCGCGGATAAGCTCGCCTCTCTCGGCATCGCTTTCCAGTGCGAGGAATATCTCTTCCCATTCCTTGTAAAGCATGAAGCTCTTGCTTTTGTTGTTAATACTGCTCATAGTTAATTACCTCCTTAGTATCGCGGTATGCACTCGCATACCTTTCACTATCAGGTAAAATTGCAGAAAAGTTGTACGTTTTTGTACAACTATTTCGGAAATAAGTCTAAATTTAATATAAAAACATATGTTTGCACAAAACCGCACATCATTCTTTGTTGCGGATAAATATATTTTGTGGCGTAATTTTTCCATTAATTCCCAGCAATTTTTCGGCAGAAATTAACTATCTCAGCCGATGTGAGAGTGGTTTTATGGAAGAAAAAAGAAGGAGGCATTTTAATGGCTGTAAAGAAAAAAGCTATCATTATCCCTGTGGTGGTGGCAGTGCTGGCAGGCGGAGGACTCTATGCCTGCAATGCAATGACCAAAGCCGCCAATGAGAGCATGATGGCGAACTCAAAGTACACTGTTATCCCCGCAGGTCAGAACGACCTTTCAAAGGTGATATCCACCACGGGCAAGGTCATCGGCAACGGCACGGTTGACGTTACCACCAAGCTGAACTGTTCGGTGAGCAAAGTAAATGTCAGTCTTGGCGACATGGTCAAGGAGGGCGACCTGCTGTGCGAATTTGATTCCACCGAACTTCAGGAGGAATACGATGCGCTGAAAAAGCAGATGGACAATTCCGATAAAAAGGAGAAGTCCGACAGCAGCAGAAATCAGCGCGACCTTGAATCCGCAAAGGCAAAAAAAGAAGCGGCTCTTGCAAGGGCACAGCGTGAAATTGATAATGCTAGGAACAAAGAAGCAGAGGTTGTCAATGAGCATAATGATTTGGCTGACAAGCTAAATAATAATCTTTTGAGTGAAGAAGAAATCCCGGCAGCTCAGGCAAGATATGATGCACTGCATGAAAGTTTGCCTGCTCTTGAAACAGCGATCATAAGCGCTGAGGATTCATATAGTGATGTTGAATCACAGTGGGACGAAACTATCCAGAAATTGCAGGACGTTATCGACGGCGAAGCCTTCGACAGCGGAAGTGACGATCAGAAGAAGCTTGATAAGCTTTCCGAACAGATAGAACAGTGCAAGGTGTACGCACCGCAGTCGGGCATAATAACCGTACTGAATGTTAACGAGGGAAGTGTTCCCTCAGCCCCCTCTATCATGACTATCGTAAACACCGATAAGACTGTTATCGAGCTGACTGTCAAGGAGACAGATATCACCAAGATTGCTGAGGGCATGAAAGCCAAGGTCACTTCAAAGGTCATCCCCGGCGAAGAGTTCTCCGCTTCCATCACACGTATTGTGAACGTAGTTTCCACCGAGACTACTGCAGATGGTGTTGAAACGGGCTATAAGGTTGAAGTCACTCTCGATGAGACCAACGATCAGCTTCTGATAGGTATGTCTGCTTCCGTAGATGTTACCATCGATGAGGTAGGCGAAAAGCTCAGTGTGCCTTATTCGGGCATAATCGAAGAGGACGGCGCTGAATACGTATACGTTGCCGAGCCTGCCAACGATGATGAAGGCGGCTACATAGCCAGGAAAAAAAAGGTGGTGAAGGGCGCGGAAAGCGACTTCTATGTTGAGGTGAAGAGCGGTGAAGTCAAGAGCGGCGACCTTATCATAGAGGATCCCGAGGGCGGCGATCTGCCCGAAGTGAGTGACGGAGCGAGGGTGCAGGTAAATGAAAAGAAAAAGTGACCCTGTTATCCATATGGAATCCGTGACCAAGAAGTACTACGTGGGTGAACCAAATGAACTCCAGATACTTTTCGATATCGGACTTGACATCTATGAGGGCGAGTTCGTATCCATTGTCGGGGCTTCGGGCTCGGGCAAAAGTACGCTGATGAATATTATAGGTCTTCTTGACAGACAGACCGAGGGCGAATACGACCTGAACGGAACTTCTACCAAGACCCTTGACGACAAACAGCTTTCCCGAATAAGGAACAAGGAGATAGGTTTCGTGTTCCAGAATTTCAATCTTATACCAAAGATCACCGCTCTGAAAAATGTGGAGATGCCCATGATGTATGCGGGCGTATCCCAGAAGAAGCGTACCGAAAGAGCGTTGGAACTCATCGAACTGGTCGGTATGAGCGACAGATACACCCATGACCCCGCAAGACTTTCGGGCGGACAGAAACAGCGTGTTGCCATCGCAAGGGCAATGGCGAATGATCCCTCGATAATACTAGCGGATGAACCTACGGGCGCACTTGATACCAAGACGGGCAGAATGGTAATGGACTTGTTCCATAAACTACATGAGGAAGAGGGCAAGACGATAGTTCTCATTACCCACAGTCCCGAGCTTGCCTCCGAATGTCAGCGCATGATAACCATCAGCGACGGCAGGATAATCAGTGACGATTATAAAAAGGAGGTGTTCGGGTGAACTTCCTTGAAAGCATAAAAATGGCGTTTGCTTCACTGGCGATAAACAAACTGCGTTCATTCCTGACAATGCTTGGTATCATAATCGGTATCAGCGCGGTTATAACCATCACCACCATAGGCAACTCCATCTCAAAGACACTGAGTTCGACCTTCGACCAGATAGGTGAAGTAAAGCTGACGATCTTTCCCGAGATAAGGGAGGATTACAACGGCAGGGTTATGGAAGATGACGATACCCTCACCCTTGAAATGGTGCAGGATCTGATATCACAGCACCCCGGAGAACTTACATACAGCTGTAACGAACTTTACGGTGGTGCGGACATAGTCAACCTGAAAGGTGAAAGCTTCAAAGCGATAATGATAGGCGTATCAGGCGACTACTTTGATCCCCCTCAGTTCAAGAAACAGATAGTTCAGGGCAGAGCACCAAGCAATGCCGATAACGAGGGTATGAAACATACCTGTATCGTATCGGACTATTTCTGCGAGCAGTACTTTGGTACCACAGAAAACGTGCTGGGCAAGACGATCCGCTTCGAGATGATGAAAGAAGCTAACATCAATCTTACCATCGTCGGAGTAATGGAGTATACCGAGCTTGAAAAAAATTCGCTGAAGATAAACACTGCAAAATCAAAACTGGATGTCAAGACTTTTGTTTACTTTCCCTATAACACGATGCTGAGCGTAAAGGGGGTCTCACCGAGAGAAACAAAGCTGAGTTCGGCACAGATAGGCTGGACAGGTGACTGTGATTCGGAGACTGCAAAGGAGTATATCAAAGATTACTTTGAGCCTATCTACCGCAACAACGAGATATGGTATTTAGAGATATACGATCAGCAGGAAGAGATGGGCATGATAACCACAGTGCTGAACGTTATCACCATTGCCATTTCCGTTATAGCAGCGATATCCCTGATAGTCGGCGGCGTGGGAGTTATGAACATAATGCTTGTCAGCATACTTGAACGTACTCGCGAGATAGGTGTCAGAAAAGCATTGGGTGCTTTGAATGGCGATATCAGAAGTCAGTTCGTGATCGAAGCAGTTATCATATGCCTGACGGGCGGTGCGATAGGCGTTCTGATAGGTGTATTGAACGGCATACTGCTGAGCAAGGTTGCTGCATTCCTGCTGAACTCATTTGCGGCAGAGTATGCGGAGTACATCAACCTGAGTGTACAGCCATCTATACCTGCGATAATCATATCTCTTGTATTCTCGATGCTGACGGGACTTATCTTTGGTTACTATCCTGCCAAGAGAGCGGGCAACATGAATCCTATCGATGCACTAAGGTATGAGTAATTCATAATTCATAATTGTTGGCAGGGAACTCGCGTAGTGGGGGTAAGTATGCCAAGGAAAAGAGCTTTGGCTCAAGCCTTTCGCGAAAGGCTTGCGGGAGTTTGAGGGCAGAGCCCTCAATTCAAGGCGCAAAACAAAAATACAAAGCGAACTATAAAAGCACAGCAAACTCACGCCCCCCTGTCAAAAAAGCGCGGCAATAACGAAATTGTACGATCGTGTACCAAACCATACGACACGCACAAACTATCCGCGTAAAATTATTGCCGCGCACGAAATCTGACAGCGAAGTGAATCAGATTTCTCGTCCCGCAAGGGGCGACAGGTCAACCGCAGTACAAAAGTCTCACAACGGTCAGAACAGGTTACGAAAGTCTGCCAACGGATACCAAACAATACCAAAGCATACCACCGTACAAACCCGTAAAGCGGCATGACCGACAGACAGTACCAAACACACAGACCATAGCAAATGAAATACAGTCCGCAAAAGGGACTAACGAACCGGAACCATAAAAGCTGCCGTCCCTGCATGAGTGGACGGCAGTTTGTTCATAAAAAGGAGGAAGAAAAATGGCACAGATATTTTTGGATAACATCACCGATGAAGAAGTTAAAGGCTCGGTGTGCGAATTGCAGAGCATTACTCCCGATGAAGTGAATGATTACGATGTGGTAGTCGTAGGCGCAGGTGCGGCAGGCGTTCCCGCAGCTTGTAAGGCAGCAGAGCTTGGCGCTAAGGTCGCACTTCTGCAAAAAGAATCAGGAGCTGTATCTCAGGGCAACTGCGGCTCGGCTATAATCAAGTCGCGCTCCACCGAGGCAGGTATCGCAAAGTGGATACACCATACAAACAGCCTTTGCAGCTGGCGTGCCGATACAAAACTTCTCCGCGCTTATGCTGAACATTCCGAGGAAGCTATGATGTGGTTCCTGAACAGGGCAGGTCTGACAAAGGAAACAGAGTACGGTGACGGAAGCAAAGTGGACGATAATAAGCGCTCCGCCGAACTTCTCAACGACGGCAACGGACTTTGCGCTTTCATCAGTACCAGCGGTGATTTCACAGGTCACTGGCAGGACAGGGAAAATTCCTATGAATACGGCGATGACCACTGCTATTTCTGGGCACCCTGGGTCGGACCCAAGCCAAAGAACGTGGGTCATGCACTTAGGAATATAATCGATAACGTTCAGAAAACAGGCGTGGCTCTTGATGTATTCTACCATACGCCCGCAGTGCAGATAGTCCGTGAAAATGACAGGGTGTGCGCTGTTATCGCAAAGAACGCAGAGGGCAAGTATGTGCGCTTCAACGCGAAAAAGGGCGTTATCCTCGCAACCGGTGATTATACCAATAATCCCGCCATGGTGAAAAGATGGTGCCCCGATATCGCCGAGTTCGATAAAAAACAGTTCGGCAAAACAGGCGACGGTCATATCCTTGCTATGTCAGCAGGGGCGCAGATGGAACCTCTCGGTCACACAAAAATGATGCACGATTTCGACTCCGCACTGATGTTTGAAGAGCCATTCCTCTACCTGAACATGGAGGGTGAAAGATTCACAAACGAGTACACGGGATTTGTTTATATGGGAAATATCCTGCGTTCACAGCCCGCATATAAAGGTTCGATGCTTGACGCTGAACACAGGGAAACAGGCTCAAAGGGCTGGTACTGCACCATATACGACAGCACCTATATGGAATGGCCTGACGATGAGTTCGTAAGCGGAAAAGTTCCGCCTGCTGTGATGGAAAAGTTCATACCCGGTGCGGTAGAAAATCCTCAGGGCGTATTCAGAAACCTCATCGACCTGCACAGATGCGATACTCTGGAAGAACTTGCAAAGGAACTGGATATACCTTTCGATAAGCTGAAAGCTTCCGTTGACCGCTATAACGAGCTTTGCGAAAAGGGCGTGGATACGGACTTCGGCAAGCCCGGGAAGTATATGCACAAGATAGAGAAAGCGCCTTTCTGGGGTGCGAGAAAGCATATCCGTGTTTCTGCGGAAGTTTCGGGGGTTGTAACAGACGAATATGCGAGAGCACTGGACGCTGAGGGCAAGCCGATAGCAGGACTTTACTGTGTGGGAAATCTGGGCGGACAGTTCTATGGCGGAGCTGATTATCCTTTCCATCAGACAGGACTTTCACTGGGTAAGTGCTATACCTTTGGTATCATTGCGGCAAAACGTGTTGTTAATTCATAATTCACAATTCACAACACTAAAAGCGAAGCGTTAGTGTGTTCATTAATTGTTGGCAGGGCAACTACGAAGTTTGGTAAGAATGCCAAGGAGAAGAGCTTTGGCTCAAGCCTTTCGCGAAAGGCTTGCGGAGAGCTCGAGAGGCAGAGCCTCTCGGTCAAGGCGCAAAGGTGACGTGAACACAGTGCTGTAAATTGAACAGCAAACTTCCGACCTAAAAATGCGCGGGTAATATACCAAACTGTACGAGCGTGTACCAAAGTATACGCTCGTATTTTTTTTGTGCGTGAATATTACCCGCGCATGAAATCGGACAGCGTTAGCGAATCCGATTTCTCGACCCGAGGAACGAGGGGCGACACTTCTTGTCCGTAAACAAATTCCGCAACCACCTACAAACATCGAAAGCACGGACGATACTGCCGCTGTTCTCCGATTTCTCGCCCGAGGGACTTACTCGTTTTGTGGTTGCGACGTCGCAACCGGATCAGGCTCGAACTGACGCAGGGGAGCTACACTCGTCAGCAATAACTCAAATAACCCGCGTCAGATACTAAAAATTTGCATATTCACACTTTGTCAGCCATTGACATATTTGTATCAGTGTGGTATAATATTAAAGTAAAAAATTCCAATCGTAAAGGATGGTGAGGACAGAAGTGACTAACGGTGACAGTTGCGGGTCAAAAGGGCAGTTATGCGGCGAAATATCCTGCGGACGGCAAACTGTAACGTTTCGTCGTCTTCTGTGATGTTGTCTGCTTTTCAGACAGACCAAAGGATATATGTGCGCTGCCTCTGACAGACCCGTTCAGGGTGTTACTATATTGTAATACCGCGGTCAGCAGAGGACTTTTTATGCCCATTTTTAACCCCTTGCGTCATTATTTTAAATGAACGGAGGGCTATGGATATGGCAGAGGATATCAAGAAGGATACCCAGAACACAGAGGATATCTCAGATATAAATACAGTTGACGATACCGCTGAAATGGCGGTAAAGCCCGATTATGAGGGCGAGATAATCGAAGTTATACGCAGCAACGATTCGCCGCGTGTGATACTGAAAAAACTTGAAGACTACCACGGCAATGATATCGCGGGGGTGGTGGCTGACCTTACAAAACAGGAAAGACAGAAGCTTTACCGCGTGTGCAGCGGTGATATGCTGGCGGAAGCTTTTGAGTACCTCGATGAGGACGAGGCGGGTGTATACCTCAACGAGATGGATCTCAACAAGGCGGCTGCAGTGGTAAGTCTGCTGGAGACGGATACTGCGGTGAACGTTCTTCGTGAGATAGAGCGTGAAAAGCGAGGACTGATAATCGATGCACTTTCCGCTGAAGTCAGGAAAGAGATTCGGCTGATAGCGAGTTTCGACGAGGACGAGATAGGCAGTAAGATGACCACAAACTGCATCATCATCAAGGAAGACCTCACCATCAAGCAGGCGATGAGCGAACTGGTGCGTCAGGCGGAGGACAATGACAATATCACCACCATTTTCGTTGTGGACGATAATGAGGAATTCTACGGCGCTATCGACCTGAAAGAACTTATCACGGCACGAAGCACAAGAACTCTCGAAAGCCTTATAATGACCTCATTCCCCTATGTTTATGCGAATGAGGAGATAGATGAGTGTATCGAGAAGCTGAAGGACTATTCCGAAGACCTGATACCCGTGCTGGATAACAGCAGCAGACTTCTCGGCGTTATCACGGCGAAAAGCCTTATCGAAGTTGTCGATGACGAGATGGGCGAGGACTACGTGATGTTTGCGGGTCTGACCGCGGAAGAAGACTTGCAGGAACCTCTCTTGCAGAGTATGAAAAAGCGTCTGCCATGGCTGCTTGTACTGCTTTGTCTGGGTATGCTGGTTTCGGGCGTTGTGGGCGTATTCGAGAAAGTAATATCTCAGCTGACACTTATCATGGCATTCCAGTCGCTGATACTGGATATGGCGGGTAACGTCGGCACACAGTCACTTGCGGTGACTATACGAGTGCTTACGGATGAAAATCTGACATTCAAACAGAAGATGCACCTTGTGGCAAAGGAGACCCGTGTGGGTCTTTCAAACGGAATACTTCTGGGCGTGATGTCCTTCGGGCTTGTGGGACTTTACATCATGCTGTTCAAGCACCGCACTGCCGGATTTTCCTTCGCTGTTTCGGGCTGTATAGGCATTTCGCTGATGGTGGCTATGCTGATATCAAGCGCGGTGGGCACCATAATACCCCTGTTTTTCAAGAAGATAAAAGTTGACCCCGCAGTTGCTTCGGGCCCGCTGATAACCACTGTCAACGACCTTGTTGCTGTGGTGACTTACTACGGACTTTCCTGGATGCTGCTGCTGAATGTTATGAATCTGGGAGGATAAAGGAGGCGTTTTATGGAGAATAAGATCTTCCGTAACGGTGATATCGTGACCGACAGTGTTCTCGGTGATGAGATCGAGATCTATGTTCCCCATGAAAATGTCAGCGGTGAGTACATAGACAAGTGCGTGGAACATCTGATACATCTGCCCGAAGATACGCTTTCGGCGATAGCTGAAGCCGCGAAAAGGTACTGTCTGTTCTTTATCGAGCTTTGCAGGGACGCGGCAGGGGAGAGATTCGACCCATCTGATTTTCCGCCTGTTGATAAGGATACTCCGTCGGGTGAGATGTACAAGTATTTCAATATTACAACGGTGGAGTTTGAGGTTCCGGAGAACGCTGATATCCCTGCGCTGAACCTCAGCGGAGGCTGTGAATGGGAGCCCGAACACGGTATACAGATATGTATACTCGGGGATAAGCCGGTGTATCTGGGCGGTTTTGAGGGTAATTCGCCATGGGGCAGATTTGACCCCGATGATGAGTGGAATTTCGCAAACGTTTAAGTGATCTGCCGTGAGAAAGGAGGGTGAGCATTTTGGATAAAAGTCTGGAGCGCAGGCTTTCGGGCTATGAACCGCTGTGGGACGAATGGTTCGTTGACAGCTTTATGTGGGAGGACGACCTTGGGTCAATGTTCTCGCTGAAAGACAAAAACGGGCGTAAAAGCGCGGTGAGGGTGCTTACTGTTGACAGTACTTCCTGCGGCAGACCCCTCTCGGAACTTACGGCGGCTGCCATAAAAAGGATAAATGCCCGACTTCCTCTGGCTGGTGAAGCTTTCCTTGTCAGTGCGAGGAACTTTACGGTCAAGAACATCGAAAACATCGGCGCACCTCCTGTTGCCGCGGATATCCTTGTGCAGACAGACGATTATCGCCCCCTTGAAAATGATGGTCAGATGCCCTATGTGACTGCCCGCAAGCTTGCGGATAATATCTGCCGCGGGATACGCACAGCACACCGCAAAGGCTTTACTTTCGGGGATATCTGCCCGAAAAATATCCGCGTAGACAGCGAGGGGCATTTCTGTATGGACGCACCCTGCACATATCTTCCCGCCCTTGCAGACCCGACCTATTCTGCACCTGAAACGTTTTCGGAAGACTATGATCATTATAAGGCGGATATATATTCATTCGGCTTGATGCTGTATCAGCTCTTCAACGGTGGACTTCTGCCCCTGCAAAAAAAGGGTGAAAGTCTGGAAAATGCCGTTAAAGCGAGGCTTGAAGGTCAGCCCTTTGACCCGCCTGCGGGAGCGCCCCCCGACCTCGGACGGTTTATAATGAAGTGCTGTATGGCGCATCCCGAGAGCAGATTTTCCGATATGGATGAGGTTTACAGGGAGTTGAGCAGTCTTCCCATAGACAGTATACCGCCGCGGTATGAGGAGTGCTATGTTCCGATAGATAAGCGTGGTGCAACAGAGAACAAGATGCCCGAAGCAGAGCCTGTTCAGCCGAAGATAACAGAAAATATGCCCATCTCGGAGGAAAAGGAAAGCCGTGGTATGCGGTTGTATGTTCTGGTACTGCTTTATATGCTGCTTGTGGCAGGCGGAGCTTTTCTGATATATTCGATATTTTTTCTGAAATAGTATACTGTTTTAGAAAAAGGGGTTGACAAATTCTGTAAGCTATGTTATAATGTATACCGTAAACAGAAAAGAGGTATACAAATATGATAACACAAACAGCAACATCCTCAAAACACGAAAACAAACAGCTGCTAACCGTAAAGGATATGTCTTTGACCGCGATGTTTGCGGTTTTGATGGCAGTCTGCTCATGGATTTCCATACCAACTGCGGTGCCATTTACCTTACAGACATTTGCCGTTTTTTGCGCTGTATCAATGCTGGGCGGAAAGAGAGGATTTTTCGCGGTACTGGTCTACATACTACTCGGTGCGGTAGGTATCCCCGTATTTTCGGGCTTTAAAGGCGGCGCGGGTATACTTCTCGGCGCTACGGGCGGATATATACTGGGATTTCTGGTACTGCCTTTGGTATGTCTGCTGACAGAGAAGCTGATTTCAGAAAACGTTATCGTTCAGATAATCTCGATGATCGTCGGTCTGGCGCTGTGCTACGCTTTCGGAACGGCTTGGTTCATAAAGGTCTACACGGATACAAAAGGTGACATGACTATCGCAAATGCCCTGAAATTATGCGTTTTGCCCTTTGTTTTCTTTGATATAGT
>Ga0256405_10007308_pt1 | contig 16821 bp, 14 predicted proteins | sample RumenRJG_02DNA_FD_189096 | JGI IMG/M metagenome (GOLD analysis project Ga0256405, IMG submission 189096) | Bovine rumen microbial communities from Lethbridge, Alberta, Canada - RJG_02 | ecosystem: Host-associated > Mammals > Digestive system > Stomach > Rumen | place: Canada: Alberta...
GACTTTCGTGACATGTCGCACATGCTCCTATTTTACCACGGTGCACTGTATTTGACGAACGGGCATGGTCGGAAAAGGTCATCTTCTTCGACCGGGTGCACACTATTCTAACGAATCGCGCCAGCCGGCACAGGCGCAAATAGCCCCTTTACAGGCCGTGGCGAAAAAGATATACTGCTGGTGATGAACTTGAAAGTCACAATCTGGATCCTGGCCGCCGTCGGCGCGACGCTCGCCGCCGCCGCGCAGGAAATCGTCCCGAAAATCGTCCACCCCGTGATGCCGCCGCCGGTCATCCGCCCCGTCGATCCGCGCGCGGACGAACAGCCGATCACGGTCGAGACGCAGGAACGTGTCGTGGAGGAGAACGCCTTTTTCCGCCGCGTGCGCACCTCGTTTACCTTCACCAATCCGAACGCGCGGCAGATGGCCGGCGAACTGGAATTTCCGATCCCGGACGGCGCGCACGTGTGCGCCTACGCGCTCGACGTGAACGGCACGCTCGTGCCGGGCGTCGTCTGCGAGAAGGAAAAGGCGCGCGTCGCGTTCGAAAACGAAGTCCGCAAGGGCGTCGATCCCGGCCTCGTCGAGCAGGTGAAGGGCAACATCTGGAAGACGCGCATCTTCCCGCTCGTTCCGCACACGCCGCGCCAGGCCGAGGTTGAATACGTCGCGCCGAAAACGGATGCGGCCGCGGTGTCCGAAACTGTCTACGAACGCGACGGCGAAGATGTGTTTGCGGCCCGCGCGATGCTGGACGAAGCGGCGCCCGCGACGATCGCGCAGCAGATCGCCGGGTTCGCGAAAGGCACGATCGTCTGGGACGCCAGCCTGAGCGCGCAGCCGTTCGCCGCCGCGTGGCGCAAGAAGCTGGAAGCGCTGCCGGAGAAGGGTGAATGGGCGCTTGTCGTGTTCAATAACAGCGTGACGGCCTACGCGCAGACGTACGGCTTTACGAAAGAGTCGCTGCTGAAGAAGATCGACGAGATCGTGTACGACGGCGGAACAGACATCGCCGACACGCTGAGATACCTTTCGAGCGCGGCGGACTTTCCGCTGCCAGCCTTGCTCTTCACGGATGAAATCGACACCCTCGGACTTGAGAAGCCGGATTACGAGTCAATCCCCGGCCTTGTGATTGCCTCGCGCGACGACGCACCGGCGCGGCCGGTCGAGGTGCGCAAACTGAAGGCGGGCGAGGTGCCGCCCCAAAGCGCGGAGGTCAAGGAAAGCCGCCTTCTCGCAACTGTGTGGGCCGCGCGGCGCATGCAGGATCTCGCTTCGCAGGCCGATGCGCGCAAGGACGAATTTCTCGCGCTCGGCCGCCGGTACGGCGTCGCGGGCCCGGGGCTTTCGCTCCTCGTCCTCGAAACGCTGGAGCAATGGCTGGAGCACAAGATCGAGCCGCCCGCGAACCTCGCGCTCCACGACGAATGGGTGAAACGCCGCGCGGCCGAGGACGACCCCATCGCCGCGAAGAAAGCGCAGGCCGAACACGAGCAGCAGCTGCTTCAGTACTGGGAAGAGCGCGTCAAGTGGTGGAACGACCCGAAGCCGCCCAAGTCGACGCCGAAGAGCGGACTCTTTGATGCCGTCGCACGGGCCGTGGGACTGGGCGCGAGCCGTCGCGACGCGGCCGCGGCGGTCAGCGCGGAATACGTGGTGTGTTGCGAGGAGGCCGCACTGGAGGAGGATGGCGTGATGGCTGCGGCGAGCGCACCCGGGGCGATAGAATCTGCCGCCGCCAACTCTCAACTCTCCACTCTCAACTCTCAACTCCCTGTGGCCGTCACGCTCAAGGCATGGGATCCGAAGACGCCGTACCTGGACGCGCTCAAGTCAGTCGACAAGAGCGAAGCATACAAGGTCTACCTCAAGGAGCGCGAGACGCACGGCTCGTCGCCCGCGTTCTACATCGACTGCGCGGGGTGGTTCTACAAGGCGGGCCGGCCGTTCGAGGCCGACCGCATCCTCACGAATCTCGCCGAGTTCAAGCTGGAGGACGCGGCGCTCTGGCGCGCGATGGGCTGGCGCGCCCGCGAGGCTGGCAGCTACTTGCTCGCAGTGCGCGCCTTCCGCAAGGTGCTTGCGATGCGCGGCGAAGAGGCGCAGAGCCGCCGCGACCTGGCGCTCGTTCTCATGGAGCAGGCCAAGGCGATGCTGTGTGACGGCGACTGGGTGCGCGTCAGAGAGGCGGATGAACAGGCGATCGCGCTCAGGAACTGCTGCAATCCGTCCGACACGCCGGAAAGCCGGCTCAAGGGGAGGCTGGAAATCTCCCGCAAATGGCTTGAGGAGGCGATGCGCCTTTTCGCGGACGCGGCGTTCAACGTGAACGCGCGGCGCAGCGGGCGGCGCGGCAACGACTTCCAGGTGTCGGTCCTCGCGCTCGAAGAGCTGAACGGCCTCATCTCGTGGGTGAACGACGTAAAGTGGCCCGACGGCAAGAAGCCCGCCGTGCCGGCGTTTGACGCCGCCTACCGCCGCGACCTGCCCATGAAGCTAAGAATCGTCATGAGCTGGGACGCGGACGAGACGGACATCGACCTGCACGTTCTCGAACCGAACGGCGAGGAGGCGTTCTACGGCCACCGCCGCACGGCCGAGGGCGGGCTCGTCTCGGAGGATGTCACGACGGGCTACGGCCCGGAGGAGTATTTGAAGAAGGAGCTGGAAAGCGGCGTCTACAAGGTGCTGACCAACTATTTTGCGTCGCACCAGACGGCGCTGACGGGCCCGGCGACGGTGACGGCGACCGTCTATACCGACTGGGGCACGGCCGCCGAAAAGCGCCAGGTCCTCACGCTCCGCCTCGACAAGCCGAAGGACAAGCAGCTGATCGGCGAAGTGAAACTCTAACGGGCAGGCTGTCGGCGATGAAAGTTCCAGAGGGCAAGACCATCACGCTGACCTTCGTGTCGCACCCGACGAAATCGCTGAAGATGCGGTGGTGGGGCCGCCTGACGTTCCCCGGCGGCGCGGGCGCGGACGCGCTCCTGCCGGTGGCGGTGACGGACGGCGAGGAGCGGCCGGTCAAGGCGGGCACGCTCGATCTCTTCGGCGCGCACATCAAGATCCGCGACGGGCAGGGCGCGCTCGCTTTCGCCGATTTCATCAAGGGCAAGCACGACACGGCGATCTGGCTGCACCGGCGCGGGATGCTGCCGATTCCGGGAGGGCTGACGTTCGCATGACGGATCAGGAATGGTACGCGCTCGTGAAGGCGGGCGAGGACGCGGGCTGGAAGCGCGTGTGGGAGGATGTCGTCGAGCCGGAATCGACGTCGCTGCGGAGCGCCGAGATGATGAAGCGCTATTCGCTGACGGCCGGCGACCTGATGGGCATGCTCTACGAGGACATGCTGGGGCGGCGGAAGATCGACCTCTATCGCGGCGAGGGGAGCTTCCAGGGGTGGCTGCGCGCCTACGTGCGCGGCTACGTGCTCAACGCCGACCCGAACAAGCACGGCGAGATTTCGCTTGAGGGCGCGGCCGCCGCCGGTGCGGCGGACGGTGCGGCGGCGGCGCTGGACATTCCGCAGCAGGATCTCGGTCTCGCGCGCAACGAAATCTGGTCGATGACGCACCTCTGCTTCCGCGACCTCTGGAACCAGGATCCCGAGCGCGCGCTCGTCCTCATCCTGAAGACGCGCTTCCATCTGACGAGCGAGGAGACGAAGGAGATGCTGGAGATCTCGTCGGCCGCCAACGTCGACCAGCTCTTCTCTCGGGCGGTCAAGTTCATGCGCCAGGACTACGTGCGGCGCGACAAGAACGGCTACTGAAAAAAGTTTGTCAGGTTTCGGCGGCGAAGCTCCCTAGCCTCGTGTAACCGCAAAAGCGGAGAAAGTGAAGGTCAACATGAAGAAGAACAGAACACAACTGGTTGCGGCGATCGCCGCAGTGATGTGCGCGGGCGTCTGCCTCGCCGGTCCCCGCCCCGCGCCCGGCGGCCATCGCGGCGGCCCCGGCCCGCGCCCGGCGCCGATGATGCACCGCAGCCTGCCGCCGCCGCACCGCCACCATCACCACCACCACGGCGGCAGCGGTTTCGTGGGCGGTGTTGTCGGCGGCATCGTCGGCGGGCTCCTGTACGACGTGGTGACGACGCCGACGGTGACGTACCCCAGCGTGGTCGTGTCGCAGCCGGTCGTCGTGACGCCGCCGGCGCCCGTCTACCAGACGCAGAACGTCTGGGTGCCGGGGTGCTACGTCAACCAGGTGCTGGCGAACGGCACGGTCGTCCGCGTCTGGCAGCCGGGCCACTACGAGCAGCGCACGGTCGTCGTGCAGTAGCGGCGGCCGGTGAAAAAACATAAGATAACTCCACAAAGCGATGGGCGAATATGGTAAAATATTCGTCCATCAGTCTTTTAAGGAGAAAGAAATGTCGCAGTTTTTTGATTACACGGGCGTGGTCGAGGAAGTCGGCCAGACGCAGAGTTTCGGCGCGAGCGGGTTCACCAAGCGCGAGCTGATCGTCGGCAACGACATCGATTCCAACAGCCGCTACCCCAATCCCGTCAAGTTCACCTTCAAGAAGGACAACTGCTCGCTCATCGACGGCATCCAGAAGGGCCAGCGCGTGAAGATCCACTTCGCCATCGACGGCCGCCGCTGGGACGGCCCGCGCGGCACGCAGTACTTCGTCGACCTGACGGCGCTCAAGATCGACGTGATGAACGCCGACGGCACCTCGACCGAGCCGGTGCCCGCGCCCGCCGAGCCGGACCTCCCGGCCGACGCCGGCGAGATCGACGACATGCCGTTTTGATGGTCTGGCGCGACGTCATCACCAAGTCCGCCGCCTACCTCGACGCCAAGGGCGTGCCCGAGGCCGCGGTCGCGGCGGAACTGCTGGTCGCGCGGCTGCTCAGGTGCGGGCGCGGCGATTTTGCCGCGGTCTTCGAGAAGGAGGCGGGCGAACGCTATCTGGAGGCGATGCGGCGCGCGATGGCGCGGCTCGTCAAGGGCGAGCCGGTCCAGTACGTCCTCGGCGAATGGGATTTCCGCCGCCTCACGCTGAAATGCGACCGCCGCGCGCTCATCCCGCGCCCGGAGACGGAGGAGCTCGTCACGCGCGTCCTGAAGCATCTCAGCGACGGCATGACGGTCGTCGACGTCGGCACCGGGACGGGCGCGATCGCGCTCAGCCTCGCCGCCGAATTCAAGGGCGCGGCGACGATCATCGCGACGGACGTGAGCGAGGACGCGATCGCGCTCGCGAAGGAGAACGCCGAACGGTGCGCGCTCGCCGACCGCGTCACGTTCGCGGTGATGGACGGGCTGGACGAGTTCGACGAGCCCGCGTGCGTCGACATCCTCGTCTCCAACCCGCCGTACATCGAAAGCGCCGTGTGCGAGACGCTCGACCGGCGCGTGAGGGATTTCGAGCCGCGCCTCGCGCTCGACGGCGGCGCGAACGGCCTCGACTTCTACGACCGCTATCTCGCCGACGCGCTCAACCTGCTCAAGCCGGGCGGGCGCGTCTTCTTCGAGATCGGCGAAGGACAGGGCGCGGCCGTGCGCAAGCTGATGGGCGACTATGGTTTTGCGGACATCGCGATCGAGAAGGACTATGCGGGGCACGACCGCTACGCCTTGGCGGCGCTGCAATAAAATGATAGACTATTGTTTACCCTTTCAACGCCGGGGTGGTGAAATGGCAGACACAGGGGACTTAAAATCCCTTGCCAGGTATTTGGCGTGCGGGTTCGAGTCCCGCCCTCGGCACCAGTGAAGTCGCGATGAAATGACAAAAGCGTGGAGCATCCTGCCCGATGAATGGAAGCCGATCCTGACGGAGCGCGGCCTGCGGGCCTTTCGCGCCGACCAGATCCTCCAGGCGCTCTACCGCGACTACATCACCGACTGGGACCAGGCGACGACGCTCCCGAAGGATTTCCGCGAGACGCTCAAGGCGGAGTTTCCGCTCACGCGCGCCGAGACGCTCGACGTGTCGGAATCGGCGGACGGCACGAAAAAGCTGCTGATCGGCTTTGACGACGGCCAGGCGGTCGAGACGGTGCTCATTCCGGCGACGGGCCGCTTCACGCAGTGCATCTCGACGCAGGTCGGCTGCGCGATGGGCTGCGCGTTCTGCGCAAGCGGGGCGCAGGGCGTCGTCCGCTCGCTGACGGCCGACGAGATCGTGGCCGAATACATGGCGGGGCGGCGGCTCGGCGAGATCACCAACATCGTCGTCATGGGCATGGGCGAGCCGTTCGCGAACTACGACGAGACGCTGCGCGCGCTGAAGCTGATCAACGCGGGGCGCGGCCCGAACCTCGGCGCGCGGCACATCACGCTCTCGACATGCGGCGTCGTTCCCGGCTTCGCGCGGCTCGCGGACGAGGGCATCCAGTTCGAGCTCTCCGTCTCGCTCCACGCGCCGAACGACGCGCTGCGTTCGCAGCTGATGCCGGTCAACCGGCGCTGGCCGCTCGACGAGCTGCTGGCCGCGTGCGCCGCCTACACGGAGCGGACGAAGCGCATCATCACGTTCGAGTACACGGTCATCCGGGGCGTGAACGATTCGCGCGCGTGCGCGGAGGAGCTCGCGCGGCAGGTCCGCCGCGTGCCGATGGCGAAGGTCAACCTGATTCCGCTCTCGCCCGTCGCGCACCGGCCCGACTTCCAGACGCCGGACGAGGCGACGATGAGGATGTTCCTCGACGTCCTCATGAAGCACCGCGTGCAGACGATGCTCCGCCGCAGCCGCGGCAGGGACGCGAACGCCGCCTGCGGCCAGCTCCGCCTGCGCCACCTGACGAAGAGGGCGTGACGGACATGATCACGTCGGGCATCACGCGGGACGAGGTCATCCAGTGGGGCGGGCCGGAGGTGTTCAACCAGGCGCTCGCGCTCGTCAATTCCGGCGACGTCGTCAAGGTCGAATACGATGATGACGCGGTGGAGATCCGCGGCAAGATCGACCAGCGCAACGGCTGGGAGATGCCCGTCTCGCTCACGCTCAGGGAGCACGGCCGCATCGAGTCGCATTGCCCGTGCATCAAGAACCAGAAGTGGGGGCAGGTGTGCGAGCACGTCGTCGCGCTCGGCCTCGCGCTGAGCGTGCTGGAGGAGGAAGAGGCGGCGGCGCTGCCGCCCGCGGACGACAGCCCGGCGACGGTCGACGGCCGTCCTCCGACGGCCGGAGCGGACGTGCCGCCCGCGCCCGACTACATCGAAGTGCCGATGAAGCCGAAGTTCTACGCGCTCGTCTCCGGTTCGCGCGCGGCGCTGTCGATCGCGCTCGATGCGTGGTACGGGGAGATCGATTTTCCGGCCTGCTCCGTCGTCCCCGCGCGCACCGTCTACTTCCCCGACCCGAACGACGACCTGGTGCGGCGCGTGCGCTCGCTCGCGGCGGAGAAGGACGCCGTCCGTCATCTGGAGACGGAGTGGGGCTTCCAGCCCGGCTACACGGAAGGCGACCTGAAGCTCTACCTCGCCGATCCGCAGAAGGTGATGAACTTCCTCGGCGCGGGCGTGCCCGACCTGCGGCGGCGCGGGTGGATGATCGACTTCTCGGAGCGGCTCGAAAAGGTCGTCGACGGCCTGTCGGCGGTCGTGCCGCTCGTGCGCGTGAAGGATGCGGCCGACGGCGCCTTCGACGTGCAGTACGTCTTCGAGACGGTGGACGGCGAGGAGGTCTCGCCCGTCGAGATCCAGGCCGCGCTCAACCGCCACGACGGCTGCCTGCTCCGTAACGGCAGGGTCTATCTCTTCGACAACCGCGCCATCGAGACGATGCACGACGTCTTCCGCGACTGCGCGACGACGCAGGGCGGCGCGCCGGCGGGCTGGTTCCGCGTCAAGGGCATCCACGCGGCCTACGTCAAGAGCTCGCTCGACGCGCTGGGCGACGTGATCAATCTCGACGACACCGCCGCGCGGCACTGGCGCGAGACGGCGGCGCTGCGCAACCGCGACGCGCACGCGAAGTTCGAGCCGGTCGCGCTCGGGCCCCTCGACGCGGTTCTGCGCCCCTACCAGAAGCAGGGCGTCTACTGGATGCGCTTTCTGGAGAACGCGGGGCTGTCGGGTCTGCTCGCGGACGAGATGGGCCTGGGCAAGACGCTTCAGACGCTGGCATGGCTCAGTCTGCCGCGCGAGAAGGGGCCCGCGCTCATCGTCTGCCCAACAAGCCTCGTGCGCAACTGGGAGGCGGAGGCGTGCAAATTCACGCCGGGGCGGAAGGTGCTGGTCGTCTCGGGCCCCGACCGCGCGCGCCTCTTCCCGGCGATCCCCGCGGCCGAGCTCGTCGTCACGTCGTACGCGCTTCTGCAGCGCGACTTCGAGGACGCCTACGCGGGGCGGACGTTCGCGGCCGTCGTGCTCGACGAGGCGCAGCACATCAAGAACCGCCGCACCAAGAACGCGCAGGCGGTGAAGATGCTCGATGCGGCGCGGCGGCTTGTCCTCACGGGCACGCCGGTCGAGAATTCGGTCGCGGACGTCTGGTCGATCTTCGACTTCCTGATGCCGGGCTACCTCGGCGAGTACGAATCGTTCAAGTTCCATTTCGAGGACCCCATCGGCGCGGGCGGCACGGCCGGCGAGGAGGCGCAGGCGCGGCTGAAGCGCAAGCTCCACCCGTTCATCCTGCGGCGGCTCAAGCAGACGGTCGCGAAGGACCTGCCCGACAAGATCGTCAAGGTCTCGTACTGCCCGATGAGCGACGACGCCCAGCGCGAATACAACGCCGTGCTCGCCCAGACGCGGCGCGCGGCGGGCGACGCGATCAAGGCGCGCGGGTTCGCGGCTTCGAAGTTCGCGATCCTCGCGATGCTGATGAAGCTGCGGCAGCTCGCGTCCGTCGCCAAGCTCGACGCCTTCCTGGAGCAGCTGGAGGCGGCCATCGCGGGCGGCCACAAGATCCTCGTCTTCTCGCAGTTCGTCAAGATGCTCCAGCTCATCGCGGGCGAGCTCCAGTCGGCGGGCGTCAAGTTCTGCTACCTCGACGGCTCCACCAAGGACCGGCTCGGCGAATGCAACCGCTTCAACCGCGATCCGTCGATCCCCGTCTTCCTCATCTCGCTCATGGCGGGCGGCACGGGGCTCAACCTGACGGGCGCGGACATGGTGATCCACTACGACCCGTGGTGGAACCCGGCCGTCGAGAACCAGGCGACGGACCGCGCGCACCGCATCGGCCAGAAGAAGACGGTCTACGTCATGAAGATGATCGCCGCCGGCTCCGTCGAGGAGAAGGTCCTCGCGCTCCAGCGCAAGAAGGAGGCCGTCATCGCCGCGACCGTCGACACGACCGACGCCGCCGTGATGGAGAAGCTGACGGCCGACGACGTCGCCGCGCTTCTCGCGTGAGACGTCCGATTTATGATATACTACGGGCATGAGCGCACAAGTGACTTATCGCAAGGAGTTTTTTGACCGCGACTACTCGACCCGCGAGGCCTACGCCCGGGTGTGGAAATATGCGCGCAAATACTGGTTTCGGCTGGCGGTCGGCCTCATCTGCGGCATGCTGACGGCCGGCACGATGCTGCCGCTCTTTCAGATCGTCCAGCCCGCGCTGGAGAAGGTCGGCGGCGAGAACGCGGCCCGCGAGACGGCGCGCGCGCTGCCGGAGGCCGCGGACGCGACCGCCGCGCCGCCGGCCGCCGCGACCGCCGCCGCGCCGCGCAAGAACAAGTTCGAGCGCGACATCGAGAAGCATTCGCATCTGCCGAGCTGGTTCCCGATGGTGCAGAAGTGGGCGGGCAAGTGCGGCATCACGATCCGCACCGACGGCGACGAGATCGACGGCGCGCTGGTGCTGATCGTCCTGGTGGTCGTGCCGCTCATCGCGCTCGCGCGCCTCGTGCTGATCTTCCTCAACAACTACTGCCTGAGCTGGTCGGGTTCGCGGGCGGTCGCGGACATCCGCGTCGACCTGCTGGAGCACGTCCAGAAGCAGTCGATGCAGTTCTTCGGGCGGATCGACGTCGGCCAGATCATGACGCGCATCACCGCCGACCCGCAGCAGATCCAGACGATCATGACGACGATCCTGACCGAGGTCGCGCTCGCGCCGTTCGAGATCTTCGTCGCCTTCGCCTTCATCATCTATTTCGCGATCGCGAACCACATGGTGCCGACGCTCTGCCTCATCTTCATCGGCTTCCCGCTCTTCGTGCTGCCGATCCAGATGATCGGCCGCCGCGTCAAGAAGTGGGCGAAGCGGACGCTGGAGCGCAACTCGCTCGTCGGCGCGAAGGTGCACGAGATCCTCACGTGCATCCGCGTCGTCAAGAGCTACCACACCGAGGAGTTCGAGAATCAGCGCTACCGCGCGACGAACAAGTACCTCCTGAAATCCACCCTGCGCGGGCTCCGCGTGGGGCTGATGGTCACGCCGACCGTGGAGGCGGTGGGGATCGTCATCCTCGCGGGCTTCGTCGTCTGGTGCTTCCTCCAGCACGTGAAGCTGTCGATGGTCGTGCCGATGCTCGCGCCGCTCCTGATCGTCTACAAGCCCGCCAAGCAGCTCTCGAAGCTCCAGGTGCAGATCGAGACGTCGCTCGCGTCGCTCTCGCGCATCTTCTCGCTCCAGGACTGCCACATGGAGATTCCCGAAAAGCCCGACGCCGTCCGCCTGGATGCGTTCACGGACAGGATTGTGTTCGACGATGTCTCGTTCCGCTACGACACGGCCGACCGCGATGCGGTGTCCCATGCGTCGTTCGAGATCCGCCGCGGCCAGTTCGTCGCCATCGTCGGCGGCACCGGTTCGGGCAAGTCCACCGCGTCGGGCCTGCTCGCGCGCTTCTACGATCCGCGCGAAGGGCGCATCACGATCGACGGCCACGACCTGCGCGACGTCCGGATCGGCGACCTCCGCACGCTCATCGGCGCGGTCATGCAGGAGACGCTTCTCTTCAACGACACGGTCGAGGAGAACATCCGCTACGGCACGCCGGACGCGACGCACGAGCAGGTGGTCGCGGCCGCGAAGCTGGCGAACGCGCACGACTTCATCATGGCGCAGCCCGAGGGCTACGACCGCATCGTCGGCGAGAAGGGCTTCGCGCTCTCGGGCGGCGAACGCCAGCGCATCGCCATCGCGCGCGCGATTCTGCGCAACCCGCCGATCCTCATCCTGGACGAGGCGACGAGCGCGCTCGACACCGTCACCGAGCGTCTGGTGCAGGACGCGATCAACAAGCTGATGGCGAACCGTACGACGCTCGCCATCGCGCATCGCCTCTCGACCGTCCGCGACGCCGACCTCATCCTCGTCATGCAGGACGGGCGCATCGTCGAGCGCGGCACCCACGACGAACTGTATGCCGCCAACGGCGCCTACCGCCGGCTCTGCGACATGCAGCACGTGAACTGACGGCCCGCCGGCGAGGAGACGCGCCATGCGAAACGGAATCCTGCTGACGGTCGCCGCGCTGCTCGCCTGCGGCGGCTGCACGGGCGTGCGCGAGACGATCGACGACTGGCGCGTCGAGGCGCGCCTCGGCGTCATCGCCAATCCCGAGATCGAATGGCCGAAGTCGACCGGCAGCCTCCGCCGCGCGCTCGTCTGGTACCGCGAACGGAAGGTCGACGCCGTCGTCATCCTCGGCAACCTCACGCGCACGGGCGCGAAGAACCAGCTGGAGGTGCTGGACGCGGCGTGGAACGACGTGTTCAGGAACGCGGCAAAACCGCCGCGCCGGATCCTCGTGCCGGGCGCGAAGGACGCGCGGCTGGCGGAGTTGGACGGCTTCGGGGACCTGAAACGCGCGGCGGAAGACGCGCCGTACGAGGTGAAGGGATTTTCCTTTTATGCGTCGTATGAAAAGAAATCGCATCCGGGCTTCCTCACGTTCTACGGTGCGGGCCGGCGCGCGCTCACCGACGAGCTGGGCTTCTATCCGCGCAGCTCCGGTGCGATCTGCGCGGGTTCGCTGAACGGCGTCGAGGTCATGCGCCGCTGGCGGGCGGTGGGCCATCCCGTGCCGCCGAAGTTTCCCGAGGTCACGCAGACCGTCCCGGCCGCGCAGGGGCTGCTCGTGTCCGTCTACGCCGATTCGGTCGAGATCGCGCGGCTCGATTTCCTGCAAAAGACGCCCGAGCCGGTGGCGGACGCCTGGCGCGTGGCGCGCAACGCTGAGTCACCGGCGTCGGCGACGGACAAGGTCGCGCCGCAGTTTCCGGAGGGCGCGGCGCTGTCGGTCATTCCCGGTTACTCCAACGACCGCGCGCTGCCGCAGCCGATCCTGACCCTGCGCTGGCCGCCGGCGCGCGCCACGGCCGCGACGCCGCGCGCGTTCTACTACAAGCTGACTGCCGCCGCGGCCGCGACGCCGCACCTGCCGTTTCAGACACTGCACCTCCAGTCAAAGGGATTTGCCGCGGCGGAGACGCGCGATCATGAGGCGCTGTCCGTTGCGCTGCGCGCGCGCGACCTGCCGACCGTCGAGGGCACGGACATGCGCGCGCCGGTCGTCTTCAAGGTGACGCCGTACAGTTCGACCGGGCGCGGCGGACGGCCGCTCACGGTCACCGTCGAGTGACGGTTATTTCTGCTTCCAGACGCCGTCGTCGTCCTCGTACCAGACGCCGCTGCCGGCCGCAAACCGTTCGCGCATCTTGGCGGCGTACCGTTTCTGGACGGCGTCGACGCCGACGCCGCTCGCCTGCGCGATTTCGTTGAAGCGCTTCATGTTCCGGGCGTTCGTCTCGGCGATGGTGATGCGCGCCTCGTCGGTCGCGCCGTCGCGCGCCGTCAGGAGCGCGCGGTTGGTGAGGCCGGCGACCTGCCGCTCGAGGAGGGCCTTGACTTCCGCGGTCTTGCCCTGCGACTGGGCGCGGCTCTCGTCGGCGAAGGCGCGGTCGAGCTCCTTGTCGACCTTGAGGTTGACGTCCATCGTGATGTGGATGGGCTTGATCTCGCTTTCCGTCTTGACGCTGATGCACGCGCCGGAGGCGAGGGCCGCCGCGAGCGCGGCGAGGGTGAGCGTTCTGTTCATGGGTGTTTGCTCCTGCTTGTGACCTTGAGGCCGGTGTTGATGAGTCGTTCGATGTCGTCGTGGAAGGTGACGGTGAGCGAGACGGGGACGGTGACGCCGCCGCTGGCGGCGGTGCCCTCGATCTTGATCTCCAGCGCCAGCTTGCCGCGTTCCTCGCCGTTTTCCTCGGGGCGCAGCGCGAGGCGCAGCACGGTGTAGTCGAGATTGGCGAGCGCGCGCGCGAGGTTGTCCTGCGTGGCCGCGTCGACGCCGGCCGCCGCGAGATTGCGGGTGATCGGCGTCGCGTCGCGGAGCCGGAGGTTGCCGACCTCGCCCGGCACGGAGTAGAGGTAGGCGTCCTGGAGCTTCACCCGGCGGCCGTTGACGAGGCGCACGGGAATCCGCCCGTGAAGCCGCCCCGACGCCTCGCCGGCGAAGCCGTTGAGATGCTGCAGCGCCTCGCCCGTGTCGATGCCGTCGACGAACAGCGTCAGGCCCACGTTGAGGCGCGAGAGGTCGAGAAAGAGCGAATAGAGCCGGATGTCGCCGCCGCAGCAGCCGGCGCCCGCCTCGGTGACGAGCAGCGCGCGTTCGGTCGCCCGGAGGGAGGCGAACGGCTCGGTGAGCGTGAAGCCGGCGGCGTCGATCCGGTCCGCGCGCAGGAAGATCGGCGCGAGGTCGACATGGTCCGCGAGACCCGCCGCGCCGAAGGGCAGGCGCAGGTTGGCGACGGCGACGTTCTGGCCGCCGGTCGTGAAGGTCGCGTTGAAATCCTGCAGACGGCCGCGCGCCGTCCACTTCGGCACGGGCACTTCCTGCGTCCGCTCGGCGTGCGCCGTCAGCGAGAGGCTGCCGTCGAAGGCGAGGTTCGTCACGTCGGCGAGGTTCGTGCGCGCGAGCAGATCGGCCAGCAGGGGATCGTGTTCGGTCAGCGCCGTTGGCGGCAGCTCGACGTCCGCCTGCCACGCGCCGGACGTGTCCGCCTCCACGCGGGCCGTGAGCGCGAGCGCGGAGGGGCCGAGCTTCAGCTGCGCCTGGGCGTGGGCGGTGACGGCGAACCAGCGGGAATCGAGGTCGATGGCGGCCATCGCCGAAAAGGGCCAGCCGAGGAGCGTGCCGCGCGCGCGCAGCTCGTAGTCGCTGTTGCGGCCGCGCGACAGCGCGAGGCGCACGCGCACCTGCTTGTCGGGGAACAGGCCCTCGGGCGTGTCCTTCAGCTGTTCGCTGAGGTCGAAGACGAGCTCGGGCCAGTCGATGGATGTGAGGATCACCGGTGTCAGGGCGACGAGCGCGGCGAGAAAGATCACGATCCCGGCGAGAATCGCGAGCACGCGGCGGCCGCGTCGGCGGCGCGGAGGCGCGGCGGCGGGGGCGGGGTCGGATTCTGTCGGCTGCTCGTTCACGACGCGCATTATACCACATCGGGCGGCCTCGCTACAAGGGCCCGCCGCCCGTCCCACGGTCACGGGCGATTTGATATACTATGCGGCAAAGGGGGATGGCATGAAGGCAAAGCATCGCGAGGATATTCTGCGCTACATTGTGCTGGCGCTGGCGTCGCTCATCATGGCGGTCGACTACCGCACGTTCGTGGAGTGGGGCGGCTTGTATCCCGGCGGCGCGGCGGGCCTCGCGCTGCTCGTGCAGCGCCTCGCGCAGACGGTCATCGACGCGGCGGGCTGGCAGGCGACCGTGCCGTTCGGGCCCATCAACCTCGCGCTCAACGCGATTCCCGTCTGGATCGGCTTCAAGTACGTCGGCCGGAAGTTCACGCTCCAGTCGCTTTACGTCATCTTCCTGTCGGGCTTCCTCGCCGACTGCATCCCCGTCGACGCGATCAAGGCCTGCATCCCGCCGGAGGAGCTTGCGCGCCTCCAGGGCGATCCCTTCCTGATGAGCCTCTTCGGCGGCATCGTCTTCGGGTTCGGCATTTCGCTGTGCCTGCGGTGCAACGCCACGTCGGGCGGCGCGGACTTCATCGCGATCTACCTGTCGGAGAAGAAGGGGCGCGAGACATGGAACCTCATCCTCGGCTTCAACGCGGCCGTGCTCCTCTGCGGCGGCTACCTGTTCGGCTGGACGGGCGCGCTCTACTCGATCGTCTATCAGTTCGTCTACCTGCAGGTCATCCACCTCATGTACCGCACCTACCAGTACCAGACGCTCTTCATCGTCACGAAGGAGCCTGCGCGCATCAGCGAGGCGATCTACCGCCTCAGCCACCACGGCGCGACGCTCCTCGACGCGCGCGGCGCCTTCCGCAACGAGGCGAAGACGCTCGTCGTCTCCGTCGTGGCGGCGGACGACACGACGCGCATCTACACGATGTGCAAGAACATCGACCCGGACGCGTTCATCAACACGATCAGCACGTCGCGGGTCATCGGCCGCTTCTACCTGCGTCCGCGCGACTAGCGCCGCGCGCGCGGCCGGCCCGGTTACTTCAGCGCGGCGAGCGCCCTGGCGTTGTCCTTGAAGCGGAAGACGAGCACCGCCTCGTTGCCCGCGCCGAGCGCATAGGCGTAGGAATACTCGATGTCGACGCCGGCGGCGTCGAACTTCTCCATGAGCTCGGCCATGCCGCCCGGCGTGTTGCGGACGGTCACGGTCACGACGTCGGTCTCGCGCACGGCGAAGCCCGCGTCGGTCAGCGCCCGCACGCCTTTGGTGTGGTCGTCGACGATGAGGCGCACGATGCCGAAGTCGGCGGTGTCCGCGAGCGAGAGCGTGACGATGTTGACGCCCGCCTTCGCGAGCGTGCGGCAGATGGCCGCGAGCTGGCCGGGACGGTTCTCGAGAAAGATGCTGATCTGCTGGATGGTCATGGCGGACTCCTTTTATTTTGTGCGGTTGTCGATGACGCGCTTGATCTTGCCGTCGCTGCGCGGCAGCGTGCCGGGCGCGACGAGGATGATCCGGGGCGTGAGGCCGATGATGGACTTCACCGCGTCGAGGACGCGCTTGCGCAGGTTCTCGAGCGCGCGGATGTTGTCCGAGAACGCCTCCGCCGTGACCTCGACCTTGATCTCGAAGAGGTCGAGCGTGTCGGTGGACGACAGGACGATCTGGTAGTGCGGCGCGACCTCGGGCACGCGCAGGAGGCCCGCCTCGATCTGGCCGGGGAAGACGTTGACGCCGTGGATGATCAGCATGTCGTCGGAGCGCGCCGAGATGCGGTCCATGACGCGCATCGTGCGGCCGCACGGGCAGACTTCCGTGTGCAGGCGCGTCAGGTCGCGCGTGCGGTAGCGGATCATCGGCGTGCCGCAGCGCGTGATCGTCGTGAAGACGAGCTCGCCCACCTCGCCGTCGGGCAGCGGCTCGAGCGTCTCGGGGTCGATGATCTCGGGATAGAAGTGGTCCTCCCAGATGTGCAGGCCCGTGCGGTGGCTGCAGTCGCCCGCGACGCCGGGGCCGGCGATCTCGGTGAGGCCGTAGATGTCGTGCGCGACGATGCCCGTCTCGCGCTCGATCGTGTCGCGCATCTCGGTCGTCCACGGCTCCGCGCCGAAGATGCCGTGGCGCAGCTTCGTGTCGCGGCGGAAGTCGACGCCCTGGCGCCGGGCCTCGTCCATGATGCGCAGGAAGTAGCTCGGCGTGCAGGCGATGGCGGTCACGCCCAGGTCGCGCATCAGCATGACCTGGCGCTCGGTGTTGCCGCCGGACGTCGGCAGGATCGCGCAGCCGAGGCCCTCGCCCGCGTAGTGCGCGCCGAGGCCGCCGGTGAAGAGGCCGTAGCCGTAGCTGACCTGGAGCACGTCGCCGGCGCGCAGGCCGAACATGGCGAGGCACCGCATGCCGCCGTTCTGCCACACGAGGATGTCGTCCATCGTGTTCGAGATGCAGATCGGCTTGCCGGTCGTGCCGCTGGAGCA
>Ga0256405_10007311_pt1 | contig 16818 bp, 14 predicted proteins | sample RumenRJG_02DNA_FD_189096 | JGI IMG/M metagenome (GOLD analysis project Ga0256405, IMG submission 189096) | Bovine rumen microbial communities from Lethbridge, Alberta, Canada - RJG_02 | ecosystem: Host-associated > Mammals > Digestive system > Stomach > Rumen | place: Canada: Alberta...
CACGTCTTCTGGATTTCACCTCTGCCATCTGATACCCATTTTCATCGTAATAATAAGTAGTAATTTCTATATTTGTGATCATCTTGCTATTGTTTTTTATAGCATAATATACATATGCACCTTCATCTTCATACGTCCTCACGAAGGAATCAACGCTCATATCCTTTGCCAGATCATTTGCATACTCTATCTTACATATAGGACTAACAGTAACTTTTACAATAGCTGTTACATCAGCCCCAACATGGCAAACTTTATCAGGCATTCCTAAAACAGCCTGAAAACGATATGTTCCTACTACTGAATGCACAGTGTATTCGTCAAGATTTATCCAAGAAGTTACAGGGAATTGAATCTCCTCTCCTGAAGAAGCCACCCCAACTACCTGATTGGGGAAATTTAATTCCTCCACTGTTTTCAATGTTTGTCCAATTGTTCCTGCGTTCACTACTTCTATCGGTTTAAAATATGTTATATATCTTGTTAAATCTCCAGATGAACCAGCGCCACTCCCTCCAGATGAAGAGCCTCCACCTGATGTACTTCCGCCAGATGACGATCCCCCACCTGAAGCATTTCCACTGTTATTTCCAGTATCCGGTGTTGTGGTACCCGTTACCTCACCTTTTCCGTTTACTATAGCATTCTTTCCAGATGCCACTGATTGATCTTTTCCTTCTTTATTTGATACAGTCACAGCCTGATCTGTGTTGTTGGTAACCTCAACAGACTTTTCCGAATTCTCTGTTTTAACAGAGCTGCCCTCTGCCCCCTTTGAAAGATTAATCTCAGTATCTGCCGAGGCAGTAACCGAAGTCTTGACATAAGAATTAATGGTTGTACCATCTGCTTTTTCTCCCACATTAATAATAACCGGAGATGCCGAAGATCCACTAATAGAAACTGTTGCCCTATTGTTGACTTCCATGATCCCCAGAGTACCAGACATATTGATATCCACTTTTGAAATAGAATCGATGGAAATTTTATCAATGTTGCCTTGTACTTCCAGCTTAAAGCTGCTATTCGAGTTCACGACACGGATTTCCTTTATTCCAGCATCTGCCGGAACAACAACATGCCCTGCTGCAGCATCAAGAATCAAAACATTATTCTTTGCATTCTCTGTCCATGTATCGGCTGCAATCTGTTTAATTGTGATTGACTTGAAATTTCCATAATTTTCAACATCAGCATTCGGGGCGTCGACTGTCAGAGAAACATTTTCAAACTTTCCCTCAGGAATGATATACTTTTCCTTTTGATCTGTTTTCAAAATAAGATTCGTAATATTCGTATTCTTCAGTGCTGTGTTCAATTCCTCCTGAGTTGTCACTTCCGTCTCATCTGAAACATTTACTGAAACTTTTTTCTTAATAGTCTTTGCCTTACGGTTCCCTTTTTTAGGAATTGAAATTTTTACCGTAATCAATGCCGAACCACTGGAAACACCAGTTACCTGACCTTTTGCGTTCACCGTTGCTATTTTTTTATCACTAGAAGACCACTGATATTTGGAGTCACTATACTTATTTACCATGTTTAAGGACACCTTTTCCCCCTGCACAACTTCATATGACTTTTTCTTAAATTTAGGGGTTTTGACAGTAATTTTACTTTTTAAAACCGTCTTTTTTCCAGCCTTAGTAATCGTACATTTAATGGTAGTGGTTCCATCCTTGACACCTTTGACCACTCCAGACGAATTAACCACAGCTACCTTTTTATTAACGGACTGCCATTTTGTCTTTGATCCCTTCACAAAATTTTTAAGTTTCAGAGTCTGAATCATGCCCTCTGTGATAGTAACTTTTGAAGTACAAAACGATACCTTTGTCGCTGCTTCTACATGTACCATGGAAACAGGAGCAAATGTGATTACCATCACAAGAACTAAAATCCATGATATTACTTTCTGAAAAACCTTCTTACTCATATGCTACCTCCCTTATTTTTTCCAATCTTAAATATTCGAGAACTTTAACTCATTAAACAACACATACCTACATTCAATTATACTTCCTATTCCTATAAAATCAATAGGGGTACCTTGTATTTTGTTGCATCTGTACACTTTTATATTTGAACTTTGTATTCCACCATGTATCTCACCGATATTCTTGTGAAATATCCAAAAACTCCCGCCTGCCTTCAATATAATCATCGAAAACAATTTCCGGCTCTTTTCCGTGAAAAATCTGACAAAGCCCGCAGGAATCACAATCTCCAATACATGGAAACATCTCCCGGATGCAGCCCTGCCTTTCTTCTTTTGTAGATTCACTGATTTGTGGTGGTCTCATGAAATATCTCCCTCTCTTGAACATCGGCCCATATCAAATTCGCCTTTGACGAAGGACCGACCTTTGTGGTACATCTCCGATGTATCAGTGTATCATTCCAGAATTACTACGATACTCCTCATTCAGCTCCCGCAGTTCCTTTTCCCCGTTAATATAGGGATCATAAAAAGAATCTACAGACCCTCCCCCAAGGTTGTCACAGCCATTGCAGAAATCGCAGGCTCCCCCACACTGATTCAGCCCCTGCTGGACAATCCGGATCCGTTCCTCCCTCGTAGTGTCTTTGATCAACAATGATTGCATGTTCTCACGCTCCTTTGTCCAATTCACATTTTTTCATATACTCCGTTGATACAGCCTTGATCGGCCATACTCCATTTACACTTTCTCTGTAATACCATTATTTTACCTGCTGTAAGATATTTCTATTATACCAGAAATTCAGGTAATTGATTAGTCTCTTTCCCAGATTATTACCTGGCTCCGCGGACGGAAACCAATGCCCGGGAAATAGAAGTATCATCGATACCACTATTTCCCGGGCATAGGTTTCCTGACTTCATCCCTCTTCAGGTTTTTGAATTCACACTTTCTTAAGCCGGTTCTTTTTTCTTCCTCCGCCGGAAATTCCGTGGACAGACAGCTCCCTGGAGCCATCTGTCCCCGGAACTTCCTTACCCAGTGACCGCGCCGCCGCCAGAGAGAGGGACCTTTTGCCTCCGTTGTTCCGCAAGAGCTCCACAACAGAGGCAAAAGCCCCCTCACTCTGAAAGCGCTCACGATGCGTAACTGGCCAAAGAAAAAGGCTTTTTGCAACAGCTCCGCCCAGAGGCTGCACTGTCACAAAAAGCCTTTTTCTCCGACCAGTAACGCTCTATACCCGAAAAACTGTCTCCGCGCCCCACGGTTACCGATTCTCGCCTTATCCAAATAAACTCATCTGCTCATATTCCGGCTGTCCCACAAACGCCAACAAATCCTTCGTATCAGAAATTGCACACGCTTTGTGGCTTTCAATCAAAAACTGGTTCCCCGATGGGGAAATTTCCCCTGCCTCCTCCATAAAGCAACCCAGTGGTTTTTGATATTTTAAAGCATACTCTGCCGTATGCATGGTGCCTCCATCCTTACTGGCATCCACAATAAACACTTTACTGGAAAGCATAGCCTGAATTCGATCCCTCTGTACGAAAGTATATCTCTGAGGTTTTGTTCCGCTTGGGTACTCGCTGATCAGACATCCTCCCCCCGCAACGATCTGTTCAGCCAGCTTCTTATTGGACCTTGGATAAATCTCATCCAGCCCGCCGGGCATCACAGCGACCGTCTTGCCTTTCGCCTCTACTGCCCCTTCCAGTGCCTGTGCATCACAACCAAGCGCCAGACCGTTCAAAACAGTAACTCCGTTTTCCGCAAGTTTTCCCCCAATTTTATGGGCAATACGCAGGTACCTTTCTGAGGAATCTCTTTTTCCCACAACAGCAACCACCGTGCTTTCTGCAAGTATAGAAATATCTCCGACATAGTACAAGATGTCCGGTGCCGACTTCAACATCCGAAGCGCTTTGGGATAGCTGTCATCCGTTTTTTTACACGATTTTATCTCCCACATGCATCTCACTCCCTGCCTATATATTATGATATGAGGGTCAAAAGGTATTGCACCCCTCATTTGATACACGACATGCTCCGTCGCCACGCAATTCTTTGCTCTGCCCCGCAATTCTAAACCGACTGCCCAAGTGCCAGCATCGCTACACGCTCGGCCCCGTGATCCAGCAAGATTTTCCTGCAGGCTTCTAAGGATGCTCCCGAAGTCGTCACATCATCCACGAGCAATACCACATCTCCCTGCACCGTCATGTTCGGATTTACACCAATACTGTTTAACTGTACCCGGATATCACGTGATCCACCGTATGCCAGCTTATCAATCGTTTTTGTCCGTAATAGATAATTCACCTTATCAATCCGACCATTGTCTGCAAGTCTTCTGGCCAATTCTGCAATACCTGAATTGTTTGAAGTCCCTTCCGTATGAGATGGAACCACACAAATACTGACATCCTTACAGATTTCTTCATCCAGCTGCTGAAAGAAATACGATATGCCCTTCTCTTTTTTCTCTTTCACATCCAGAATTCTGCCGCTAAACATATCAAAAGCCTGATTCCGTGTTTTGTCCGGATTCCAATATCTGTGATAAAATCCACACAAAACCACCTGTCCATTTTCAGATATTTCTTCCCAATTATCGTTATAAAATACCCGATTCACCTCTCTAGGCTCCTTTCGCAAACATTTGTTCTTTTAAGATTATAGCATTATCTTCTTACCATTTCAAGCATCACATCCGAAATCAGTTTCTTGCTGCCTGTAGCAGGATAACCTTGGATTGAAAGCTTGTCAAGCCTGGAATAATGCCTTGACAAGCTTTCAATCCAAGGTTAAATGGTAATCAAGCAGCAAAGAATCTTTGCGCCTGCACTTTACAGACCACAAATTTATTATCTCCTAACCAATTCCCCCTATGGCATACGCCTTCTGATACTTTTTGCCTCTCACATAGATTTTCTATCACTTTCTCTTTTTGTATATGAAAACATTTCCATTATTGTGTCACTTACACGGTTCCCTAATACCATACTGACATAATTGCCTTTATATTCTCTCTTATAATAACACTATCACACACTGACATAGGATTTGTGTCAATATCCGTCATCCTTCCTTTTCCCTCTGTCTCATTTTCCTCCCTTCCAGAAGTGGTGCAATTTTACCCGTGTAACCACACAAAACGTTCCTCATTCTTTGTAGCAAGCAGAGACCAAGGTCCCGCAGGCGGGCCCTGGTCATGTCGGGCTTTCGCCCAAACCCTTCCGCTGTCGCGGAACACACTGCGTGAGGAATCATAACTCTGGAGGTATCTTATGTACATCAAACTTTATCTTACCCGGCAGGAAAAAACACAGCTGGATGTTCTGGCCAAACAAAAGCAGATGTCTGTATCAAAGCTTTGCCACGACAGAATCTTTCCTTTGCAGGATCTCGAAGGTGCTGACCTTCCACAGTTTAAAGAAAACATCCAGCCAATCCAAGAGGAAGTTCCTCCCTCTCTTACTGATGAAACTCAAAAATCGTACTCTTCCAGAACCTGCAGCCACTCTGTCAAGGTATATTTCACGGAATCGGAATACGCTTCCCTGCGATCTGATGCAAAGGGACTCCCGCTTTCCCGCTTTATACGAAGGGAATTTCTTTCCCGGAAGGAACCGGTAAAAATTCTGGTAGATACAGATGACATTTCATTTCTGACCATGAAAGTCTCTGCATACACAGAAAGGCTGAACAACCTGATAGCTTCCCTTGCTCTCCAGCAGCAGCTTTGCGAGTCTGACTATGAGCAGCTGCTTCAGATTGCATCTGGAACAGAAAAGGCTCTAAGGGATGCAGCCAACTACGCGAAGGCAAATAGAACATCCATCCGTGCCTCCGGTGAACGGATTCTCCGAAAGGAAATCCGGCGGGTGCTGGAGAAACTTCAAAGGGAGGAACAGACCAAATGACAGCGATATGTAAAACCATTCTTATTCATAATACCAATCTCCAGCATCTTTTAGACTACGGCTCCGATCAGGAGAAAACCTCGGTCAGCCGGAATGGTCTCTCCGATGCCCTTTATTATGGATCCAATCCGGCAAAAACTCTATCTGTACTGGAGAATGGAGACAAGGAGCTTCTTGTAACCGGGGTACTCTGCCAACCGGAGACAGCGGTTCTTGATTTTGGTATCACACGGGAAAAGTATCTTGCTTCCCACGAAGGGGAACGATATGCCTGTTTTGAATTTCTGGATAAGCGGACCAACTCCAAACGTCTGGTTCAAAAGGAACCTGTGACAGCAATCCACCTGATCCAGTCTTTTCAAGAGACGGATCTGAATCCCCGTACTGTACATCAGGTTGGCATCGAATTATGCGAAAAACTTGGTGTTCAGGCCGTTGTAGATACCCACATGAACAAGGAGCATCTTCACAACCACATCATCATCAATGCCTATCTTCCGGATGGAGTATCAAAATTGTGTATGGATTCTGCCAAACGTCTGCAAATCCGTGAGTTATCGGATACAATCCAGCGTTCCTATGGAATTGAGATTACTTTCGCAGATCCAAGGACACAGCTTTTCCAGTCCAAAGGACGGGGAACCTACCGGGAATGGGATGCCGTCCGGAAAAATATCTCATGGAAAGAGGAAATGAAGGAATTTATCAAAGAGGCACAGAGCGTTTCCGAAAATAAGGAGGATTTTCTGACAATCATGCAGGATAACGGATATGCCATCGCAAATCAGACTGTGGATTCTGTCACCTGGTGGAACAAATCCCACACAAGAAAAATCCGGGACACCACCCTTGGCATGGAATATAAACTTGGTACACTCTTTCCGGACACAGACCACTCACCGGAATATGAAATCAGAAATGATAAAGTAACCCATAAACCTTCCAAGCCTATCTCCATCGCCCGCTACGACTGGAATGGCCGCAGACGCAGTGACCTTGAGATTCTGATTCGAAAGGCTCTCGAAATTCTGCGTCGGGTAGGAAACCATTACCAGCCAAAAACAGTTCTGACTTCCTTGCCCACAACAAGAAAAATCGAAATGATGGAACAGGCGCTGAGTTCCATTCAAAAACTCGGGCTGGAACAGAAATCGGATCTGGATGAACTTCTTAACGAAACTGGTGCAAAACTGAATCACATAAAATCGCAACTTCGGAAATTGGAAGGTCAGAAAACCTTCTATGACTCAATTGCCCCAATCCTTTCCGCAGTGAAATCTTACAGGGAAAACATCGGAAAAATTCAATACTGGCCGGATGGATCTATACCGGATTTAATGCTAACATCCTACACACCTGAGGAAATTCAGAATGCAAGGGCCGTTCTATGCCCAATGACAGGCACTCAAAAGAGAGAACTCTACCTCACCCTGAAGGCGCACCCTGAATACACCTTGTCTGGCAATGGTTTTTCCGGGGTATCTTCAATAGATGCCGAAAATATATTTGCTTTTTTCAAAGGAACAGCCTTGAAACAGCCAGAATGTTTGAAAAAGTCAACGGATGCCGTCATGGAAAAACTATATCATAAGCGTAATTCATATCTGAAGGAAAAATTCAACCAACCCATTCAGAAATCACAAATAGAAGAAATCACTGCCCTTCTGGATGCTCATGGGAAATCCATGAATGTATCCGCTCTGACACAATTTGATGTAATCAATATTCGAAACTGTTACGGAGACCAACCTTGTGTTAGTAAGTCTACGGATTCAGAAAGTCAAATAAATACTGTGGATGCGCAAAACCTTCAGACCTTTCTGGATGCAAAAGGAATTACCATCCCCATTCCGGTAACTTCATTAAGCAGATCCGATTATAACAAACTGTTTGGCTATACCATCAGCAGAGGACAGACTCCGGATTGCGTAAAACAAGAAATCTCTGACCAGACAAAGGAATTTCTTCTGTCTATTCAGAAGAAAGACATCACCGAAAAAAAACAGCTCCTTCTCTTACAACTTCGGAACCAGATGAATGAACTTCTTGAACTTGGAGTTGATCCTTTTCATACAGAATCCATCTCTGCAGAGATCTTAAATTTTCAACAGAACTACGAAATGTTGGAACAACAGCGATTACAGCTCTCCAACGAATATAAATCTCTGTTGCAGCTAAGTCAGCAGCTTTCCTATGCACAATCCTCTTCCTTCCTATTCGGTCCTTTGTTTGATGAAAAAGTTCACCATATACCTGAAATTATGGTAAATCAGGAAAAAGATATCAAACAACCAGTTTCAGAAGGACGTCAAGAGACAAAACCATCTGTCGTGGATGTGGAATTATGAACTGTAAGATGAATGTTTTAAAATATAAATGAAAATGAGAAAAGGTGTTTGATCAAAGATAACTTTTGATTCAAACACCTTTCCCATATTTTTCACCCTGCAAATTATAATGCACGTTTACGAAACACAATATGTAAATAAATCAATATTTTCAAAGATTCTCTTACTTATTTTTGTCTCTTCTTACTAACTTGACAATCTTCTCTAATTTTCATTCTTTCGAAATGAATTTTGAATCGATTATTTCCTGGCCATTCTTGCGTATATCTATCTAGTTTCCACTTACTTTACTGATATACATATTTAATTCCACCCCCTGCCTCCAGGCTTTTATATATTAGAGATTGTCTTTTGATCAAACAATTATTCTGTTAAAGAGACTTCGTACACACCTGTTCCGAGGAACGCTTATGTCTTTTTCACACTATATCTAAAATATCTCATTTTCTAACATTCACGTTCCAACTTCCTCCTTTCCATAATTTACAAGGCGCATTCAAAAAACTATTTCCGGTCTCTAAAAGCCCCAGCCTCTGCAGCCATTTTGGCTGCAGATTTTGGTGTCGCAGGGACTTCGCTTCGTTCCATAATTACATACCCTCACCCTTAGTACCTTTTAAAGTTATAAGATCATTGGCAATCATATCGGCCATACATACTGTTGTCTCCTGTTGTTCTTTAACCAATCTCATGTAAGATATAAGAATGTCAGCATTCCTCTGATCCAGAACTTTCAGAATGCGCTCATAAATCAGTTCCTTTAACATCTCAATTCTTGTCTGATTTTGAATGTATTCCTCATCGTTCTCAATCACTTCGGACACTTTGTTCCGATTATCGGTGTCCCAATTTTCAAGCTGCAGTTCGAAATCTGTGATTGGATCACTGCAATTATGGGGACCTGGCTCAAAGCTGCGTTCCTGCGACTGTTGGCTAGATTTTTTAGATTCCATCCGTCAGTCACATCTCCTTAATTATTGCTTTGTATCCTTTACGAAATCAAAAGGTGCCTTTTCTCCCATTCCATCTGTAGTAACATATTTTTGTTTCACAAAGCAGGTGTTATCTCTGCCCGCAAGCAGGATATACACGTTCGCTTTCACCTTCTCCTCTACAACTTCGGAAATATATTCATAAACATCCTCATGATCTGTCAGTATCAGATACATCGGTACACATTTCTGCTGTTCACATGCATACTTCAATATTTTTTCCAAAATATCTCTTTCTGCCATTGTTACCTGATTGCTATTCCCACAAAACCCAGGAATCGCGATCACTTTTTCCATGGGATATCCTTTTATCGCAAATTCAATCCCATCATCTGGTCCAAACTCACCCATAGGCTGAATAGAAACTCCCATCATCATAAGGCTGGAAAATAAAAGTCCAATAGCAGCAGCACTGAGGTTAACGATATCATAATTTTCCAGCTTTTCATCTTTGCGTCTCTCTTCAATACCGTCGGATGTCCGTTCCGCTATTTCGAGTTCTCTCCGCATCTGATCCTTGTCAATGTGATGTCCCGAGATTTCCAGTAAAGTTGAAAAAGTCTCTTCTACTTTTTCCCCATTCATGGAAGCGCATGAAATTTTTGCCAGTGTTCTGACACTGGGCACTGATTTCAGCTTTCCATTTAACAAACGGGATAGATAACCTGCGGATAGACCGGAGTTTTCGCAGAACTGCGTAATCGTCCTTGTACCAATCGCATTTCTGATCACAGAATCGATGGTCACGGTTGTCTCTGTCTGGCAGCTGACCGGTTGTCTGATGGTCTGGCTTTCGGTCAACTTCATACAATCCCCCCTTTCAGCACTATAAATGGACAGGTTCCAAAAGGTATATTGCTATAAAATATCCTTTGTCCCAAGTATACATCCATTACCACATTTTGTCAAATATTATTTTGACATTTTAATATCAGAAAATAAAATATTATTTCAATATGTAAAATTTATTCAAGTTTCATAAATCATGTTATTTCTATCAAATACACATAAATATATGCTTTCTTTTATTTTTAGTTTCAATTTTAACATAAAATATTATTTTATTTTGTATTGACATTTAAAATTTGCTATGGTATTTTATTGTCATGAAGTAAGACAATCTAATGATTTTGTCAAGTTTTCTATCATAACTTGACATGCAGAATGTGATACATCGAAGATGTACCACTGAGGTCGGTCCATTTACCGAAGGCAAAGTTCGCATGGACCGATGTTCAAAAGCGAGGGATTTTATATGGAAAACAATAACGCTGCTCCAAACGGAGGGTACAATGCCAAACTTATTTCAGACCTTTTACTTGCTGCGAAGGGTCCCCACCGTACCGGTGTGGAATTTTGTCAGGAATGTAATATCAGTACTCCGACCTTTTCCAGATATGTAAATATGCACAACAAACGCCCCTGCCCTGTCGAATTTCTGAAAAAGATTGCAGAACACGCAGACCCGAATTCAAAGGTAACCCTTGACCAGCTAATTGCTGCTAATGGAAGCAACAATACCGGTGACAACAACTGCATTCCTGATCTGACCCCAAACGAACTGATTGGTATCCTAACTACTGCTCTGCTTTTAAACAAATACGAATTTCAATCTTCCAGTTATATGCAGTCACAAGATATCATGGGGTTGACATACCGCCCTTCCTGGTCCATTATCGCCACAGCAGCAGATAAATGTACAAAGGAAAAATGGGATTTTATATTCTGGAAACAGCTTGTAGAACCAGATACAGAGAAAGAATGCTTTATTCGACAGCTGCTTATCATAATAGGAGCCGTCACCTCAGGCTATATTACTTTTGACAAGCTGACTTTTGTATTATCAAATGCACATTTATATCAAGAGATTCTGGATCAAACCAAAGATCTAAAGCTTGATATCTGCATTTCTTTCCTGCTGATTGATCCATTTAGCAAAAAAATACAGGAGGAGCACAATGTTCCATGTACCCGATCACTCTCAACGCTTGGTATGACATCTACAGATGACTCAACATTTCCCACTCAAAGTTCCCTGTTGTCTGTCGATGAACACAATATCATGTAACCCGTCCACTTAAATATCATAAAAGGAGGCTGCCTATGCAATCGAATCTCAGAGAAATCCGTACCCCTAAGGGAAATGCAAAAATCTGTGAACTGTATGACAACGGTTCAAATCCTCAGATCATCATGAAAATCCGAAGAAACACTTATGTATTTCCCTCGAGTTATCTGATTGATCAGCTGACACACACATCAGAAATTAAATAACCGGAATTCATAGATCTAGGTAGGCATCCCTGCTTTGTCAAATAGCCGGCCAGTTAGAATTCAAGCATTTTCTGCATGAGCATTTACCTATCGTGAGTAAAGCCGTGGCAGGATGATAATTTATCATCCCCACGGCTTTTTTTATACTCATTTTCCTGTCCGCCGGCACTGCAGGCATCCGATCGGCAGACAGGGACAATTTCATATGTTACATGAACAGACCAATCGGAGGCCTGTTCCAAACCGCATGGAGAAGATCCATAGACGGATGGGACAGGTATGCCCTTTGGTCTGTTTCTGCGTGATTCTCCATGCCCACACCAAAAGGAGGATCACAATATGATCAACACAACAAACCCATTAGCAGCCCGTTTACACTGTTCACTCATGCCGATTCCTGTGGAGTATAAGGACCGGGCCTCTGCCCTGACCTCCAAATATGTCAGGAATAATTCCCTGTCCGGCGAGTACCGAATGGATTCCGGCATTGTCTACAACCGCATCTGCCACATGATCAACAGGCAGATTACAGACAATCCGGAGTTTAATGTCAAGAGTTTTCCCAGATTTATCAACAGTGACAGCCTGTTCTACAGCCCGAAGGACATCCAGACCCTTGCTCTTTCCTACAAAGAGAACCCGAATGCTGTTTTTCCTTATGTGCCCTGCTTCTTTGGAAGAAAGCTCTGCAGTTTCAAAAGGCACAAAATTGCATACATCAATGGACTGGACGAACAGGATGTGGACCAGGTCATGATGATTGCATTATACAAGGTACTGGACCGTTACGATCCGCAGAAATCCTTTTCTTTTTCCTATCTGGAACTGGAACTGTTTTCTGCCATTACCCAGCTTGGCGGTGAAATGCACACCTTTGGCATGCCAAGAAATGCCTACGTAAATTATCTGAAATTCTCTTACTTTATTGAGAAATACAACCTGACTCCTGACACGATCACAGATTTTCTGCATGAAATCAATGCTCCGGAAGATTATGATAAGCAGTCATCGATGTTTTCCATTGATGCTTCCGACCTCAGGTACAGCTGCAGATTTTCCAGACGGAAAGCCCTTGAATTTTACAATCTGTATGCCTTGGAGCACCATGGGATCATCCGTGATTCCTATTACGACGAAGAAGCTGACATGATGGTGGATAATACCGGCGGCGTTCATGAAAGCGGTTTTGACGAAGCAGAAATGAATCTCTTTGTCTCCCAGAACTATAACGACAAAAGAGATGCCCGTGTATTTCACCGTCTGACCGAGCCTGAGGGGGCTGTCTTCTCCAACCGCGAATTGAAAGAAGACTTCAAGTGCACCCGCTATGATCTTACAAAACTGAAAAAACAGATTAAGAAGGACTACTTTGGCTAATCTCTGGAGCATGAATATTTCGATTGATTATGTTAAGGGCGGCTGCTATCCGGCAGCCGCCCTTAATACCATACTATGCGGTATCCGATATCTTCCTGTACAACAGTCCTGGAATCTGGAAGCAAATTGGCATCTCCCCAAAACAGACAGCTTCCGTCCGGCAGCACTTCATTCAGCCGGTGGATCACAATTTTCTCCCCCATGAGTCCCTTTTTTCTATAAGCATAGATTTCTCCCGGAACCAGCGTTTCCCCGGAAGAAAGCCTCTTTGCAGCCACCAGCTGATATCTGTGGATTACCGGCTCCATGGATTCACTCATGATAAAAAAAATCCGGTAAGAACCAATACTGGGCCAGCCGGTCCTAACTTTGCTGATTCCCATAGACAGTACAAGAATGAGCAAACCAATCCAAAGGCCGTTCCAAAACCATCTTTCCGTCTTGTTATTCTTCATACGCCTTCTCATCCTTTCTCCAACGGTAACATTGAAGCAGGTAGCCGGATTCTTTTTCTTTTCTTCCTCCAAGAATCGCACCAGCTGTCAGACAGCCGGTTATTCCGACTGCAATCAGAATATAGAGGGGAAGATAACTGTTTTTCTTATCATTGCTTTTTACCGTTATGACATATTCCATGCCCTTTTCAAAAGTAGAGGAACTTGAAAATGATAGCGTCAGCCCATCTTCCCATTCATACTGTCCATTTTCCGGAATCACATCCGTGATTCCTGTTCCGTTACTGTCCTCCACCGTAAACCGTGTTTTTCCGGGACCACCGGAAGACAGGATATGTACCTGGTACTCGTGATCCTTCAACGGATGCCCCGATACAATCAGATTTGCCTCCCCATTCCGGTTCGCTGTAACAGAAAAGGTTTCTGGCACGTGAAACCGGTACTCATCCCCCTCGATAAATTCCTCACTGTCCTCATCGGTCTTAAAATACAAGGTAAGTCCTGCTTCCGCAATATGACAGGTCTCAGCCACCACATCCTTTCCTATGTAGTTTTTCCCGCCATCCAGAGAAATCTCATACTCTGCTTCCTGTACCACCCCTGTCTTAATGATTCTGACTACGACATCGTAACTTCCAGTGGCAAAGCCTGACGCCTCCAAAATGCCGGATCCACTGCCCTTGTGGGATATTGCATAATATAGGGTTCCGTCTTCCTTCATTGTTACGCTCTCCAAACCTGTCAAAAAGCTGCTGATTTCTGCCACATCTGCATTTTGCTCATCCGCCCCCTGTACGGCTGCCTTCTCTCCTTTCTCTGTATTCATCTCGCAGGTAACCGTCTGATTGACATTCGCATCCAGCGTTAGTTCTTTTTCAAGAATCTCAAAGGGATACTGTTGTTTGTAATCTTCATATACTGAAGCTTCCGCAACCTCATAATGCCCCTCTGCCAGATAGATCACTGCAGTATACCCATTGTCTGACCCTAAACTGATCCGGTACGCCTTTCCCCGATCATCCATGAGAATTACATAAGAATTTAGTCCAAAATCCTTCGGGCAGACCATTTCCACCGTAAGACAGCACGGAGTCTGTTTCGATCTTTTCGTTTCAAAGCTTTCCGTAACTTCATAGCCATCCCCTTTGATCAATTCTTCCTGTGCCTGCGTGTCCATAACCTGTGAAGCCTGTACCATGCCAGTGGGCAGGCACAAAAGCAGACCACTCATCAGAATACATATTATTTTATTCTTCATAAAACTAACCTCCTTCGAAACATCCTAAATATCCAATAACAGCCAGGATTCCAGGATAATCTTAAACTTCTCTGTCGCCCCTCAGAATCAGCCTGACATACTAAAATATCCGATAGTAATAACGGAAACAGGTGGTATCATTTACCGACACATTCCCTGCTGAGGAATTCTCGTGACACCAGAGAGCATGTCCGTTCTTGTCATAACCCACAAAGAATCCCACGTGATTCGAGGAAGATCCGGGTACCGCCATCAGTCCCAGATCTCCGGGTTTTAACTCTGATGCTGAAATTCTCTGCATCCCGGTTGTGAATGTTGATGTGGATCCGCCTACCCGGACATCCGTCACTCGCCAGATCACCCATTGTACAAAACCGGAACAGTCCAGTCCCTTCTTGTTTCTTCCCTTATAGTCCGGGCTGATCGATGTATTAAAAGCATTGGCTCCATAATCCTTCGACGAAGCCTTTCCTCCCCAGTAATAGGGAATCTGCCCCACAAAGCTCATAGCATCTGCGCAGATGGCTGTTCGGGTTGCATCCAGATTTCCATATGTTTGTGTAATAGCAGCAATCTCCTCTGCTGACATCCCTCCCCCTGCGGTATAACCTCCCCCTCCGGCAGGATCAATTCCATACAGATCACTCCAGTCCCCGGACGCAAGGGATCTTGCCCAGTCCATGGAATCTTCGTTCCATCCGGGAAACTGTCGAAGATAGGATTCATAGGTTTTCCCCTCCGCTTCCGGTAATGTTCCCCTTTCAAACATCTCCTCCATGGAGATCACAGACAAAAATACTTCCACATCCTTATGACCAAAACAAACCGGTACGGAATACATGCCCGCAGCATCCAGATCATAGTCTTTGATTCTTCCATAGAATCCAACTCCTTCTGTACGATACTTCTCCAGAGTATCATAATCCGTCTTTTCACTTCGATTGTATGAAACGCTATCGCATCCATGAGGACAGGTATATATCCCGGACTCCTTATAAGTTACTTTAGGGTTCATCATATACCAAAGATCCAGTACCAGATCATTTCTCGCCCGAGGACTGCTGTCGAAATCCCCATCCATGATCACATATGCCATTGCAATACAATCCTTAATGTTGTTCACGCCGTTAACATAAGCATTTCCAGATCCATCCAGATAGGTAATTTTACTTTCCCCTGCCCATCCTCCATTTCCATCCGGATGTCCATATCTTGATACGGAATGCCCTGCAAAAACAGACGGGTTCTTTGGCACCCCTTTTGCGATGTGTTCTGCCTCTTCTTTCCGTTCCTCCACTTTCTTCTGGAGCAAAGCCACAAGATCCGGGACAACCTGCGCATCGTCAGTGAGGATCACTGAAAATGCTGCTTCTGACTGGGTCTCAAAAACCGTCAGAAGCTGGTTCAGCAGTAAAATCAACACAAAAAATACGCAAACCGTTATCCCTGCAGCTGCCGCAAGAGCCAATCTTACCTTGGAAAATCCACTCCGGATGCCATGAATTCCACGCCCCAGCAGGCGAATCGGTGACAGCACACGGTCTTTTGCCATTCTTACTTTTCTCCCTGCCTCCCGGGCTGCGGCCTTCGTCCGGTTAACCTTCCGGGCTGTCTCCTTTGCTCTGTTTGCTGCACTCTCCTGTATTCTTTTATATTTCTGTACTGCGTCACTCTGCTCCAGCTTTCGATTTGTCCGGTTTCTGACCTCTTTCGCCTTGTTTTTTAACTCCGCTACTTTTACAGAAGCCGCCTGGTAACCCCTGCTCCCCTTTACCGCCGTTTCTGCCCTTTTCCGCAGCAGTTCCTCTTTTCCTCTACCGTACCGGTACATCTTATGAAGAAGATATTCTGCCCCCGAATACCTGGCAAGAAAGGAAGTACTTACAATACCAGCCTTCAGTCCGAATTTTCCCACGGCATATACTGCCTGAATGATCCTGGCTGTGTTTGTAATCTGCAAAAGTCCTTCTCCCGCGGTTCCATCTATTCTCCCCGAGTAAATGCGAAGCATCTCCACTCTTCTTTTCACATTCAGAAGCCTCCCAGCACGAATGCGGGATTGCCTGTATTTTATCTGACGGCTTAAAAGACGAAGTGCCGCCATATCCAGATCTGAGAACCCGTTTTTTCCTCTGGATTGTATAAGCTGTCTGATTGTCTTTTCGCTCATAGAAGCAGGATTTACATGCTGCAGCACATCATTTCCACAAATTCGGAAATAATTTTTCAGAATCTCATTTGTCTT
>Ga0256405_10007312_pt1 | contig 16816 bp, 19 predicted proteins | sample RumenRJG_02DNA_FD_189096 | JGI IMG/M metagenome (GOLD analysis project Ga0256405, IMG submission 189096) | Bovine rumen microbial communities from Lethbridge, Alberta, Canada - RJG_02 | ecosystem: Host-associated > Mammals > Digestive system > Stomach > Rumen | place: Canada: Alberta...
GCATCACCTGTACCGCCTGTCGTGATGCTGCCACCATTGATATTGTTCTTGATGGTGTACGTACCGTCTTCGTTCTCTGATACACTCAGCAACTCCGTGAGGTTCTTCCCATCGTAAAAGCCAATTCCCCTGCCCGTCATTACCATACGCGCATTAGAGGTGCTGTCGAAGCAGACGGATACCGTCTTGCCGGAACACAGCTCAACGTTCTTCATTGGTGAAGATGCAACTTCCACATCTGCCGTGCCGTTAAAGATAATGCCATTGATACGTGCGCCAGGAACAAGCTTTCTTGCGAACGGTGCAAAGAAATAAGCGTGCATCAGGTCGATGATGTACTTCATGTTGCTCAGCGTGATAACTTTCTCTGCCATATTTACCCCTCCATCAAAGTAATGTCAGATTTACGTTCGGCTTTAATACGTGCTGCGTCTCAGGTGTAAACTTCATGCGAAGTTCCCAGCTTTTAGCGTCATCCTTGATATACATGGTCGGTGTATACACGGTGATATCCTGATACATATCAGGCTTTTCATCATACGATTTAAGGCTGTATCCTATATTACTAATCTTCTTCCACTTATCAGCACTTTCCACCCCGCCGGGACACTGGTTGATGGTCTGCGCAAGGGCAAGCAGATAGGTATGGCGCAGCTCGACCAGCAAGGCACCATCAAGAAAGCCTTTTACGTCTGGGATATCTACAGGAATAGTTCTTGTTTTCGCACCAATCTCAACACCGTCTTTATTGGAATAAAGCGTATTGTTAGGACGTTGAATATCGCAATAAATATCAAGTGGTAGCGCAAGCGTATTTGTTGTTGGCATGCCATGCGTATTGACATACTCAATCAATGCGTTCTCTATACGTGCCTTTAGGAAAACGCCACAATCGTACTTAACATTGAAAACGACACACAAGATAGAACTCCCGTCCGTAACTTTGTAATTATCGGATGCAACATTATCCGTCTTAGATTCGTCCTGCGCCGAAGACGGTATACGCAAATTTTCCGCTATCGTAATGTTCGTGACGTTGGTATCAGAAAACACCCCATTGATAGTCGTCATATTGCTGTCATGCAGCGCCGCTCTGAGATCCATAGGCCATGGCCACGTAGATGGAAGCGACATGTCTCCTTCGAACATATGCTGGCAGCGCGTCACGCGTGACATGTCAATGGGGCAGACTTCCTTGAGGTTCGGGCAAAGTGAAAATGCGCCATGCCAATCCGTAACGTTTGGAGCCTTTAAGTTTGTTACGGATTCTAGCGAGGTACATCCCTGAAAAATATATGCAGCGGAAACCGCGTTGGAAATGTCAAGCCCATCTACTTTTTTCAATGCCTTGCATCCCTTAAACAGCTCGTCCACGCTTCGAAGCTGAGAAAAATCCATATCGGCAGGAATTTCCGTCATAGTCTTGTACGTATCAGGGAACAGGTCGCACATACGGTACGGCTTCGTTTGGATGATATTGCGTTCTGGAAAAATCTCCGTTTCGCGTTCAAGAAAAGTCTGACTGCTTGGATCATTTTTGAGGAACATGTCCCGCATTTGTTCCAACCCGCGACTGCCTAGATATTTAGCCATACCTCACACCTCCGTCATATAGTGCTCTATTGCCTTTGAGATACTGCCGTACATTTTAGTCAGATACCCGCCATACGGGATGTATGGCATAAGCTCCGTACCATTGGGGATCATGGCTAATATCTTGTCATCGTCCAGTAGTGCTTTCATGCCTTTAGTCCCGTAGTGATATTCCGAGACGGTTTCGTATGTAACGAAATCGGACATAAATCCCATAAACATACAGTCTGCATTGGTCTTCTCGTTTGCTTTTGCGTGTTCGTTGAACAAATCATGGTATTTGGCATACTGCGTCTTAAGCTCTGCAAGCTTGTTCTTCTTGATCTCGTCTATCGTATTGCCATAGATTTTCTTGAGAGACCTCACCCAGCCTTTAACGGCATCCTCCTGCCAATACTCAACAAAAGGAGCCTGATAGTTCGGATAGGTGTTATTAAAATATTCGGCAATGATTGATGTATTCGGTACATGCGCAGAATCCAAGATCGCATACTCACTGTGAACCTGATCCCCCATCATGGCCAGATCATGGAACCTCTTGATTGCCTTTGTCACGCTACGTTTGTCCGACCAAGTAAATTGTGCTTGCGTGTTATCAAACGTATCACTCTGTGTGTCTTCGTGCCATGTTGGCCCATCATGTTCGTCCACATCCGTAAGCACAAGGTTATCGATATCGTCCTTTGTGGCAAGTTGAAAGGATCCGCCGTCACCCGTCTTATAACAATGCGCCTTCAGGTAGGCCAAAAGCTTTGTAAGGCCGTAGTCGTCAGCAAGTTTCTCAGGCATACTTAGCCACCTCCACATAGAACCCATTCAGGACAACAGCGGTAGGAATGCCCAATGTCGTGATCTTTTTCGTCTTGTGTGATACTAGGTCAAGAAGCACGTGGATCTGCAAATTGTCCAGCCGTGCGATCTTCACGCCGCTGTCCTTGAACATCCCTTCAAGCATCGCCACATCCGATATGCTATAGCAATCAATCGGGCAATCCATGCGCTCAGGAAGTGCCGTACAGCCCTGAAACATATACCGCAAGTCTGTTGCACAATGCGTGAAGACCCATTGCACGTACATAAGCGCGGCACAGTCCTTGAAGCAGCTATTGTAATTCGTACCCAAGGAATGCCTGTCAGCAATATAAAACGCATCCGGCAGCTCCTTCATCGTCTTGTACGTGTCCGGGAATTTCGTTGACATATAGTTTGTGAAATCCTGCGTGCCGATATCAAACAGGTTGTCAAACGCGGCATTATCTTCCGGCTCTACGTCATCCGGCGTCATATAGCCAGCGGCCTTTGCCTTGCTGACAAACTCCTTTGCCATGTCAGCAGAAATGATTTTCTTGCTCATGCCAGCCCCTCCTTATGAGAACAAGGCATCTACTTCTGCATTCGTCATGAACGCATCTGCCGAAGAGGTGCTGACCGTCGATGCATTGACGGCATACAAGTTGCCAGCCGACAAGTCGCTTGCCGGTGAAGCCCCTGACGTATAATCTTTCAAGACAAGATACACATCCGTATCGTGGTAGACAAGGCTCCCCTTCTTGTACTCTTTGCCTGTTGCCCACTCGGAAACGCCCGCGCCGTCTTCTTCCCATTTGTTATTTGCCACATCCGTAAGCGTATAGGCTTTCTTCAGGTCGGTACGATAGCACCTCATGCCCACCACGAGGTTATCCGTAGGGAATGCCGTGCCACTGTTGTTCGATAGCAGCGTCTGCACATTATCGTTAATCGTCTGCCGCGAATCCCGCACGAGATCCGTATCCTTGATTTCCTTGTATTTCTGCATGTTCTCCCTCCTCAGTAGCCAACGGCCATCCACGAAATACGTCCCGTAGCAAGCGTGCTGTCCGCCTTGACAAGCTCCACGCCGAAATAGTAGCCGTCCTTATCCTTGTCAATGACCGTGATATTCGGCGTAACAGCACCGTCCTTCGTATTGCCAGCACGCAAGGATACCGTGATCTCAGGCTTCGTGTAGAAGTGCTTCGTCAGACGTATCGTTGTGGCCTTGGCCGTGTCTGTGATGGCACTTTCTCCGCGCTCTACCGTATCGTCGATGTCTACATGGATGACAGCATCGTAGATTGCCGGTTCCGCATTGAGAGAACCGGGAACTACCGTCAGCCTTACCAGTGCTTTCTGGTACTCGTACTCACCGACAAGATAGGGGATGAACGGCTCATAGCCTAATGGCCGATTGACAAGCGCTTCAAAGTCTTTCAGCGTCGTGGCCTCGTTCTTGATGCCTATATCGCTCAGTGCTCCACATAGAATCTTGGGGAACGCATCCCGTAAGTGTGCCGCTTCGGCTATGTTGTCGGTGTAATGATTTGCCAGCATGTCAGCCGCCTTGATCTGTTCTGCCGTCATGCGATGGAACGATGCACGATGTTCCTGCTTGTCAGCCAGCTTAACCGGATCCTTCGCCACATGCAGCAGATAGGCAGGCAACCGCTTATCTTTAATTCCAGCGCTTTCTTTGTACGTTGTGCTGAAATGGCCTCCGTACAAGCACACCGCTTGTACCTGTTCGGCGAGTTTTTGTGCCAGCTCCATAGTTCTTTTATCCGTAACGGATACCGGCTCGATAGCCGTATGTCCTGCCTGATTCCCGTGCCAGTCGTTCAGCGATACCGGTGATTCAGCAAACGGCTTGGTGATACGGTTGCGGAGAAAATCCACATCTGCCGCCATGCCAAAGCCCTTCCACGGTAAATCCGCCGCCATCCATGAAATAGTAGCACCGCCCCACGTAGCGAACCGGACAAAGAGAATTTTCTCCTGCACTGCCTGCGCGAGTTCCGTCTTCCTTGCCTCGCTTACAGATATTGTCGCCGCAAAGGTATGCATAGCACCGCTGGACTTCACCTCCCGGCATGAAACGGGCGCTTCCTTGGTTAGCTTCGTAATTCGGCTTGTCATGGTATCGGCAGGATACGAATAACCATATTTAGGCCATGTTGCATTCGCGTTTTTCCACGTTGATGGTGCATTCTTCCACGCATATGATCCAGTATGAATCGATACATCAATCTCTTCCGTCTCAACCTGCTGGAACGTCGTCTGCCCAAACTGGCTCCACGTCTTCCCTGCATTATTCCATGGGACAGATGCATTGCCCCATGTGTAATATGCACTTACATTGGCAACTGTCCCCATGGTCTCACCTCATCATGCCAGCGTAAACTGGAAGCTGGATTCGTACGTATCGTCCTTGCCTTTGTTGATGACAGCGAACACGACACGATCGAGGAACGTGCCGTTGCTCGCCGCGTTACAGATTCCCGCCTCCGTGATAGCGCCCGTAGCCTCGCCGGGGTTGAACTTCGTCGTAAAGGTAAATACCTTCGTGCCAGCCGTATGGGAGTATGTGGCCGCCTTGCGTGCCAGCTCTGCGGCAAGGCCTGTCTGGTTTGCAGCGGTTTCCGTCGTGCCAGTACCTACTGCCGTAAAGCCCATGCAATCCGGGCGTTTGGCCGCGTTGCCGATCGCATCCGCGATAAAGTCAAAGCCAACATCAAGAATCAGATTGTCCTTGCGTCGTACCTCCACGCTCCCATCCTTGTGCCGAAGAACGCCTGTAAAATGTCCCTTGAGTTTCATCTTTTCCATCGTTATCACCTCAAAATTTCGGATAGAAATACATATGCTTCATTTCGCCTAGCGGATCAGCCGCAACTGCCGCGTGCAAACACTTGTTGTACTGCATAGAGTACACGAACAAGTCCCGCCTGTGCTCGTCCTGGCTAATGGCAAAGGTAAACCAATCGCGCGTACGTATCGAGACGAATTCGTCCGTGCAGAGCGTGACGCCATCGCTGCACCGCAGATAGAAGCGCCTTGTATAGGCGTCATAGCCCAAGACCAGAGAACCGCCGCTATCATTCGTTATGGTAGCCAGCAGATTATCTGCCAGCTCCTCCTTTGCCGCAAGGATGAATGACAGGGAAAACACGGCCTGCATGTTGATGTTGTACGACAGGCGCGTAATGCCATTCAGCGTCAGCCCATCATGCCAGCGGCCAGCACTATATGCATTGGCCTTCTGTGCCTCGGCAGGTGCTACGCCGTTATCGCTCGTCAGCTTGTTATCCAGCTCGATAATATCGCTAAAGCCCTGTTCTACTCCGGTATAGCATGCGATCTCCTGCGTAACCGTCGTACCGCCCAGATCTCCGACCGTGCCGTTCCATATAGTGGCATTGGCCTCGTCGCTGTCCCACTCATAGGTCATGTCATCCCATACGCTGCCGTCGTATGTCTCGCCTATGATGTTGTAGTCGTACCAATTGCGTGCCCGGAACTTCTGCGGCAACTCCACCTTGACGGTATACTCGCCGCGCCACATATCGCGATCTACCTTGAGCTCACCGCCCTCTGCATCGTAGTACATGCCTACCTTGTTCCCGTTGTAGGCCACGGCCTGCTGGTCAAGTTCGATAATGACATTCTTATGCTGGTCAAGCGTATTCGCCAGTACGACATAGGCTGCATCCGCAGAGAAATTGTTATGCTCATCCACGGCCTTAATCAGCATATAGACCGTGCCAACATGCGGGTAGATGTACCTGTGCTTGTTGATTGCCGTCTCAAAAAGCGTCACGGCATTGTTCCAGTCCGGCGTTACGCCCGCCTTGACTACATACCGGACGTTATGAATCGGCAAAGCATCCCAGTAGAAATAGAGCTGTGATCCGTTGCGCTCCACCATGAAGCCCGTCACGTCCGGCAGCTCCACGTACAGCTCAGCCATCTCGCCATCGCCGAACTGGTCATAGTAGGCAACCTCCACCTTCTTGATCGGCGTGTCGTCGGTATACAAGTAGATATTATCCTGCACGGTTGCCTCCAGCCCGCCGTTGATATAGATCTTTGCGCCGAGACAGTCCAGAGGGATAGCCAGGAACGTGATAAGCGTGCCCTGCTGGTCTTTCGTCAATGCAAGATCTGTAGGTGCCGTAGGCCGTGCTTTCGTATAGGCAATATGAGCGGGCGTGCTGGAATCCCCGTTTTTATTGACGGCATACAGGTAAATGTTCCCTGTATATGACAAGGGCAGCTTGTTCGTCGTGTTCTCTATGCCACGGTAAAGCAATCCGGCGGGTGTGCCTATGTTCTTGTTGGATCGTACCTCGTAAAAGGCTAGATGCTCCACATCATAGACATCATCCCACCGTAGCACACCGCCCAGCCTGTCAAAGGACAGGTAAAAGTTCTTTGGCGTGGCTACCTTACCTTGTTCCGCCTTGGCTAGATCATCTGCAGAGAAACCATTGGCTATATTAACCTCCCGCGCCGTCTGGGCCAGGAACTGCCGCAAGAGCGTCATAAGATAGCGGCCATCACCCTTTACGACAGTAGGGAGGTCCGGTGGCTTCAGGATTTTGGCCTTATCGCCCTTATCATTCGCCATACCATCACCCGCCCATGCCTGCCGTGATCATTTGCCGCAATTCGTCATTCAGCGCTTTATCCTGCGTGATGTCGTACTCGTTCTGGTTGAGCGCGAACAGCACCGCCGTCCGAACCGTGAGGTCATTCAGCGGCTCATAGCGGAACGGCATTGGATCCGTGATGTCTGCAATCTGCGGCTTTGTGGCAAAATATCGGAAGTGCATATTGGCAGGTGCATCATCGAAGAACTGCACCACACTCCCGGTCACACGCATGGGATAGTTACCGCACGGTGCCGCACAATCGACTGGCACACTCTCATTGTCATGCAGTAGAATGTCCTTTGTCATCAGCGGAGATTTACCGGCGATCAGCATGTGGCTAAGCTCCTGCGTGGCCGTGTTGAGGAATCCCAGACATTCTTCCGTCGTGTACTCGTCGGAGATGTCATGCCCTGCCGCCTTGATACGGGCGACCGCATCGCTTACCTTCATATCCCATCACCTCACAGATAAAACGGCATCTTCTGCCGCACGCGCTTGTACCGACGCTTGGGGATCGCCTCATCCACGGCAAGGTTTACCGCCTGCGTCATGGCATCGGCGTCACCGTTGTTGAGTACCAGCCGCACCAACTTCACAATCGGCTCGAAGAAGATATCCGGCAGGTCAATGGTATCTTTCTCCACATCCATGACCGGCGAGACGGACATATAGTATGTCATGCGGAACGACTTGCACGGAACAAAAATCCTGCCGCCCGCCACATAGTACGTGCTTGGATTTACGTCGGACAGGTTCGGCGCTGGATGCATCGCGTATAAATCGTCCAGCCGCTGCACCGATATGAGCGAAACAAAGTCATCCGGCAGTTTTGCTCCTCGCTTTTGGTAATCCTCAAACCCTTGCGGCACATAGCCAACCATACCCATATGTGCCTCATTGATTGCCCGAATGGCATCATTTTCCTGATCTTCGTCATACTCACGGATATGGCGCAAGCATTCGGCCTGCTTGTTGGAAAGATCCACATTCAGATAGCGGAGCACCTCGTTGATCGCGCACAGGATATCATAGTCACTGTACTTAACCGCGTTATTGTCTCCCTCTTTCTGCCTCACCGCCCGCAAGACGGCCTGTGCCGCCATAGAAGCGCCCATTATGCACCACTCCAATACTTTGCACTATGCAACACCGCAAACTGCGGATGCGTGGAAAAGAACTTGCGCACGTACTTCTGATACTCGAACTTGTCACCCGCTGCCTGCGCCTTGCGCGCCTCCATCAGCCATGGGTCGAAGTTCCAGTATTCAGGTGGAATAAAGCCCAACGGTACGATATTCTTTCCGCGCCCGCCTGTCTCAGACACCTCTTTAGCCTTCGCGATGGCCTCTGAAACGTCAATGGTATTGCGAACCTTGATTTTACCGCCCTCACCCTCCACAAACTCTTGATGAGTAATCACATTGTCACCACCTTCTATCTGCAATAAAAAAGGACTCCCGCCAGGAAGTCCCGTAATGATGAATCAGGCAGGCAGGTTAATGATCGCGCCGCTTGCCTTCGGCTGCGTGCCCTTAACGCCAAGAGAAGCCTCCAGCACAAACTCCGTGTACGTACCTTTCTTGGCAAGGCCGGTGACCTCATGCGGACGCGTGAAGTACTTGAGTGCCCAGTAGTTCATGTCGAGGAAATCGATGCGCTCATTGCCGTACTGACGATGCACGCGGGCCGTGATGGTACCGAAATCCGAAATATACGTATCCGTGATGTTCGTGACCTCGCGTTCCTTCTGGCCGCGCTGCTTCGTAGCACCGCCCGTGATAACCTTGGTAAACAGGCGCTTATTCGCGGCCGACATAACAGCAATCGTCGGATCGCCGCCGCGCTTGTAGCACATCTCCATGACATCGTTGATATCATCCTCGGCGAACTTGGTTTTGTTCGCATCAACGATGTTGTTCTTGAGTGCGTAGAGCGTGCCCGTGCCGTTGTCTCCCAGCGCCACGACCTTCTCCTTGTCCTCATCTTTCGCCTCAGGGGAAGCCGCTGCGATGGCGTTGTCAAGGCTCGTATAGAGCTCGAACGTCGTCTCGGATTTCTTGTTGATGTAGTATTCGCGGTTTGCCGACAGGCCAGCGGGGAGTTTTGCGCCCTTCGCGGTGCTGAAGTATACGAAATCGCCCGTAGAGAGCCTGTGTGCCTCAGCAGTCGTGACAAGGTTCTTCGTGCTGTCGAACGTAACCTCAATCTTCTCTTCCTGCAGGAAGAACGGAATACCACCAGTCAGAGCAGGAAGGCCGCCGGATTCCAGACGGGAGACAGCACCCGTAGCAATCGCGAATTCCATGTCGCGCGCCATCTGCTTAAAAGCAATCTCTTTCTGACGCGGGAACTCGTCCTGCTGGTTGTACTGCTTAGCCGTCTTGCGCTGTGCATCGGAAACACGGCCCGTGGTCTGGAAGAACTGAACCGTATTCTTGCGGCGCTCCAGCGAACCAACCTTGTTAGAGGAGTAATCCTCCATCTCCAGGTGGGCGTTGCGCGCAGGCGGCTTCAGGTTCTCGGTAAGCCAGTTGAATTCGGTCTGCGTGGCGTCTGCCTCGGTTGGAAGCTCACTCAGGAACATGTTGTGATCCGGGTCGATGTTGGTGATAATCGAGGAGTAATCCTCTTTCTCACCCTCTGCCTCATACGTGACAGACTGCGAATCACTCGTGTTGACTACAGAAGTCTTGTAAGCCATTTTCTTTCACCTCGTAATTTGTAGTTATGAAACCTCTTATGTAAAACTTTGGCCAAAGTTATTACCTTAACGGAAATGCTCGCGGAAGAACCTGCTCCGGTCGAGCGGTGACATCTTGCGCATCTGCGACCAATCTGTCGCCTGTGCTGGTGCCGGTGCCGCCGTCTGGCCGGACTGCTCCACCTGGGGCGGGCGCGTACGTTGCGCAGGCTGCGGCGTCGTCCCTACGCCCGTCTTGCGCGCGTAGAACGCCTCCTTGGTCTTTTTGTAGTAGCTATCCAGTACATCCGCATCTTCCCGCGTAGGCGTCATATTCTGGAAGTGCTGAATAGCACGGACTACCTGCTGTGCATCCTGATAGGGCAGTGACTTATAGTACTCCCCCATCATCGTATCGATGGCCTTGAAATTCGGGTCCTTCCGATACTCGGCATACTTCGGGGCAATTGCCTGTAAAGCGGCCTGTCTCTCCTGTTGGACCATTGCCGCGCGCTGTGCCTGTGCCTGCCGGTTTGCCGCAATGGTATACTGCAAGGCTGCTACATTAGAGCGTACTGCCGTATCGAAGGCCGCCGCCTTGGCCTGCAGCTCCGGATCATCGCTGTACTGAGCATCGTCCAGCTGTTCTTTCGTGATGCCCAGGTCATGCGCTGCCTTCTCCTCAGCAATGCGTTTCATCTCCGCGTACGCCTTGGCATGCTCCTGTGCCTGCTGTGCCTTATTGGCCTCGGCCTGCTCAGGAGTCGGCGCTGGTGCCTGTGCCTGCTGTGCCGCCTGCATCTGTGCGAGACGAGCCTGCTGCTGTGCGTTGATCTGCTGCTGCTGGAATGCTGCAACATAGCCCTGCAGTTCAGCAGGGACGCGGGCAGGGTCAATCTCCTGCCCCATGGCTGCCGCCTTGACTAAATCATCCGCAGTATACGGTGCGGGGCCAGCTTCCTGTTGCGGTGCATCCTCGCTTTTCGGCGTCTCAATATCATCGCCAAATACGAGTGTGCGCTTGCCGGTTTCCTTGTCCAGCTTGATTGCCACATCGGGGCGCTTCGGCTCCTCCGTGGTCTCTGTTGCCGTGCTTGCCGCTTCCTGCGGTGCACTGGCCTCCTGTGTCGCCTCCTGCGGGGCAGGTGCTGCCGCCGCATTGGTGCTACCTTCATTTTCAGGCATTATCCGTTACCTCCTTATGCAGGCGCTCTGCCGCCCGCTTTCCTTCGTCAACTGCTTTGTGCATATCCTTATACAGCTGGTCTACGGCCCTGAGATAGGCCTGCAACTCTGTCAGTTCCTCGGCCGGTGCTGTGCGGATACCATTGAGCACGTTCTGCATCTCTTTCTCGTACCATGCGTGCCCAAACTTGGCCAGATACCCATCAACCGCCTGACCGCGCTCAACCGTATTCTTCAAGCGGATTTTGCGCGTTGCTGCATCTTCCATGCCTATCTACCTCCATACAGAGCACCGCCGCCACCGCTTGTAATATGCTCCACAAGGCGCTGTTGCGTGTCCAGCACGGCCTTATCGTGGAAGCTCTGTGGCGTGGTCGTGATACCGATCTGCTGCAAGGCCTGAATCTGTGCGTCAATCGGCAGTTCACTGAAGCGCGCCGTGAGTTTTGCCAGCGTCCGCGCCTTGGCTTCCTGCTCCTTGACCGACACTTCACGATCCTTGAGCTGCAACTGCGCCTGCTGCATCTGCTGCAGCTGCTGGTTCGCCTGTTCCTGCGCCTGTTGTGCCTGTGCCTGCTGCGCTTGGTACTCCTGCGACTCCGGGTCGACAAGGAATTTCGCCGTCGAGCGGATACCCATCCGCTCCAACAGCTCTTTCGTAACCTTGTACCAACTGGATGCATTTACGATACCTACCTGCTGCAACGTCGGATAAAGCTGCTGGATAAGAATCATGAGGTACTGTATTTCGGATTCCTTCGTGCCAGCGCCTTGCCCGACATTCACAATGAGATCATAGTCGATATTCAGTTGATCCCGCCGCAACACAATGTTCTGGTTGAGCAGTCGCACGATCTGCCCGTCATCCAAAAACTTCTGGCACAGCAGAATGAGGAACTTGACGATAGGCTTCCACGTCGTCTCTGCCAGCATACGCGCTATGAGCTTGATCTTCTTGTCCGCTGCGCCCATGATTGCACTGATGCCCGTGGCCGTCATGTTCAGGCTGTTACTGTCAAGGCCTTGGTTATAGCGCGTACTGCCCGATTGGCTCTCCAGCTCGTTCTGCGCGTACTGGATAAGCTGCATCGCGTTGGGATCCGTCGGGATATTCGGTGGAAACATGACTGCCGCACTCGGATCTCCTTCCGTGCTGACATACTCATCACCGTCCATCAGGGCATCCATGTCCACCTTTTCCATGTCGAGGAACTTCTGCCCTTGGCAATTCTTCGCCGTGCTTACGATGATCTGCCGTACCAGCGCCGTCTTGAGGTCTTGCAGCTGTTCCCACTCGTCAGCAAAGCCCTGCTCGTTGAAGATGGCATATGGCTCATACTCCGGTGAGAAGATGAAGAACGGCGGCATTTCGAACGTGTTCTTTTGAATCTTCAGCGGCGTGTCGCCCACGGCATGCACAATGACATGCTCCAGAATACCGTCGTTGTTGTAGTCTACCTTGAGATACGCCTCATATAGCTCATACTCACGGCTTGCCGTGTCACCATCGTTCAGCTGTGCATTGATATTTGACAGCTCATTATCGTGCTCCGTGTCCAGTACCGTCCACCGCGCGTTGGAACTGCTGGAGGCCAGTGCCTTGTCCACGTTCTTGTATACGCCGTCCTGCTCCTTGCGCTTGAGATAGTCACCTTTGACGATCTTGCGCTGTGCTACGAACTTGGCATCATGCAAGTCTCGCGTCTCATGCGTAAAACGTAGCTCCGACGGGGACATGTTTTCAAGAATCGGGGTGTTCGACTTGACGTTGATCTCATCGAAATTGACAACGAGCAGATCTCCAGCTTCATCGACCCGCTGCAAACCCGTGATCTTGATCTTGCCCGATTGGGACGCCATAGCCAGCTCCTGCAGCATGTTGTAGTCTGCCAGCACCTGCATGGGCTTGCGCTCTTCCTCGCGGTTCCAGTAAATCTTTGTACACCCGAAATTGGTAATGAGACCGTCCTTCGCCAGCGTGCTGATAAACGTAAAGAAGTTATTCTTCTTCGTCACAAAGTAATTGATGACCTCTTGTAGCAGCTTCGCGTTCTCATCGTCCTCCACGTTCTGCCCGATGATGTCCACGGGCGTCTCGTTCGCGCTGAAAACCTCAATCAAGCTTGGGAGAATCCAGTCAATCGTGGTCTTGATATCTTTCGATACCCAGTTGTTCAGCTCCGACAGTGCTGGGAACTTCTTCTTGTACAGCTCCCTGTCCGCATGATATAGCTTCGTGCGGCGGATAATCTTCGGCTCGACTTTGCTCTTGTAGTAGTTATCGGCCGCCTGCTTTCCCGCCTTATACGCCCGCATAATCTTGTCGGTCTCTTCCTGTGAGAGTGTATCAAGCGAGATATCATCGTCGCTATCGTCACCAGATACCATGTCATGCAGGCCGCTTTGATTACTGATTGTCATGCCAATACCCTGCGGAGCATTCTCCGCGCCCTGCTGCGCCGCATCAAACGCGCTGGGGTCGTTCTGATTCGCCATTGTCTCACCTCCTTAAAGTGTTCCCACCTTGTGTATCTTACCAGCGCGCCGAGCCCGCCGGTACTTTGCATTGTGGTTGCCATCGATATGCACCGGGAAAGCAAATGTCAGAGCAAGCGCGTCCGCCATGTTCGGCGACGGCAGACCACGCTTCTTCATATCGTCTTTCGCCTCCAGCTGCAACTTGCCGCGGCGATTGATGAACGCTTCCGGCATGACAAGCTCATTCGCCAGCCCGTCATTGTCGATTGCGCCGCCGTCTTGAAGCCACTTACGCATTTCATCCCACATTTCAGCCCGCTTGTTCGCGTACTCTGCACTGTCTGACTGCTCCGCGAACGACACCAGCCGCCAGTTACCGCGCCCCATATCCTTGCCTACGGAGTAGATACCCGTGCCATAGCCCATATCGATGAACACCGCCGCCGCGCTGTAATCGTCCTGATACCGCGCTATCTTGCGCCCCACGGCCAAATCATTGTCATTCTTCGGCATGGTTTCCAGCACTTTGCTGTAAAGTCCCTGCCGCAAGACGATTGCTAGCATATCGCCGCCCGTCCATGCTGGGTCCACACCGATAATCGCGGGGGCAAACTTGTACTGCGCTTTGTCGAGCTTGCGTCGCTGTGCTGCATCAACGAGCGCCCTGCTGATCAACTGATTATCCGACGCCGAAGGGAACAGCCCGCGCACATGCACCTTGAACCAGTCGCTGTCTTCGCCGTAACTCTCCGCCCATTGGGCAAGCTGCGCTTTGTTCGTGATGCGTACATTACGCGAATCTACTTGCTGAGTATGCCAGTGGCTTCTATCCGCATTGAAACAGTCGAAGAATTTGCCATCCGTACGTGTTGGGTTGCCAAACGCGCACCAAATACTCTCTGTGCTATCGTCCGTGATAGCGCCCTCCGTGACGCGCCATATCTCATCATAGATGGCGGAAGCCTCATCGAAAATGATAAGAATGCGTGATCCTTGGTTATGCAAGCCAGCGAAGGCCTCGGGGTTATCCTTGCTCCACGGTACTGCATCAATACGCCACGTCTTGTCATGCCCTTTCTGTGCTGAGAACAGGCTAGTTGCCGTCAGGTGGAACAAATCCCGCCCGATAAACATGCGATACCATTTCGCCAACTCTGGCCACGTCTTTGTACGTAGCTGTGTATCCGTGTTGGCCGTCACCACGCCGCGCGTATCGGCACACGTGCTAATAGCCCAAAGGATAAGCCACGCAACAACACAAGATTTCCCGACTCCGTTACCGCTAGCCACGGCCTCTTTGACCGCCACGTGATAATCCTTTATGCCAGCGCCTATGTCCTTGAGTAGCTTAGTCTGCCATTCGTCCGGACCATTAAGGCCTTTCAGCTCACCTTCGCCCCACGGGAAAGCACCGATCACGAATTTATACGGCTCATATGCCAGGTCACCGAGGAACTCCGCAATCTGTATCACGTCATTCTTGCTTAGCACTGTCTATCCGCCCCTTTCGCTTGACCAGTACGGCGGCTACGTCAATATCGCCTGTGACCTCCACCTTTTCAGCGGCATACGAGCCGTTAATGCGCAGAATCATATCAGCCGCCTTAAGGCGCACACTCTCATGCGGCGTTTTCCCTTCTGCGTTGGCTTCGCCCCGTGCTATGCGTGAGACAATCTCCATTGCTTCTTTCTCGCCGCAAATCTTCGAGCTATTGATTTTCTGCATTTCAGCATCAATAAACGCCTTAATCGCAGGTTTTCGCAAGTTCTCCGTAGCTATTGACTGATATGTGTTCGCGTCTTTGGCCTTGTAGCCTGCGTCTTTAGCCGCTTTGCCGCCATTCCCGCCGTTGCGTATATACTCACGCGCAAACGCTTCCTGCTTCACGCTAAGGCCTCTGTTCAGCCGTGGCATTGTCTCACCTCCTTACTGTCAGTTATATCTCCACATACCAAAAAGGCGCTACCTCATATGAGATAGTGCCTTTTTTGGTATGCGCCTTTGAAGGCATGCGCTTTTTGATTTTGAGGTTAACTTTTCAATCCATCGTGTGTTTTCCACACATCTACTCTATTATTATAGCACCTTTTTCACGGGATTTTTTCTAAGAATTTTTCAGAACTTTTTTCAGCTCCGCCAGATTCTTAGATTCCATTCACGCATCACGCCGCTAATGTATGGCGTATTGAATGGTAGACGTGTAAGCGAGTCTATCCGTCGTAGCGTTGAGCAGGCGGCCGGAGTGAACATAAATTACATTATGAATGGGAAATAAAAATAGCCCTGCGGATGATGCAGGGCCCTTCTTTACGCCAGCATGGCTTTTGCTTTTTCGATGTCCTCTTTTGCGATTTTTGCGAATTCTTTGATGAGCTCCCATTCCTCTGCAGTCGCCCGCAGGCTGCACATCTTGCGTGCTTTGCTTTCCTCGGGGCTCCGGAGCTTCGGTCGACCGGCACGCCCGGCAGTGCTCCATCCCTGATTACCCCTCATAATAAATCCTCACATTTCTGCCCAGCAATCCGCTGGCACCCAATCATAATTTCTTGCCTCATCCATCGTGTTCGGCTTCATGCCCTGCTCATCCTTCAGCATATACGTATTTCCTTCGTTATCAATGAGCAATCGCCAATCAACAAAAATATCATTGTCTACCTTTACGAGTTTTTCGTTTTCATCTTCGTCGAGGATGTCCATCTCATCTAAGTCAATCATTTTTCTACCTCCTGCCTTTTCGGCTCCCTTTCCTCTTGACACTTATATCATAGCACGTATTTAATTTACTATCAATACGTTTTATTAGTTATTTTGTGTAAAAGAATAAGCCCGCCGAAGCTGGCGAGTAGAAAAAAGGAAATATTCCTGCTGCGTCTCCGCGAGCGTGCGCAGGATAACAACGGCATCGTGCGCCTTGTTCTATCCGGTCTCGTTCGTAGCCTCAGCTTTTACACCATCTCGGAAGATCAATCACATACACGAGCCCTGCCTGGCATGCCGCCGCAACGGCAAATGACAGGAATTCGTTCCGGTTGTAGTACACCATTTTGTCACTCAAGTAGTACATTTTGCCCGTCTCTTCGGCTCCGTATCCGTCGAAGTAAGTCTTCATGACATCCCGCTCGAATGCCGGGCAGTCATTGTAGACCTTCTTGATTACCCGGATCCACGTTTCCGGCCGGTACACGACAAAGCCATCACTAAGCCGCACCGCATGCAGCTCGTCCGCTGCACGTATAGCCGCATTAGCCGTCGGGTCGGATACAAACGCATGGCCGGAGCTCCCGCCCGTATGGTCTCCGTGTGTGTCCTCCCGCGCCTCCTCCACAAGACGCTCGATCTCTTTGATGTTATACAGTACGCGCTTCACCAGCGCATACGCCTTCTTCCTCGTATCTGTCTTCTGCATTGATACCTAAATCCTCTACCAGT
>Ga0256405_10007314_pt1 | contig 16805 bp, 3 predicted proteins | sample RumenRJG_02DNA_FD_189096 | JGI IMG/M metagenome (GOLD analysis project Ga0256405, IMG submission 189096) | Bovine rumen microbial communities from Lethbridge, Alberta, Canada - RJG_02 | ecosystem: Host-associated > Mammals > Digestive system > Stomach > Rumen | place: Canada: Alberta | collected...
TTGATGAACTCGTTCGCTACTTCGGCGCGTATGTTTACGGAGGGGGAATACAACCGTTATATAGAGCCCATCCGCAATACCGATTATTACGGTTATTGGGCGGAGCAGGAGTACAAAGGCAAGGGTTCTGTACAATCCGCTACCCACGAGATGGCGGTGGAGGCGGAGGTGGGTGTCCGAGTGCCCCTCAAATCCGGCATACTGATGCGGGCGGGAGTGTTCATCGGATATGACATACCCCTCATCCCCTATGGCTCGAAACGGGAAGCCGTCGGTCTGGGAGACTATGCCGCGGTGGATACCAACCCCTTCACTCAGTCGCAAGCCAACCTCTCGTCGCAGATGCGCTTCCTTAGCATGAACGATGCCTCTATGGTTTCGGCCGACCCCCAGCGTCTGCGGGCGGGCGTCAAACTGACATTCCTCTTCAATGTTGCATATCAGCCACGCGTATGTATGTGCCTGAAATACTAACAAAAGGCACTTGAATGGATGCGAAATAGCAATATCTGCAACAAAAAGCAAAAAAAATCTTACTTTTTGCTCGAAATATTTGCATATGTGTGGAATTTTGTATAACTTTGTGCCCAATTTTGAAAATGGGATAACAAATATTCTATATGTTCACTAAATTATTAACAATTATGAAGAAAACTTTACTCTCTACTTTATTACTGGTATTAGTCTCAGTAATGGCGTATGCGGGCGTAGTGAATGACAGTATCTACGTCCAGAAAGTAGATTTCGAGAGTGGTGTTTTGCCCGAAGGGTGGACGCAGGAGTTTGTAGATAGTGATATCTACGGCGAGCATCCTTGGGTCGTTGAGTCTTCTGCCGAAACGGACTATCCTCAGGCCGTGCAGGCGAACGGGGACTACGTGCTGGCGTTGCGTAACAGTTCCAACGCTACCATCGGCTACACCACACGGTTGATTTCTCCCGTAATGGATCTGAGCCAGAACAAGGTCTTCCAGCCTATTCTCGCTTTCAGCCACGCGCAACAGCAGCGTACCGGAGACTTCGACCAACTCAAAGTCTATTATCGTTCCAAAGCAACGGATAACTGGGTCCGCCTGGACGGACGTAACGGTAATCCGGAGTTTAACCAAAAGATTGCTAAATGGCAGCAGGACACCATTCTCCTTACCAGCCAGAGTGACACCTATCAGATCATGTTTGAGGTCACCGACCGTTTCGGTCGCGGTGTAGTGCTGGATAACATTCACGTGCGTCCGATGCCTACCTGCGAAGACCCATACGGCTACGTAGTATCCGGTCTGACAACCTCTGCTGCTACGGTTAGCTGGAATGCCAGCTTCGATACCGACTCTTTCGAGGTAGCCCTTTCTACGGCGGCGATTGAGTCCGTGGAGGCTGCAGACCCGGCAGACATCGTCTGGACGGGATTCCTCAAGGACGATGCGTTTGCTTTCTCGTCCTCTGCGCTGGACCTGACGCTGAAGCGTAACCAGCTCTATTATCTCTATGTCCGTTCGTACTGCCAGGGGGCTATCAGCGAATGGACCGGTACTTCCTTCCGTACAAAGAACTTTGTAAACCTGCCGCTTTCGGAGACCTTTACTTCGGGCGCAGGATGGGAGTACAAGTCCGGTTCGGTGAACCACATCAGCTATTGGTCTTTCGGCACCAGCATCAAGCGTGAGGACGGAATAACGATGGAGTACATGCCGTTCGTCAACACCAATACCCAGCCGAATACTACTTCGGCGGGCTATTATGCCTATGACGGCGGCTTCTGTCTCGCTTTCACCGGCGCACGTTCTTTGGGTACGGATATCCCGGCCGGGCAATATGTATATGCCGCTACTCCGGAGCTCAATATAGCTTCGCTCAAGAATGTGCAGGTGTCCTTCTGGGGAACCGCTTATCAGTCGGTAGGTCCTGACTACGCATCGGGCATCATAGTGGGTGTCATGACCGACCCGGAGGATTTCACGACCTTCGTGCCTGTGGATACCTGCTATATCACGGAGAGCCAGACTTTCAATACGTTTGGTATTTCTTTGGCTTCCTATGAGGGAGAAGGCAAGTATGTAGCTTTCGCTTCGGATTTCAAGGACAAAGCCAATCGCTTCTATATGGACAATATCCTGATTAAGGAGTCTGCCGCCCCGGTATGGCCGTCGGATATTCAGATTTCGAATGTATCCGCTAAGGGCTTCACCCTCTCGCTCAACAGCTACGGCAATGCCTATAACGTAGTCGTCAGCGAGCGCGTTACAGACCCCGTGACCGGTAATATCCTGCTCAATCCGTCGGATACTGCGTATGATGCTACCAAGATCCTCTTGACGCTCAATAACCAGACGGCGCAGACGCTTCAGGTGGAGTTGGATCCGGCCAAGGCTTCCGGTAAGATGATTGAGGTGTATGCTCAGGCTGTGAATGCAGCGGGTGCCGGCGACTGGTCGCTCCCTGCTACCACACGTCTGCCGATGTACCTCACAGCAGACCAGATGCCGTTTAAGATTGACTGGGAGGAGACTGCAACATGGACTGAGCGCCAGCTCTATCCCTTCGGCTCCAATGGTACTGCTACCAACTGGCCGAACGAGGTTATCACGATGACCCTCACGGCGCCGAACTATTACGGTCAGAACAAGTCTTATGCTTCCGTTAGTACATGGTCTTCTTCTACCACTACCCAACCTACGATGGAGAACAAGTCCGGCTCGCATTGGGTTTGGCTCAGGAAGGAGTACAATGAAGTAACCAAGGGTGACCCCGAGCTCTATGGATTCCGTCACCAATACGGTAACTATATCGCGCTGCCGGAGGTAGAGGATGTCAAGAAAGTGCTCCTCAAGTTCTACATGGAGCGTTACAGCTCTACCGTAGAGAACTCCTCGAAAGTAGCGGTAGGTATCATGACCAATCCGTATGATATCACTACCTTTGAGACCGTGGCTACGTTTGAGTGTAATTCCTATTCCGAGTACCAGCCGTTCTCCTGCTCGTTTGAGAACTACACCGGTACCGGCAAGATTATTGCTATTCAGGCGGTGGATGCCCAGAATCCTGTAAGTGGCGGTGCTACCTCCAGTTCCAACTATGCATGGAATAGTTGGTACAGCTCTGTGCAACGTATCGACTGGATCAACCTCTTCGCCCTCGGCGAGTGCAACCCGATTGCCAATCCGAAGGTAGAGGCTACTCATAACTCCGCTAAGATCAGTTGGGGAGCCAATGATATGAAGAAGTGGATTGTCCGCGTGAAGGATGAGAAGGGTGTTCTGCTCGATTCCGTCGAAGTGGATACCACCGCTTATACCATTGAAGGTCTGCTCCCGCACGCTACCTATACCTATATGGTATCGCCGGTATGCGATGCTGACTTCGAATTGTCCGACTGGCTGAGTTTCACGACCGAGTGTCTGCCGGGTGAGGCGCTGCCGTTCGTAGAGGACTTCGAGAATCCGGATTACACCACCGGTTCTTCCAAATACTGGATCCCGTACTGCTGGAGTGCTCCGCGTTATACTTACACGGCAAGCGGAGGCGGTGAATCTTCAACATCCTACTATCCGTATATTAGCCGCTCGACGACTGCAAACTGGGGTCATGCCAGCAATTCAATGTTCGCCCTTTACTCCAGCAGCAGCTATGTTAACCAGCAACAGATTTGGTTAGCGCTGCCGCAGATGGATGCGAAGATAGACACGCTCCAGATGGAGTTCTATGTCAAGGGTTATAGCGTGTCCCAGAACTCGATGCTGCAGGTAGGTGTGATGACCGACCCGGGCGACATCGCTACTTTCGAGGTAATAGACAGCGTCAATGTGGTAGGTACTGCTTGGCAGGGTGTGGTTGTTAAGTTCGACCAATACAAAGGACAGGGCAAGTACATCGCCTTCAAGCGTAACTACGAGCGTGACAAGTACGCACAGTATTACCTGGATGACATCGTGGTGGATTATATCAGCGACTGCCAGAAGATCTTCGCGGTCAAGACCTCTGCTCCGGCTATCAACGGAGCTACGTTTGACTGGGCGAATGTAGGAGCAGACAAATACGAGGTATTGGTTACCTCCAAGTCGGTCAATCCGGCTACCGAAGATACCACCGGCATCGTCATGGACGTGATCGAGACGAATACCAATTCGCTCGTTTATACCAACGGCGAACTGGCGCTCAATACCAATTACTACGTACACGTACGTGCTATCTGCGGATTGAGCAAGACCTCCTGGTCGGACGAGGCAGTCTTCAAGACCACCTGTCTCCCGCAGACGGCGGAGCAATTCGGTGTGATCGACTTCACCGATGCCAACTCCCTCGGCTGCTGGTCTTTAGGTTGTATGAATGGTACCAGTATGCCTACCCGCTATGGCTCGGCTACGGGTAAGTTCAAATTCCTGCTCCGTATATTCAATACGACTTCTACTGATGGAGCCTACGCAATCATGCCGCCGCTGGAGGTAGAGGATATTAACAAATACCAGATATCCTTCGATGCTTGTACCAATAGCACGGCCGCAACGAATGTGAAGAGCATCACAGTAGGTATTATTTCCAATGGAGCCGACCTCAGTACGTTTGCCCCGATTACCACAATCACGAACCTGAATTATACTACGGATTCGACCGGGATGTTCAGATACACAGTACCGTTTGACAGTTATGACGGTGACTATGTAACAGGAGCAAAGGGTAATCAAGTAATGTTCCTCTCGGAGAGTGGTGATAACTCCAACGAGGCATTCATTGATAACATCCGCTTTGAGTTGATTTCTTCCTGTGCTGCTCCTTCTGCGGTAGTGGCTGACTCGGTAGGTACCTACGGTGCCAAGATCGCTTGGAACAAGACCGGCGAGAAATACGAGGTAGCTATCACCGAAACCAAGGTGGCTCCGTCCGAGGAGAACGCCAAAGTCATCTGGCAGAAAGAGACAACCGACACCTTCGCTATCGCTTCCGACACACTCCAGATGCTCACTACGTATTATATGTACGTGCGCACGATCTGCGGTGCAGGCGATACCAGCGCTTGGTCCAATGCACGCTTCTTCACTACCATCTGTCCGGACGCTTATAAGCTGCCGTTTGCGGAGGGCTTTGAGACTTATACAACCACCTCAGGAAACCGCAAACCGGATTGCTGGAGTTGCTATTATATGAATGGCGCTACGGTTACCGAAGGCACCGGTGCTTCTTATCCGAGCTTTGGTACTACTGCGGCTAACGCGCACACAGGTACACGCTCCATTTATATGTATAGCGATAATGCTACTACCAAGAAGTATTCGTTTGCAGCGCTGCCGTATATCGAGAATGATTTGACGAAGACGATGATCTCGTTCTGGTACAAGTCGAATGCTACCGCAGCGGCTACCCCGAATCGTAAGGTAGTTGTTGGTATCGCAGAGGAAGTTTCGACGCTCGATACTTTGATGGCTACCTTCCAGCCTATTGATACCGTTATCAGTAGTGCAACGACCTTTAGCAAATATACTCGTATCGTAAGCGAGAAATACAATGGTAAGGGTCATTATGTAGTGCTGATCGGTATTGAGGGGAATGGTACTACCAGCACCGGCGGTATGTATGTGGACGACATCGAGATTTCGTTGGTTCCGTCTTGCTTCATGCCGGACAACCTGTCTGCTGCGAAGATGTATGACACCGAGGCGCAACTCACTTGGGAGCAACTTCAGGGTGACAACACAGCTTGGGATGTAGCTTACGGTTTGAAGGATGTCGAGGTAGCCGATATGACTATCGTGGCAGCTGACACCACAGCCTTCACCATAACGGGTCTCCAGCCCAGCACCGAGTACGATTTCTATGTGCGTGCCAACTGCGGTGACGGTGACCTGAGCGAATGGCGTGGTCCGGTTACGGCTACTACACTCTATCAAATCCCGCTGGCTGATGCTAAGTGGACATTCGAGAACGGTGAGATCCAGGTAGCGCAAGCTCCTACCGGTTCTTACAAGAAACCGCAGACTTGGTTCGTGAATAATGTTTGGACAGGTCTTGCTACGGTAGGTAACGCCCCGTATATTACCTCTAACACGAAGAATGCTACCGGTTTGATTACTTCTAACAAGGCATACTCCGGTGATAGTTTGATGTACTTCTATTCGAACACCACTGCTCATCCGGGTTATGGTCCGTACGCAGCTCTGCCGGTTATCAAGGATGCCGACTACGACAGCCTGCAAATTCGTTTCATGGCACGTGTTACGTATAGTGGTACCCCGTCTAAGGTGGATGGTCGTGATAGTATGATGTACACTACGTATGCTTATGCCGGTGGTTCATACAAACGTACGATTTATGTAGGCGTTGCTACCGATCCGTATGATATGTCCACCTTCGAGGAAATGACGCAATACATCTTCCCGACGCTGGGTACCAGCACAACGAATGTGGATATCAACAAGGTTCCGGATCCGGAAGGCACCAACTACTGGCGTGAGGTGGTAGTTCCGCTCTATGGCGCAAAGGGTAAATATATTATCCTTGCCGGTCCTGGCGACTACAATACTGTCTTTGTGGACGACGTCATTGTAGAGAAGGTAGATCCGAACTCTTGCGCTAACGTAACCAAGTTGGCAATGGACGAGGATGCACTCAAGTACAACGCGGCTGCGTTCACTTGGCTCTCGCCGAAGAAGAACTTCCGGGTAACGATCACTGAGGAAGGCAAGGAGACTCCGTTTGCACAGGCTATGGTAGATACCGCTTACTTCAAGATTGATACGCTCCAAGCGCAGACGACTTATACCATCGCCGTACAGGCTGTATGTGGTGAGGATCTGAGCAAGGCGGTTGAGTTGGAGTTCACTACGCCGTGTAAGCCGACCGAGAAGGACGAGGCTTCATGGGGATTCGTGGATAACCTCTACCAGTATGGTACCACAGCTACCTATATGTTGCCAGAATGCTGGGACGAAGGTCTTGCTAACGGCTCCAGCGCATCGTATCATCCGTATGCGATTATCAACCCGAATGCAGCCGCATCCTCTGTATGTATGTCACGTGGCGATACTGTAGGTGGACGTGCGCTTCAGTTCTATACCACCAATACATATTACAATGCGTATGCTGTATTGCCGGAGTTGGACTTCGCGCTTGACTCCATGACACTCCACTTCTGGGGACGTGCTGCACGCTTCAACAGTGCTCGTGCTACAACTGCTGCTAACAAGAGCAAGTTGAATGCCGCTAACGGAAACTATGCACGTGTACTGGTAATCGGTACGATGACTGACGCAAGTGATTTCGAGACCTTCACGCCGCTTGATACCATCCGGTATGACCAGGTATGGACTTCTACGACGAATGTCTTTGCTTACAACGACGAGTCGGGCAACAACTACTGGCAGGAATACGCGCTGCCGCTGGCTAAATACCAGGGGAAGGGACGTATAACCTTAGTAGCACCACGCCCCGGTGACTTCTCTACCGCTTCGTCGCCGACCAGCTACTTCTACGTAGATGATATGGAGGTGATCAAGGGTGACTTCTGCTTGCCGATTACCGGCCAGAGCGCTTCGAATATCACTTCTACATCTGCTACCATCCGCTGGAGCGAGCTGCCGACCAAGAACACCGTAGTCCTCAAATACGGTACCGACAAGGATCTGGCGGACGAGAACGCTGTCGTGGTAGATACGCTCAAAGAGGTAAGCGCTGCTGCTCTGACGAATCTCAAACCGGCTACCACCTATTACTTCTCGCTCAAGCATATCTGTGACGAGGAGGCGGGTGAAGAGTCGGAGTGGACGACGATCTATTCGTTCGTGACCGATTATGTGGTTCGCTTCAACGAGAACTTCAACTCGGTGAACACCAACCTGCCGAAGAACTGGAACCGCTCTATCTCTACTGCGGCGGCGGATGTCTTCAGCGGTGCTAAGACACTGAGCGAGGCTTCCGAGACGGCTTCGTATGCTTGGCGTACCAGCATAGGTACTGACCAGTATATCTACACGAATACGACTACCAACAATGCCGGTTCTTCGTCCAGCTACCAGTATCAATGGCTCATCACGCCGGAGATTGACCTGAGTGCTAACACCGAGGACAGCCTCTTGCTGAGCTTCGATATCGCGCTCCGCGGACAGACGACGACTATCCCGAACGTGAACGAGGGTGTGTTGGAACAGTTCATGGTGATCGTTTCTCCGGATCAGGGCAAGACCTGGAAACAGGAGGATGCTACCGTCTGGTCAACCGACATAGAGGGTGAGTTCAACTACAACAACTTCTATAACAAGGGCGAGTTCCTGACGAAGTATATCGACCTCTCCAAGTATGCAGGCGAGACCGTGAAGATTGCCTTCTATAGCGGCTCCTTCGCCGACAAGCAGATTGCGGGTTCCAAGAACCTCGTGCTCCTCGATAACATCCAGCTCAACCAATACACGCTGGTAGAGAGCAGCGACAAGATCTGCCGCTGGGAGGACTATAGCGCGAACGGCTTCGAACTGGATGCAGACCAGCTGCCCGCCGGTACGAACCTCTTCGAGCGCTTCACGCCCGCTAAGAAAGATGCCGAGAAAGACCTCATCGAGCGTCTGACGGTGGTTGTGGAAGACGAGATAGTGAACGAGATGGAGACACTCATCCTCTGCGAGGGCGAGAGCTACAACTCCGACGGATTCTCCTTCATCGCTACCCAGTCCGGCGTGTACAAGCAGAAACTGCAATCCGCTGTCGGCTGTGACTCTACCGTAGTCCTCAACGTAACGGTTAATCCGAGACTCTATGTGGACATTGAGGAGACTATCTGTCAGGGTGCTTACTTCGAGTTCAACGGCGAGAAGTACTACACCAATATCAACAAGACCGACACGCTGACCTCTTCGCTCGGTTGTGACTCTATCGTCACCCTCCACCTCACGGTGAACGAGATCCTGAAGGGCGAGCCGGAGGAGGTTTACCTCTGCCCCGGTATGACCTACGCCTTCACCGAGAAGTATCCTGCTCTCGCTGAGGAAGGTGACTACCTCGATACCGTCATCAACGCGAAGGGATGCGACTCCGTCGCTGCGGTAACCATCCACAAGGCTTCCGAGGAATATACCTTCTTCCGCGCAGCTATCTGCCAGGGCGAGGTATATGACGAGGGTATCTTCGGTGGTCTGCGTACGGCCGGTGACTACTCTACGCCGAAGGGCGACCAGGGTCTCAAGACCGTCTATGGATGCGACAGCGTCGTTACGCTCCATCTCTTGGTAGCTACGCCGCAGCAGGATCAGACCTACCTCATCACCGATACGGTATCGGTAAGCAACCTGCCGTATGTACTCAACGGCCGGGAGATCCTGCCGGTAGGTACCGCGGAAGGTGTTTATACGGAGAAGATCACGCTGAACTGCGGCGAGGCGAACCTCGTCATCACCGTAGGCAAGGCACAAGGCATCAGCAGCGTCTATGTCAACACGCTGGCTGTGACCCCGAACCCCGCAGCCGTAGGCGAACCGGTCAATGTCCTGGGCTCCTACAGCAACGCGGACGTAGAAGTGCTCTCCGCTACCGGTGCTGTGGTGTACAAGGCGCAAGAGCTCTCTTCGCAGATCGTTCTGCCGGGCTTGCCCGCAGCGGGTGTTTACTTCATCCGTCTCGCAGAGGGAGACCAGATCTATCAGGCCCGCCTGATTGTGAAGTAAAACTCCAACCCTGAAACAGCGCATTTAAGGGCTCTTCTAAAAATTGCTTTATTTTGATTGCGGATTTTGTCTTGAGTAGATTGCTGATTTGCAAGAGGGAGCAATGCGGGCATTGTGACTGAGTGGAAGTCAGCAAGATACCAAGAGAAAACCGAAAGCAATATAAAAGTGCCAAATTATTAACTAACTAACGGGCTTGACTAAAAACGTGGAATTTTTAGAAGCGCCCTCAATAATCAGCCGGTTATCCTCTCGGGTAACCGGCTTTTTTCTACAAAAAATAAAATAATTGCCAGAAAAAATAGCAAAATCCTTGCATATGTCCCATTTTTGTTGTACCTTTGCAGCATAAAATATTTCAGAGAATATGGAAGCTACATTAAGACAGCCGGTTATGCAGCATACAGGTACTATTTCAGAAGAGAGATGGGAGAGCCTGCATACTATCAATGAGTTGGATGCTACCTTGAAGGGTATTATCCATAATCATTTTCATAAATGAAAGAGTTGGAGGTACGTATAACTGATGGCGTTTTCTCAGATCTGACGGAGTTTTATAAATTCAGTCTTGAGAAACATCCGGCATTAGATGAGGCTATTGTGATAAAGAAAGAGCAGCGTCTAATCCGTGCTTTGAAAGATTTGGGCAAGTATGCGCTAACGGATCACAGAGAGGTTAGGCATTTGCTTTGGGCGCAAAAAGGATACAAAGACTATTATGTAGAGGGTTTTCATTTCGGATACAAAATAGAGACATTGCCTTCCGGAGAAAGAGTAGTTGTTGTGTACGAAGCCCTTCACGAATTGCTTTTTGATTAAAACAGCATAAATTATTACAAAGCGGTAATCCACTAAGTTTCTCTACAAAAAATAAAATAATTTTATGTTATTCGACATTTTGCTTGCAAGTGTCGAATTTTTTTTGTAACTTTGCGCCCGATTTGTTCGGGCGCGTACGAGATACATATAGGTACGCGTACGAGCGCCGGACATTAAAAAATGCATTATGGAGAACACAGTTAGTTTGTTCCGTCGTTATTCTGACGGAGGAGAGTTTGTTTCGGAACCGGAATCGTATTCTACCGGGTCGCATAACTGACTATGCGGCCGGGCTTGTTGTGTCTGCATACTGCATACTGCATACTGCATACTGCATCCTGCATCCATCCATAGTCCCGCCTCAGGACTCAAAACCGAGGCAAATCACCACCTACCAAATGGTACATGGCAAATTCTCGCATCCTTGCGAGAACCAAAAAATAAACCCTTCGTCCATTAGGTCGGATTTTATCCGACAACAAAGCATCGACCATACATGGGCGATTAAAAAAAACAGCATCGACCAAGCTTGGGCGATTAAAAAAAGCAGCATCGACCATGCATGGGCGATTAAAAAAAGCAGCATCGACCAAGCTTGGGCGATCAAAAAAAGCAGCATCGACCAAGCTTGGGCGATCAAAATAAGGAAATAACACTAACTTAAATATAATGCATTATGAAAAATTTACTTAATCTTAAAGGACTGTGTCGGAGCAGTCAATTAGCACTCAATCCCGACGGTCAAACGACGGTCGAACGACGGTCAACCGACGGTCACAGCCGACGTCACTTACCTGTCGGACTGACAAAACTCCTTTCTCTTTTCCTCCTCCTCACCCTCGGTGTCGGACAAATGTGGGCTTATTGGCATGTGCCTGGAACACATGCATCTACCGGTTGGACTTCTGCTGATGGAAATGAATCATGCATGAATGGTGATAATTATGTGACATTTTATGCAGTTGCAGCTGGAACTTATGAATTCAAATTAGTAAAAGGAAATGACTGGGGGAATGGTAATTTTACCAATAAATCCTCATCTATTATTACCTCCGTTTGTTCTAAATGCAGCGGTGATAACAATAAATTTGTAATTAATACAATTGCAGATGTCACTTTTCACATTACAAATGAAGGTTTATGGAATTGTGATATATCTGCAGTTGCATCCTCCTATTTTATCAAGTATCCTTGGGGAGATAATCATGCATGGACATTTAGTGCTCCGATGACGGCATGTAGTGATGGAACGTATGCGTGCACCGGTCCTTACAATGGAACGACATATGATTTCGGGCGAAGAGGTTACGCCGGAGGAGCTGGAGCGAAGACTGGTCAAACAGCAACTGTCAACAATTCTCCGAGTATGGACGAAACTTGTGTATTCAATGTGACAACATCCGGTGCATTGACTATTACGCGATGCAATAAAGTAACAGCCACGAATAAGATCTATTTTGACAACTCTGTAAGTAATTTTACGGGTAATATTTATCTGATTATCGGTCACGACAAGCCGACTAAGTACTCATGTGCATACAAAATGACCCAATTGGCAGGTACAAAATTACACTATGTATCCATTGATGCTAACTGGACGGATGCGACCTACTATGCTATTGTCGGTAATTCTGCTGCTTCTATTTCCGCAGGCAGTTGGGGCTCTGAAAGTCTATCCTCTAAACAAACAGGTGGATATTCAGCAGCCTATACCGGAAAGTATGACTTGGGCGGTAGCAATAAGCAATATCTGTTTACTACCTCCCAAAGTGGAAATAATAAAGCTTTGACGATTACCTATAAGAATACCACATATAGTTCTTTGAACTATGCGCAGTCCGTTACATTGTGCACAAAGGCTTATGGAGCAGGGATTTATTCCGCCAACACTTCTTCGCTAACATCGCTGAACTTTACGACCTATAAGTTGAACGGTGTGGGTTCGGTTACTACTCAACAGACCAACAATATGAACGGTGCGACGGGTATTACTTCCGGTGATGCCTGTCAGGCCGCGACAACTGTTATTAATGTAGGCGATGCTCCTGCAAGTTGGGTATATGATGGTATTTACACAGGGATGAATGACGGAACTCAAGTCGAAGATGATCAGGAGTTTACCTATTATCCGACAGAGGCAACGAATTATTATGTACGTTTCCATGAGGTTCATGATCCTTCGGTTGGTTTGGCTGCATCGTCTGCATACTTGACCACTACAGATGGATTGCGCGCTCTCAAAGATGAGGTGATTACGCTAACCGCAACAGCAACCTATACGGCAGGTAGTCCGGTTAGATATACCTATGAGTATTCGACAAACGGTGGTTCTACTTGGAATAGCATTGCTTCAAGCGTTACAGCTACCTCTCAAACATATACTCCGACCACTACTGGAGACTACAAGTTCCGTGTAACATTGCCTAATGAGACGGGTACCCCCTCTGCTATTACCAATGTACATGTAACTGAGATGTACACCATCAAGGTAAAGAAGAATAGCAGTTGGACACCTAACAAATTGTACATTTGGAATAAGAGTTCGGAAATTACTCAGTATGGTGGGTTCCCTGGTGCAACAGGTAAATTTACCAACAGGGGACAATGGTATTCGTTTGAACTAAACTCTGATTTTGATAGTTTCATTATTTCTGCAAGCGAGCACACAACAACCCATACAACAGACGTAAATAATGTAACGAGTGATGGTTGTTATACCATAAATGCAGGAACAGGAACCAGTGTCGGAGTCACTTCAGGGGCCACTTGTCCTTCTACCCCAACTTTAACAACCACTGCGGTACCAAGTTCGCTGACCAATACTTCGGCTACATTAGTTGGAAATATATCTTCTAATGGTAACGATGCAATTACTGATTATGGGTTCTACTGGGGCACTACGGATGAATGTGACACAAAGGCCCAAATCGCCACTGCGGACAAAACAGGAGTAATCGCAGAAACTATTACGGTGACTGCCGGTACAACCTACTATTTCAAAGCATATGCGACCAATAGTTTCGGTACGTCCTATGGAGAAGTTCAATCCTTCAAAGCTCCTTACAAGGTGACTATCAGTAACCCCGCCATAGGCGGTACGTTTGCTACAACAGGCGTTCAGTATGTAACCAACACCATAGAAGTGAGTGCTACTGCAGCAACGGGTTATGCTTTTGGCAGTTGGACTACAACTAATGCTACAATGACCGGCACTGCCACTTCAGAAGGTGTGACGACTGCTACCTTGACTCCGAGTGCCGATAACGCGACATTGACAGCCGCCTTCAGTGAAATCACGCATACCGTAACGCTGGCTAATGACGGTCACGGAAAAGTGCAGATAAGTGGAGAGGACGCAGAATCGGTCAGTGGTATAGGTATTGCCACGGCTTCCGGAACCATTACTGCCGTACCGGATGCCGGTTACCACTTCCTGAATTGGACCGGAGTCAGCGATGGCGTATCTTTTGTAAGCGGAAATGCTACATCAGCAGAAATAACTATCCGCGCTACAGCAGATAGCAAGACCATTACGGCCAACTTTGAGGCGGACAAGAAGATTTACTTCGACAATACCTATACACAATGGGAACACGTATATGTGTATTTGTTTAATAATAATTCTTATTGGACAGACTCCAGGCAGAACGGTGTACATCCGAAAGTAAATCTCCCTACCGGCTTTGCAGTGACAGAAATGACCAAAGTTCCGGGAGAGGACAATTTGTATGAATATGCTTATTATACATCTTCTCATAACTATGCTTTCTCATATGTGGCTTTTAGCGCGATTGATATGCATACATACACCGTGTTCGGTAAGGATCAGCATGCCGCTTACCGCGGAGATTGGCACGCGAACCTGCCTGTTTATGTAGCAACTGCCGGATATGAAAAGGTGCAGATTGACAAGGATGATGCAAGTGGAGGTTATGGTCTCTACCATAGCGGTGGTTATTGGCGTGCATATAATCCCAGTGCCGGAGATAATGTGAACTATTATCTGGATGTGTTCAGCGGAACAGCCACATATCCTGACGGAAAATACTTCAAAGCTTCCGGGGATGGTTCTTTGGTGGCCGAAGTACAAGCACGTCTGACAACCGCCAATAGTAATTACACGATAGGCGTACATAGCGATGCCGGTGGTGTAAATGACCAACACTATGCTACTTCTACCACTGTTACCGTAGATAACTCCGATTCAAAAATCAAACTATATAAGTATAACAGCGCCTGGAATATCACTTTGACAACCACCTCTGAGGGTATTTATACCTTTGTGCTTTCGCAAGAAGATGATTCTTTGCGTTTAGCCGTAATCTACCCGGCGAGCGTAGGTGACTACCGTTTGAAATACAAGTACGGAAGTCCTGCCAAATATCGCTATTCGGATATTATCAAGAAGAAAGAGGCCGACGCCGGAACGGCAGTTCACACCTCCATGTATATAGATCCGACAGACGCAACGACTCAACTCTATATAGAGCGTTGTACCGGAATAAGTGCCGGTGTCCCGACATGGACGGAAAAGACTACTTTTGACAACACTTACCTCAACAATAACTTCAAACAGAATAGTGTTGCAGCCAAGGGAGTTTACGAGATGGACGTCACGATAGCCGGAACGGAAGGCAATGCTTCCTCCCTGTCGCATATCACTGTGTACACAGGACCATTCTATATCAAGACCGACTGCGCTGCAGGCGGTTGGGCTGATTATACCAAAAACACGATGGAGGCGAACACCATCAATGCTACTGCTGCCGGATATGACTATTATTTCTTAAAGTGGATTGACAATACCAAGACCAATGTGAAATGCGTTATTGCCAATGACTTTAACAACGAGCTGAGCGATACGCTGAAATCAGATGCTATACTGACTCGTAAAGGAAAGGCTTACCAGACCCTTCCGGAATCTGCCAGTGTCCGTTTCAGCTATGACAGCAAGACCAACACACTCAAACGTACCTATCTCCGCGGTTCGACACTATCCGAGAACTTTGTTACTTTAGTGCCGAATGCAGCAGGGTATGTGTATAGCGCAGAGACCTCTGGCACGGATTACCATTCTTCTAATCCGAAGTTTGCGGATAACGGCAACTGGACCTACCAGATGGATGCATGGGTTTATCCGGGTGCCAAAGGTGGTGTGCAGACCAGTTATCCGGGAGAGGCTCCCACTACCACGGAAACTTTGGTTCCGTTAACAAACGATCTGATGGGCGGTACCAAACCGGATGTAAGCCCCACGCGCTATCACGTGCGGTTGGTATATGACTTCAAGACGGATTACTTGATGGCAGCATGGTTGCCGGGTGGCACAGTGGATCAATCCATCGTCCTCAATTCTGACTTCATGCTTGTACGTAAGGGTCAGACTTCGGCAGACCAGATATCTTTTGCAGCAGGTAAATATATCACTGAAGCCAAACGTGCGTATGGTGTGTTCCAGTTTAGCAAGGATGCCATGGTAGGTCAGATGGGGTTATGGAATGCCACTTCTTACGGGCTCTGTATGTACTATTTCTCCTTCCCGTTCGATGTCAAAGTGAGTGATATCTTCGGTGTGGGCGAGATGGGAACCGACTGGCGTATTCAGAAGTACAATGGCGCCAAACGTGCGCAGATAGGCTGGTTCGCCGAGACCGAGACTTTCTGGGAGGATTTGACGGCAGATAGTGTGATGCACGCATACGAAGGCTACAGCCTCCTGCTGAACCGTATCAACTTCAACAACGGTAGCAACAGTGTCTGGACGAATATCGGTGACGGTGGTTCTGTCTATCTCTACTTCCCGTCTAAAGACCCGATCAACACGCTCTCGTCTAATACGGTAACAGTTAAAGTTCCTTCACATAAATGTACTATTGACCGTTATTTCACACAAGACTTAAATTCGGACGGAACTCCTAAAGCTGATGCCCGTAACCACAAATTTACAGATAGCCATTGGAACATGGTGGGAGCTCCCTTGTTTGAGAACAAGAAAGCTGATGGTCTGGAGGAATGTACAATAGAGAGTACATCGCTGAAGTATATCTACGCGTGGAACTCATCGGACAACACATTAAGCGCGAAAGCTTTACTGAATGGCTCGCACACGTTCCAATCGATGTATGCCTATCTTGTCCAATACAGCGGAACGATAACCTTCACCGGAGCTTCTGTCCCTGCTTCTGTCGCTGCCCGTCAGAAAAAAGAGACGAAGCATAACATCATAGAACTGGAACTTGCCAAAGGAGAGACTTTTGCCGGGCGTACGTATGTGGAGCTGAGTGAGAATGCCGAGGATGGCTTTATGCTCAACGAGGATATGTATATGTTGCGGAATTCACGCAC
>Ga0256405_10007315_pt1 | contig 16804 bp, 19 predicted proteins | sample RumenRJG_02DNA_FD_189096 | JGI IMG/M metagenome (GOLD analysis project Ga0256405, IMG submission 189096) | Bovine rumen microbial communities from Lethbridge, Alberta, Canada - RJG_02 | ecosystem: Host-associated > Mammals > Digestive system > Stomach > Rumen | place: Canada: Alberta...
CGGCCAGTCGGTCTGCCACATGATAATTATAGTAGCCAATGGGCAGTGAGAGCGTCAGCCACCAGCGACGGTGCTGATAACGGGCTTCGGGCGAGGCGTAAGTTTTGAGGACGATGAAGTTTCGACGACCATCTAAAGGATAGTCGGGCAGCATGAGACCACTGAGACTGCTTTGGAAACGGTGCAGATTGAGGTCGATGCCGCCACGGGCGTAGAACGACCAACGACGGAGTAGCCAGCCATAGCGGGCTTCAGTAACAGAGCGGAAGTCGTCAGTGGTGAGGTCTTGCAGAATACTATCGGCAGTAAGCGAGTGGGGACGATGTGAGTAGCGGTTGTGCGACGAGATGGTCAGTAGGTGGCTGTCAATTCGGCGAACCAGCTGCAAATCGTTGGTGATGTCAAGGGATGGGAGGTCAGACTGTTGCTGTAGTGTCTGCGTACCGCTGACGGCAGACGTAGCACGATTCCACAGGGCATCCACGCTGAGATTATCCTTCAGATAGTTATTACGTCGATTCAGTTGCAGTGACCATTCACCGTTTAGTTGGTGTTCGTGGCTGCGCATTGTGTTCTGCTCTAAGAACGAGGGTATGTTCTTGTCGAAATAGCGAGTGGTGCAGGAATTGGTGAAGTCCAAACGGTCAGCTTGATAGGTGGCATTCAGCTTGACATCAAGACCGTCGGCTACATGGCGGGCATTGCTCGACTGTGCCAGGAACGAAAGATTGTCACGGGTGCGCAGTTCATCAAGCGGCGCAGAGGTGATGCCGATAGCGATATAGTCAGGCCACGCGTTGTCATTATAGCCACTGATGAGGAGTGTGTTGTCAGTATGCCTCTGGCTCTGGCTGCTGGGGTTCCATCCCGTGTCGTTCAGTCGCAACGTTTCCATGTTCTGCCATTTCTTGGCTATGCGCATGGCAAACAGGGATGCGTCGTAGAGCAGAGGCTCGGCACCCATGCCGCCATTCAGGATGCCAATCCAGCGGGCGCGGGCAGCTTCTTTAAGTTTGATGTTCAGTCCGGCTTGCTGTGAGAACTCCAGTCCTTCAAGCACCTTCACTGGCTGGTGGTTCTCCATAATCTCCACGCTGGACACGTCGCCAGGAGAAATGTTATTGGTGGCCACGCCGTAGCGGTCGTTCACAAAGTCAGAGCCATCGATATAGAACTTGTTGATAGGCTCGCCGTTGTATTTGATGCTTCCGTTCTCTGCCACTTCTACACCTGGCAAGCGACGTAGAACGTCGGCTATGTTGCGGTCTTGTTTTTGCGCCCACTTGCTCATGGAATAGACCAGTGTATCACTTTTCTGAATAATATCGGGAGCCTTGATGATAACGTCTTTCAGTTGTGTGGCCTCCGGCTTCATCTTGATGTGCATAGGGCTTTCAGAAACATCTACGACGATACTACGATAGCCCATTGACTGCACACGGATTTGTCGTGCCTCACCCTTTAAGGAGAAACGCCCGTCATTGGTGGTGAAAGTATAGTTTTTCCCGCCGACGGCCTGCACGATGGCACCAGCCACAGGCTCACCACTTTCCTCGTCGTTCACAGAGCCAACAAGAGTCTTCACCTGTCCATAGCAGAGGGGCAGGTGAAGGTACACGTATAATAATAGGATGACGAGTCGCTTCATAAGGTATTACTTCCAATCGCGTTCGATGTAGTCGTATTGTAAAGTTCGTGGTTGAGTGATGTCAGTGCGAGGTTGGCCGTCGGCACCCTTCACTTGCACGTTAACACCATTTACATTCATCATATATCCGAAGGGATCGGTGTCAAACCTTAACTTAGTGGCATAGAATTTGGTGCGAGTGGTCTTGTTGAACGGTACTTCGGGTATGGTGATAGCCCGGTCGGCCTTGGAGTTTATGCCCACACAGGTAAACTCATACTGATGCCCCTCGTCATAGACTTGCATGATGAACCCCGGCAGGCCACCAAACTTCCACGGGCCGTCGGCAACGGGAACTGAGTCAGTATAAAATGCCGTCCACCGTCGACCACGGAAGTCACACACGGCACTCTTGCATTCATAGCCCAATATATTACACGTATCGTCGGTCAGCGTCCATTCCTGCGTGGGAATGTCCTCTTCGTATAAGAACCAGTCCGTGGAAACCTTATCGATGACGGTGAAGCGCCCCTGCGGATAGTTCTTGAAGATGCTAAACGTCTCGCCGCCTATGTAACTGTCTGGGTTAGCCCGGATTTGTTCAGCTGTTGAGACGCGAATAAGTGAATCAATCTGCATGGCTCGGAAACTCGTGAACTTCGACATACCATAAGTCACTTGCAGTGTCATTCGGTCAGTCTCTGTCTGACTCACATCGGTTGTGTCAGTCAAGTACTTGTAGTCATACATAAACTCCATCACTGCCTTGCCGATTTCTTTCTGCTCAACGGGTGTAGCAGTGTTAATTCCTGAGGCTTTGCCTGCCTTGATTACATACACTTCCTTCCTGTGCTCTACTTCTTGTGCCATCATTGTGCTGACAAGGGCAGAGGCGAGGGCGATAAATAATACTCTTTTCTTCATTTTATTTACGTTTTGATGTGAAATCGGGTGCAAAGATAGGGCTATTATACCCCGTAAAAGAAAATAATTATTACTGAATTATTACTGTTTGGCATTTTTCGGATTCTTTCGGGCGCGGGTTCATAATAAATATGTACTTTTGCAGCATGGAAAGTAGATTTAAGTTCATATATGGCCTGACCATCTGTGCCATCGTAGCCTACAGCATCGTGCAGGGCTACTGGCTTTACAGCCGTTACCAATTGTCGCTTGAAGAATACAAAAGCGAACTGTACAGTACGATTATTGCCTGTGCTGAAGAAGATATAGCAATCAGGAAAACATTGCCGTATTCTCCGAGGTTCTATGGTAACCGTTTAAGGAAAACAAGCGAAATAAAGGGGGACGATGTTGTTGAGACATGGAGGTATGAAATCTTTGCGCTTGATACGCTACATTATTCTCTCCCCATTCCCAAAGGAGCAGATGCCCATACATATCTATTGGAGTATATAGCCAGCCTCCTCGACGACCATCCTGCGGAGTTACCCGAAGGCTTGGAATACTTTGTGTTTACTTGTAACAGCAAGAAAAACGAAAACATGGGAACAAGTCAATTAGTTGAAGCACTTAACCGTTTTACCGTTGACCATCAGCATCCATTCCAAAAGGAAAGGCTCGACAGCATCCTGCGGTCAAAGGGTATCATGGCACAAAGCATCACTACTACGAAGACAGACACAATGGTGTGGCAACCGTCGATGCAGCCACATACTTCCATCTGGCGACCTGTGATGACAGTCTCGTTTCCTTACGACATCTTTGAGGGACAACAGGTCGTGGTGAAGACTGCAATAGGTATGTCGCCCATCATCCAGCGAATGACTTATACACTACTGATTACCATACTGCTCTCGTTCTTCCTTATCTTCTGCCTGGTCTATCAGATACTGACAATCCGCAAGCAACGGCACATAGAGGCTATCCGGCAGGAGTTTCTGCACACGATGATTCACGAACTTAAACGGCCTATATCAACACTGAAGATGTGTGTGTCGTTTATGGGCAACGAGCGGATGATGCAGGACGGGGAGAGCAAGCAGAAGATACTGAACAGTTCGCACAATGAACTGGATAACCTGACTTCATATTTCTCGAAACTGCGCGACATCACGTTCAGCGATTCCACCGAAATTCCTTTGGTGAAGTCGCGCTTTGCGTTGTGCGGACTGATAGAGGAATGTATCAGCAAGCAGAATATCCCGTCGGACAAGGAGGTGAGGATGGAGATTGTGTCTGAGGACGATTTGGAGATACGAGCCGACCGTATGCATATTGGCAACATCGTCTGCAACCTACTGGAGAATGCCATCAAATACTCTCGTGAGGCGGTGACCATCAGGATGGACTATCAACAGCGCGAGGACGGGATGGTGCAAATCAGCGTGGCGGACAATGGTATCGGCATCGCAAAGGCTGACCAGCGGTATGTGTTCGACAAGTTCTACCGCAGCGAGTCGGCAAAGGACCAGGCCATCCCTGGCATCGGGCTTGGACTGAGTTATGTAAAACTTCTGGTCGAAGCCCATGGCGGAACGATTACATTTGAAAGCATTGAGGGCGAGGGTACGACATTCACCATTTTAATACCGCAGACGGATGGAAAAGATTAGGATATTGCTCGTTGACGATGACCGCCAGAATTCGGAGTTGCTAAGGAAGTTTCTGGAGGTGGAAGGTTATGAAGTGGAGTATGCCGAGAATGGACGTGCAGGATGGGAGATGTACGCCGCCAGTCGTCCTGACTTGGTGCTGCTTGACATCAATATGCCGCTGATGAACGGTTTCGAGTTGGCAAAGATGATACGTGAGCAAGACCGCGACCTGCTAATCTTCTTCCTCACCGACCGGACGGAAAAGGCCGACCGTCTGAAAGGGTTCGACCTGAAAGGCAATGACTATATTCCAAAGCCGTTCTATCCCGAAGAACTGATTGCCAAGATCCGTGAGCGTTTCGAGCATCGCCAGGCATCGTCACCCTCGCGTATGACCATCGGCCAGACTATCTTCGACAGCAACCTCTCCACAATAGAATATGCTGAAACGGTGCAGCACCTCTCTGCCCGCCAGTCGGAGATTCTCTCCATCTTAGCCCAGCATATCGGCCAGACCGTAGAGCGTTCGTATCTGCTGGAACACGTCTGGGGAAACGACAGTTATGCCAACTCCCTCGCCCTCAACGTCCAGATAACCTACATCCGCAAACTGCTCGAACCCGACACCAGTATCTCTATCGTGTCCCTCAAAAAGCGCGGGTATAGGTTGGAGGTGATGTAACGAGATGGGCCTGGAAGACAAGGATGTCCGCCGCATCATGGGCATCACCCAAGAGGCCATCCGCTCCACAAGATACAGGATTCAACAAAGTATGAAGAGGTAAAGACTGGTATTTGTTATGGATTGGAGTATTTCATACCTATGCCGCGTGGCAGGAAATAATCCTTAATGCAGTAGTCCTTGTCCTCCTCGTCGTTGTGAACCATGTACTTGAAGCAGCCCCACTTCGCGAAGGCCATCCACTGCGCCGACTCGCCAGCCTCCTCCAGCTTCTCGCCGCGCTCCATCACGCGCCGCTCCCCGTGCTCCATGCAGTACTCCCGCTGTGGCTCCAAATCCAGCCCCTCCTTGTAGGTGTTGAATTGCTTGTTTGGTGTCATTGCAGCCTTCATCTTTGCTTTTTACTCTTCAATTCTGAACAGTTTGCTGCGCTGAGACAGTTTCAGAACGATGTTCTGTTCTTGGTCCAGTTCGGCGGGCAGTTTGTCCCTAAGGATTGATGCAACATACTGGATCTCGATATGCTCACTGGCCAGAGCACCAATCTGAAGAAGCTGGTTATCGTGTACAAGCTCTTTCCTGTCGTTCAAGATGAAATGCAAGCATGGAATTTGTTCGTCATCAGCAAACATGATGTATGCCATGTCAAAGCAGGTAATCTCACCTTGTTTCTTACCTGTGCTGAAGTTGTCTGTGGCGAAGGGGGCAAACTTGTAACAAGACTTGCCTTCTCGGTTTTTCACCAGACTGAATTCGATAGCATAGCTCTCATCATAGAGACGTTTGGAAACTGCTGAATAATAATGATTGAACTTGTCCAGCTGCTTCTGAATCAAATCCTGTTTGCTTTGCGAGAACAGGCCACTATCAATGTCTTTCAGGATTTCTTCGTTCAGAGAGATGGCCTTTTCAACTTCTTCTATCTGTGCAATACGCTGTTCCAAGGAACCTTTCTCCTGATATTTCAAGTTTAACTGAGCCACTAACTCGTCAAGCGCTTCGACTGATGCGGACTGTTGCAGCCTCTCGGCCAGCATACGCTCCTTGACACGCAAGGAAGCTATTTCGGCGTTACAAGTAGAAATGGCATCCCTTATCTGGGGTAATTCGGCCGATACGAAAGTAGCCTTGCGGCTAAGCATCTCATTGTGGTATGACACCAATTCCTCAAACGTGTGCTGAAGTTGCCCAATCATGGCTGAAGCCTGACGATAAATCAGTTCAAGTTGCTTGGTATCGACATCCGACTTCTGACTATTCAGCTCCTCAACGGCTTCTTCTATCAGAGTGTGTCTCAGTTGCAGAGAACTCTGTTTTACAGCAAGCTCGCTCAGACTGCCTTTGACCTTGTTGAGTTGTTCCAGATCATTCTCGAAATCGGGATTCAGATGCAGTTCTTCTTTCTTCTTGTTCAGTTCATCGATCTCTCCCTCAACAATAGCCAGTTTGGAACGTAAGGCACTTTTGCTGGCAGTCTTTTCAAGACGACGCTTGTATTTGTAATCCGTTTTTAGCTTTTTATCAAGTTCCTGTCTGCGGTCGCCGTCGTCAAAATTACAGCCAAACAGATACAAATGCAACGTTTCGTATTCCACATCTGAAGTATAGCGATTCAACGTCCTTAGTGTTTGCGTAAGACGTTCCTCGTCATATCTGAAATTATGGGAAATAATCTGTCGGAATGACGGTTTGGATGTTTCGACATTCCAAAGAGCCTTCTGTAACTCAGTCTCAAAGCTCTTCTTGTCATACTTCTGACCGTTAATCTCCATCAGGTTTCTTTTCCCGGAAAGGAAATTACGCCTCACGATAACATCTTTTGCATTTGCGGAAAAACCGTCAGTCAGACACAGGGTTATCATGACTTCTGTGTTGATAAGGAAGTTTTTCACGTCCTCGTTAATGACTTTGGTACCTTCGGTTGCAGAATAAATCTTGCTTCCATCCATGCCGAAACAGAAGTCAATGAGTTTCAAAACGGTTGTCTTGCCGACGTTGTTTCCCGTTTCTTCATTTCCAGAAGGAGTTTCATCAACTATCAGGTTCAGCCCCTGATGAAAATCTATACGGCGAACCAAGCCATTGGTGTTCTCTATGATCAAATACTTTAAGAACATAATATTACCTCCTCATTTTGCATGGAAACACAGTTAATCAAATAAAGCCAATCCAGACAAAGCAGGAATATGGGGAATGAAAGAGCCTTGCTTTTGTTCACCTCACAGAACAAGTTAGCCAGAGAGATACGACGTTCTCTCTGAACTACTTTTAAGACAATTGCACCGTTGTAGTAGATGCTGTCCTCTGGGGCTATGTTGTCAGGCAAAAGCATATCTATTCGGGCTTTTCAAAAATCTTACACTTTACAAATGCATCGACCAGCACAATCTTTATGTTCATCATCAACTCTTCGCGTGTCAATGACTCATTGCATGTACCGTCTCCATCGACGATTTCATAAACTTTCTCCAAGAGTTTGTCGAACAAATCATCCCCTGAACTTTCCAAGGAAAGATTCAAGTAGAGGTCGTGGAGCGACGCAAGCACCGCTAAGCTCTTGTTTACTCCCAGTTTGTCATACTGCTTATAAATCTTGTCAACCAATACGCTATATACAGCATATTCGGTAACAATGGCCTTCCACTTGACCAATTTGTTCAAATCTATTTTCGGGATATAATCGAATGGCTTGACATCAGGATTTACGGACACCTCTGCCAGACACTCTTCAGACAAACAGTTAATGACGTATGTGATTACCGAAGGTCTGCGCTCCTCTGCAGTAGAGGGTAATATAGACTTTTCAAGGAATGATGCCAATTTTGCAATTGTATCTATATCCTTGGCCATTACATCCCTTAGGAGGCGTTTGTCATCATAACTATCAGCGTCAACATTAAAACTAATTCCATCCGGAACATCAAAGGTGGATTTCTTCAGATTGGAAACTCCTTTTGAGATGCAGACGAACTTAAATGTATAGCCGCTGTATTTTGGAAGTTCTATTTTGTTTAATGAGCTTTGTACTTTGGCTTTACTGTTATCTGAAGAGACTTGAACAAATATTTTTGCGATATTGTCGACCAAATCAATGGCTTTGATGTTTTGCTCAGCCACATTCGCATTCTGAAGATCCCAGCCATATATGGTGTTCAAAATAGTCTTGAACACGTCCTCAGACAAGACATTAGAATCAAGAAGATTGACTGCACTTTTCAATTTAACCTCGTTTGAAAGGATTGCCAATCTTAAGGAAATAATGTCAATATAACTATTTAGTTCCATACGGAATTTGCTTTATTCTTCAATTTTTGCGTTGCAAAAATACTCATTTTTTTCCAAATGGCAAAAGAATTGCTGTTAATACTAGGATTATTGGTGCCAAATTACATCTTTTTTAGATAATTTGGATTCAAATAGACATTAAAACAGCAAATAAAACCTCCCCATTGTCCGCTGCGGCGGAACTCATGGGGAGGCGCCTCATAGAAACTGGCGTTTTATCTTTTTGCGGTATTAAGGCATTACCCAATTTTAAAAACGCCCCGCCCTGGTTCGCTGGTCTTCGGGAAGCGTGGCGGGTTCTATTGGTGCAAAGATACCTTTTTTATTTGGATTGGCATTGTGATAAAATGTTTGTTTGAGAGCACATTTTTGAGACTATTTTGCAGTTTTTTCTCAAACTTGTTTTAGAGTTGCATCCTCAAAGGGGTGTTTTTGGCGTTCTCCGGCGTCCTTTTGGTGTTGGCAATTGTAACTTTGTGCATTTTTTGATGGGAATAGTCCCAAATAACCATCAAATCAATTATCACAATAAAGAATTTATCATTGTTTGCGTCGGCTCTGGCTGTGCTGGGGCTGACGGCATGTGAAAAAGCACTCGTGGATGACATTGAGGATGTCGGGAACGGGCAAGTGAAGAACTCTGTGTTGCAGGTTAGAACGCGAGCGGGAGGATCCGCAGATGAAACGACGGTTGCGTACCCTGTGACGGTGTATGTGTTTGCTGGTGATGAGTGCCGGGCTGTGCAGACCATAGGCGACGAGGGGCAGACGCTGAATGTTCCGCTTGTGGAAGGGACATATTCGGTGTATGCCGTGGGTGGGGCATCGGCTTCGGACTATCTGCTACCTGATGCTTCGGATGCTTTGGCAACTTCGGCAATTGCATTGCGCGAGGGGCACGAGCACAGCGACCTGATGGCAGCATCGGTCACGGCAACGCTCGTAGATGGCGGCACGAACACCGTCACGCTGGGCATGACGAGGAAGACGATGCTCATTCTGGACGTGACTATCAAGAAGATTCCAACGGCGGCAACGGCTGTGAGCGTGACGATTGCTCCGCTATGGCAGAGCCTGACCATTGGTGGTACGTACAGCACAACGAATGGCAGTAATACCATTGCGCTGACTCGACAAGAGGACGGACGCACATGGCAGAACGCCGCCAGCGTCTATCTTCTGCCTCCATGCAGTCAGCCCGCCAGCGTAAGTGTGAACATCACCGTGGGTGGCACGACGAAGACCTACACCTATTCGTGCAGCGACCAATTGGAGGCTGGGTATAAGATCAATATTGACGGCACCTACACCGAGGCCGTAGGCGTCAACCTAACGGGAACCATTACAGGAGCAACGTGGCTCGGGGAAAGGACTGTCAGCTTTGAGTTCGACGAGAGTGGCAGTAGTGCGGTTGATGATGACAATAACTCTTCGGATGACGAAAATGGTAATACTATCGGCGACCTTCCTGCCGTCGGCTCCATCTATCAAGGCTGCTTTTTACTGGCCTCGACCGTGGCAGATGATGGCTAGTCGGCTGAGTTGACGCTGCTCTCGCCCAACGAAACGACGATTGGCAAGGCTTACAACGATGCCAGTTTCATAGGTCATCCCGAAGTCCTCGAAGCCCTCATTGACGAGAAACTGGCCGAGGCAGACGTGGACGGTATCAGCGATTGGCGGCTGCCCACCTACGACGAACTGAATGTCATTTACGCCGCGCTCAATGCCATCAACGACACCTTTGAGTCCGATGTAAACGCCAGCGGCAAATACCTCTATGATGCCAGCGGAACCATTCTCTACCGCATTCTCTCCCAGACTGCAGCCGATGGTGCCGACAACTTCGCTGCAACCGCCCGCATTCGTCCCGTCGCCACCGTTTCAATCACTAAAGACTGAGCCATTATGAAGAAGTATTTGTTTTTCGCTCTTGCCCTGCTGGTAGCAGCGTGTGAGAAGCCCATCCTTGACGAGGATATTGCATCGACGAGAGGGGCAAATGTCATCCTACACATGATGCAATACAATCAGGAATCGTTTGGAACTCGTGCCGCCACCGACATCACGGAACTGTGCTCGCGTCTGAATGTCGCCATTTTCGACGCTGACGTCACGAAGGTCAAGAGCGTGGCACAGAAAGAAGGAGATTCTGGCTATGGCACCATTGCCCTGACACTTGCAGCCGGAACGTATCAACTCGTAGTCATCGCCCACAACGGCGAAGGCTCGGCCACGATTACCTCGACGGAAAAAGTGACGTTCCCCAACAACAAAGTGACGGACACCTTTTATTATTATGGCGACCTGGTCGTGACAGATGTTAAGCAATCGTATGACCTCACGCTGACCCGTGCCGTCGCCATGTTCCGCATGGTATTGACCGACGATGAAATTCCGTCTTCCGTAGCAAAATTCAAGTTCTACTACACGGGCGGCTCCTCGACCTTTAGCCCGAAGGACGGCTACGGCTGCGTCAACTCGAAGCAGACCGAAATCCGTACCGTCGCCGACGGTGTGACCACCTTCGACATCTTCACACTCCCTCACACCGAGGATGACATGCTGACGAAACTCACCGTCACCGCCCTTGATGCCAACGACAACACCATAAAGGAGCGCATCTTCGAGAACGTCCCCGTCACCCGAAATCAAATCACCCGCTACACTGGTTCTTTTTTCGGTAATGGCGGCAGCGGACAGACCTCTGACGGCACCTTCCGCCTCACCGCCGATCCCGATTGGGACAGCGTGAACGGCTACACGTTCTAATACATTATTAGTCTGGGTGATAAGCAATTGCTTATCACCCTTTATATAAGTGAATTGGGGAATCCGTGTGTTAAAAAATAGAAATAATCATTATGATTTACTATTTATGTGAAAGAAAATCGTTACTTTTGCATAATAAACTCAATTACATACGTGATGATGGAATCGTTTTATATACAAAACTTCAAGAACTTTGAAGAATTAACGCTCAATCAATTAAGGCGGGTTAACCTCTTTGTTGGTAAAAACAGTGTGGGTAAGTCTACACTGCTAGAAGCGATTGCTATTTATCTGTCGGATGGTGATGAGAATTGTCTGAAAGAAATATTAGCAGGGAGAGGCGAACCTGTTTTCTATGGCAAGCAGAACGAAGACATATTGGATGTGATAAAGGAACGCTTTCTTTCGTTATTCCGCGGATGGGAAGAAAACTATTCCAAGTTTTTCTGTATTAAACTTGGGGAAAAGAAGGAATATCCGTTGACAATTCAGCAGGTGTATATTTCTGATTTCAGGAAAAACGGGATGGAAGGAATACAGACGTTATATATTTATAATCAGGAAGATATAGATGAGAATGGCGGAAAACTGCCGATTACAACAAACGGACTGGTGGCAACAAAAGCGGATGGTGATACCAGTCTCATCAGGTATGATAATATCCGTCCTTTTACAATAAAAACCTATAAAAGGATTCCTTATCAGATGGTTCATACTGTCGATTTCGATGGTACCGACAATGCGGCTCTTTATGACAAAATATCTTTGTCTCCTTTGGAAAATTTCATCGTTAAAGCTCTGAACATCATTAACGAGAACATTGATCGCATCACATTTGTTAATGAAGGAGGAAGTGATCGCTTTAGAATTCCAGTTGTATCATTGAAAGATACAGGACGAAGAGTGCATCTGAGTTCAATGGGCGATGGATTGAACAGAGTGCTGACAATCATCCTTTCGTTGCTTAACTGCAAGAACGGTGTTTTACTGTTAGATGAATTTGAAACAGGACTACATTATTCGGTTCAGAAGCAGTTGTGGGATATTATATTCCTATTGGCAGAAGAGTTGAATGTACAGGTGTTCGTGACCTCGCACAGCTTTGACTGTCTCAAGGCATTTGCTGATGCCAATGTGTCAGAACAAGGGATGTTAATTAGATTGGAGCAGCGCAGCTCTGGGATTGAGCCTGTATGTTATACTGAAAACAAAGATATAATGTTTGCTGCAGAAAACGACATTGAACTGAGATAACTATGGCAAGTGAGAAATATAAACTGAAATTGTTGGTAGAGGGCAATGAGGACGTGCATGTTGTCCTTGCTTTCTGGAATAATGCCAAATTACCTGAGACATTTGACGTAATAGATTGTCATAGTATCACTAAGTTGTTGGAAAATTTGAAGATACGCTTGACTCTTCCTCAGACGAATGAGCGTATTGGTGTCGTAGTAGATGCTGATGAAGATGTGTCGGCACGTTGGGATGCCATAAAGGATAGGCTTCAGGCTACAGGACAGTATGATTGTAGGAATCTGCAGTTGCCAGAAGTTGGTCTCGTCTTGCGGCCTATATCTTCAGATGCTCCAATTGTTGGTGTATGGGTTATGCCGAATAATAAATTGCCCGGAATGTTAGAGGACTTTGTTGCTACACTATCTGAGCCTGATGATCCTTTGATGGCAAAGGCTGACGATGTGTTGAATCAACTGGAGGAAGATAAGATTCAAAAATATAAGGATGTTCACAGGGCCAAAGCAAAAATTCACAGCTATTTGGCATGGCAGGATGAACCAGGGAAACCGATGGGAACTTCAATTACAGCCCATGTGCTGAATCCAGACAGTCCGAATGGCGTGAGATTTTTGGAATGGCTCAAAAGACTATTCTTATAAGGATTGAAACTATTAGCGTGTTTTACTGCGAATGGAACTTCTGGTAGAAGATATTAGAATCAGTTAATACAGAATCGTAAAGTGGAGGGTCTGGAAATAATAGAGGATGAAAGTTTATGAATGCCACATATTGTATAGACGAGCGTGATAAGATTCTTGAGTTGCCACAACTCTTATCTGATATTAATTGGGAAAATGCTGGACGACGATTTACAAAATCTTACTGGGAAGTGCAGTATTATCTTGACGATTCATCATGTTGCGACTATAAACTTGGTTCCAACCTTAGAGAAGAAGTCGTGGCATGTTTACTCGGAGGCTATGGTTTTAAAGCAGAACTGGGCCTTTTAGCCTTCCATCGTATCAAGAATATGAGATTAATACGAAGAGGTGCAAGATTGGAAGATTTAGAGAAAGCCATTAGCGCCCCTTTCAGATGGAAAGGAAAAGACGTTCATTATCGTTTTTCTCGACAGAAGTCTAAATATATATATTGGTTTTTGCAGAGAAACGACATTGATGAATTAGAAAACTTTAGTGGTATCAGTCTAAGAGATAAACTGATGACGATAAAAGGCATTGGACTTAAGACTGCATCTTGGATAGCTAGAAATTATGGAAACAGTGAAGATGTGGCAATAGTAGACATCCACATATACAGGGCCGGACGGTTAGCGGGCTTTATAAATCCCAAATGGGATATGCAGAAAGATTATTATAAAATAGAAGAGAGCTTCCTCGATTTCTGTCATTCCATAAATGCGCTTCCATCAAAAATGGATTCTATTATGTGGAGCCAAATGAAGGAATCAAATAGAAGAGCAATAGAATTGTTAAACATAAAAATATAATTGTTATGTCAGGAATGTCAGGTGATCATTTCGGTATAGGTGGTGGCGGAGTAATGCCACACCCTATGAAAGAAGAAGGCAATGCATGTTTGAATCTGGTTATTATTACCAATTTGGCATCAGTAGATGATAATGTGTTAAACAAGATACAAGTTGGAGATATACTACCCGTGGAAACGCAGAGCGTAGATGGTCCTGTGGTAGTGTTGAAGGATGGTGATATAGTTGGAACTGTATTGAGTAGCTATCTTATCCGACTACTGAATTGTATGAACGATGGAACAGAGTATAAGGCTGAAGTTATGAAAATTGAGGACGCTATATGCCAGGTGAAGATATCTGCCGTGAAGTAAGTATAGTAGGTGGAACCTATAAAGAAACTTGCTACTGGCCTGTTTGGGATGAACTGTATGGCTCTGGATGGAGAGCGGTACGAGTGTTCCGTGCATATAGCCCAGAAGCGAATATTACTTTCCATACGGTCGGAGACGATCAAGTTGAGAAGATTCTGAAGATTTATGCTGGTTCGGAAAAACTATCGAATCAACTTACAAAATCTTCCTCGAATATTAACTTCTATTACAACCATCCACTATCATACCCTAAAGTGTATGGATATACTACTAACGAAAAGCGATCGATGAAAGTAAGTGGGCGTTTCGTAATAGGTTTCGGAATGCTTGAGGCTGATGTACAAATAGAAGGTGAATGGGTCGTATATGACCCACAGTCGCCCAGAAATCCGCAGTCGTTTAGAAAACAGGGGGGCAAAGCTGAACATCTGGCACTCGTGCTGAATGAATCGGAAGCCAAAAGACTTTCAGGAGAGACGGAACTGCCTCAAATCAAAACAGCACTATTTGAACGCGAGAAATGTGAATGTCTAATAGTGAAATGTGGCGCGAAAGGTGCGATGGTTTTTTCTTCAAAAGATGAGGAGGGTACGGCAGTCCCTGTTTATAAAACTTCACATGTGTTTCCAATAGGAAGCGGGGATGTGTTTACAACAGTTTTTTCCTTCTTTTGGTTTAGTGGGTATAAATCTATAATCGCCGCCATGAATGCCAGCAAGGCCGTGGCAGCATATTGTGAAGATAAAGGTATGGTGGATGCAATACCAGAACTGCTGAAAAAAAATGCGTTTGAAGAGTTTATACCAAACAAAGCAGGACTTGTATATCTTGCTGGGCCTTTTTTTACTTTGAATGCAAAGCTGTTTGTGTCAGAATGCAGAAATATGCTCCAGGCAATGGGTATGAAAGTGTTTTCTCCATACCATGACGTGGGCGAAGGTAAAGCAGAAGATGTTGCACCAAAAGACATTGAAAAGTTAAAAAAATGCTCTTGTGTATTTGCAATCATTGATGGATTGGATTCTGGGACGTTGTTTGAGGTTGGTTATGCTATAGCCTTAGGCAAAAAAGTGGTGGCCTATGTAGAAAATGAAACGGAAGGCTCACTAAAAATGCTGAAAGGAACAGGTTGTGATATTGAAAAGGATTTCACGACAGCGTTATATAAAACGTGTTGGTATGCTGCGGAATAAGAAAGCCATATTGTTATCAGGAGGTATGGATTCGATAGCTTTAGCCTATTGGCTGCGGCCTGAAGTAGCCATTACGCTTGACTATGGTCAGAAAGCAGCAGAGGCCGAGATAGCTGCAGCTGCACGAGTGGCACAACTTTTACGTATAGAGCACTATGTGCTACGGATAGACTGTTCAAGTTTGGGCAGTGGAGATTTGGTAGGCTCTAAACCTATCTGTGATGCTCCTATTACGGAATGGTGGCCATACAGGAATCAAATGTTGGTGACATTGGCACTGATGAAGGCCATACAATTGAATGTGTGTGAATTGATGGTAGGATCAGTGAAGACCGATGCACAGCACTTAGACGGCACACCTGAGTTTTATGAGCAGCTATCGATACTTGTATCTATGCAGGAGGGTGGCATTAAGGTGACGGCACCAGCAATAGGAATGACAACGGTAGAACTGGTTAGGCAATGTGGAATACCTGAGAATATATTGATGTATGCTCATTCTTGCCATACAGCAAATCATCCTTGTGGCAAATGCCATGGATGCACAAAGTATATGTTTGTGAAAGAACAATTGGGAATATTATAAAAAATGAGTGGACCTTCAATATTGGACAAACCATTTTCGTTCGAACCATATAGGTATAAGGGTAAGAACGTGATAAAACTGCCTGAAGTTAAAAAAACTGAGCAGCAGATGGATTTCCTTGAGGTCTTATCTAAGAGAAGATCGGTAAAGAAGTTGGGGGCATGTTCAATGGATGCCCTATCGCAGATATTGTACTATGCAGTAAAGCCCTATTGTATTGGTATAGATGATTATGGTGTTACGGTATACCGTTCAGCAGCTCCCTCAGCAGGAGGAAGGCACCCAATAGATGTTCTCGTGGGTATAAAAGAACGGGACGAAAGGCATTTGTATTTGTATCAGCCTTTGGGACATTCATTAAAACGCTTGGATGTTACAGATGAGCTACAGAATAATTTTTATAAAGATGTTGAACAAACACTGCCGTTTGGAGAAAGCATTTTATTGTGGTTCTCTGTGCAGTATATGCGCACCGCATCAAAATATTCAGACTACATGAGTCTGGTGTGGAGGGATGTTGGTGCGCAATTGTGTTGCTTGCAACAGGCAGCAAAATATATGGGACAGGATTCATGCCCTATAGGATATTTGGCAGAAAAGTCTTTCCAAATGATGTTTCAGTCAGAAAGACTGTTATCTGGCGGCGGTATGATTATTGGTAATAAATTGTAATACTAATGGATTCAAATAATTATTTTTCTTACTACAGAATCAGAGGCTCTAAAACAGATGAGCGCAGAAAGACTGGTGATTTGAAAAGTGACCTACGATCGCCCATTGAAAGTGATTATGGCCGGCTAGTATTTAGCTCGGCTTTCAGAAGGTTGCATGATAAGACTCAGGTATTCCCATTGACCACCAATGACAATATTCATTCGTAAGCACTCAATTGCTTTTTAGGCATTCAAATATATAATGGCTACCTTTGCGCCATGAATTCAAAAAATGATTTATGGCAAGTAGCAATGATTTTGAGAAAATATGGGAAAGCTATCAAGAGGT
>Ga0256405_10007316_pt1 | contig 16800 bp, 14 predicted proteins | sample RumenRJG_02DNA_FD_189096 | JGI IMG/M metagenome (GOLD analysis project Ga0256405, IMG submission 189096) | Bovine rumen microbial communities from Lethbridge, Alberta, Canada - RJG_02 | ecosystem: Host-associated > Mammals > Digestive system > Stomach > Rumen | place: Canada: Alberta...
ATACGGGCCAATTTCGGCGCACCGCTGTCGGTGGAATCGGTGGCAGGCAGGTTCGGTATGCAGAGCGTGTACTTTTCGCGCCTGTTCCCGCGCTACTGCGGCACTACATTCGTGGAGTATGTGACTGCAGTGCGCATGAAGTACGCCGGACAGGCGGCTGCCGAAGGCGTGCTGCTTAAGGATGTGGCTGCCTCATGCGGTTTCAGCGATGCCGGATATTTTGCCAAAGTGTTTCATAAATATTATGGGATGAGCCCCGCCGAATATCAGGCCGAAAAGACCGGATCTGGGAAAAAAACAAAAAAATAACTGTATTTTGCAAAAAAATCCTGCTATGCAATATAAAATTCCGCTCCTACAATAAAGTATCATTGAATGGTACGGCGGTCTGCCGCTGTGCCTCAAGTCTTAAAAGGAGTGATTATATGAAAAAATTGGTGTCAGTTGTTTGTGCCGCACTGGCGGCAGGCGCTGTGTTTGCCGGAGGATCAAAAGATTCTGGTTCTGCCGGAGCCGCCCCCAAGTCTATGGTGCTGCGCTATGCGGAGAATCAGCCGCAGGATTATCCGACCACAAAAGCTGCATATGAATTTGCCAAAATAGTCGAAGAAAAGACCGGCGGCCGCATTAAGATCGAAGTGTATTACGGCGGTCAGCTCGGCGATGAAAAGTCTGTCATTGAGCAGATGCAGTTCGGCGCCATTGACTTTACCCGTGTATCTATTTCTCCGCTTGCGGAATTCAGCAAGTCTCTGAATGTACTGCAGCTTCCGTACTTGTACCGCGATGCTGACCAGATGTGGAAAGTACTTGACGGAAAGATCGGCAAGGACTTCCTTGATTCTCTTGACGGCGCCGGTCTGATCGGTCTGTCATGGTTCGATGCAGGTGCCCGTAACTTCTATGTATCCACCCATGCTATCAACAAACTTGAAGATCTGAAGGGGCTGAAGATTCGTGTACAGGAATCCCAGCAGATGATGGATATGGTTCAGGCGCTCGGTGCAAACCCCACGCCTATGGCATATGGTGAAGTATACTCCGCGCTGCAGACGGGTGTTATCGATGGCGCAGAGAACAACTGGCCGTCATATGAGTCCACCTCACATTATGAAGTAGCAAAATACTTTGTGCTTGACGAGCATACCCGCGTTCCTGAGACACAGATGGTGTCAAAGACCACATGGAATAAACTGTCTGCTGACGATCAGAAAATTATCCGTGAGGCTGCCGCTGCTTCTGCGCAGCTTGAGCGTAAGCTGTGGGCTGAGCGTGAAAGAGCTTCCGAAAGCAAGGTTAAGTCAGGCGGTTCTGTTGTAACCACGCTGTCTCCTGCTGAAAAACAGAAGTTCCAGGATGCTATGGCTCCGCTGTATAAAAAATACGGCGCCGGATACGAAGATATTATTTCAAAGATTCAGGCAACAAAATAAGCCGTGCTGAAAGCGCGTGCGGCGGGCGACCTCCTCCTGAAATAGCCGCCGCGCGCTTTTAGGAACTGATATTTCGGTGCGGGAATTTTTGCCCGTACCGTGCCCTTACTGTTCTTTTATCCTGCGCAGCTTCTGCGGTCTGCGGAAGCTGCGCTTTCTGGTCTTTTGATGGGAGAGAATATGTCACATCGGATTTATAAAGACGATATGAAACCGTTTGAAAAAGGAATCTGCTATGTTACGTTTTTCTTTGACGTAGTGTACCGTATTCTACTTGAGTATTCAAAAATAGTACTTCTGGTTATTGTTGCGATCGTGAGCGCACAGGTGTTCAGCCGTAAATTTTTTGGCAGCAGTATCCGCTGGTCGGAAGAAGTGGCACTGGTGCTCATGATCTGGATGGCGTTTATTTCTATGGCGGTAGGCGTAGAGCGTCATCTGCATATTGCGATTGAAATGTTTGCGAACCGGCTTCCGGCAAAAGCCCGGCTTGTGGTTGAAAAAATCAATGATACTGCTACATTTTTGTTCGGAATTGTGCTTATGGTCTACGGAAGCCGCCTTGTTTCATCGACTATGAGCTCTACGCTGCCCGCAACGCAGTGGCCCGCAGGCATTGAGTATCTGATGATGCCGGTGGGCGGTTTTTTTATTATGTATTTTTCGTTCTTGTCGCTGTTTAATCTGGAAAAATACCGCCATCCTGATATTGAGGGTGATGATTTTAAGGAAGTTGAGGGGGCGGTCTGATGTTTGATTCAAATATTGCGATCTGGCTTCTGTTAGGCAGCTTTGTGCTGTTCATTGTATTTAAGATGCCGGTTGTGTTCGCGCTGGCAGTTTCTTCCTGCGTGACGCTGCTGTATATGCATATTCCGCTCATGGCGTTCATTCAGCAGATGGCTAAGTCTGTCAATAGTTTTTCGCTTATGGCAATACCGTTTTTTATTCTTGCCGGCGAGATTATGGGGGCTGGTGGTATTTCTAACCGGCTGCTTGACTGCGCGAATGTGTTCGTGGGCCGGTTCCGGGGAGGTCTGGCCTATGTGAACGTGCTTGGTTCCATGCTGTTCGGACACCTGTCCGGTTCTGCGGTGGCTGATGTATCTTCCCTTGGCTCCGTGGAGATTCCTATGCAGGTTAAGGCCGGTTATGATATGCCGTTTTCAGTGGCCGTTACCGTAGCGTCCGCATGCCAGGGCGTGCTTATTCCGCCGAGCCATAATATGATCATCTATTCGCTGGCGGCCGGCGGTGTGTCTGTAGGTGCGCTGTTTATTGCCGGTCTGCTGCCCGGCGTTATGCTCGGCCTGCTGCTGCTGGTGGTGTGCGCCGTGCTTTCTGTGGTACGTCATTATCCTAAGGGCGAGGCGGTACCGTTCAAACAGGGTGTGAAGATTGTGTGGAATGCACTGCTTGCTTTGTTCACTGCGGTCATTATCCTGTTTGGTGTAACGCTCGGATTCTTTACCGCCACTGAGTCAGCCGCCATCGCATCTATCTATGCGTTTATTGTGTCTATGTTTATTTATAAGGAGCTTAAGCTGAGCATGATGCCGCGTATCCTTATGAATACGGTGAAGACGCTTGCCATGGTGTTTTCGCTTATAGCCGCTGCAGGCGCATTCGGTTATCTTCTGGCTATGCTCCGGATTCCGACGCTCATTACTCAGGGACTGCTGTCTATATCGTCCAATAAATATGTCATTTTTGTCCTGATTAATATCATGCTTCTGCTGCTTGGCTGTATCATGGACATGGCACCGCTCATTCTTATCGTAACGCCTATTCTGGTGCCGGTGGTGAAGGCATTCGGAATGAGTCCCGTACAGTTCGGCGTGGTACTGATTTTTAACCTGGCGGTGGGTTTGTGCACGCCTCCTGTTGGATCTGCTCTGTTCGTTGGCTGCGGTATCGGTAAGATATCTATGGAAGAGACGGTAAAAGCTATGCTGCCTATGTATCTGGTCATGGTTATAGGGCTGCTTTTGGTAACGTTCATACCCGAAGTGTCACTGTTCCTGCCGCGTATGCTCGGTTATCAGGTATAAGCGGTTAGTGGTGCGGCTGTACGGACACTGCATGGTACTGCAGCCGCACCATCATCTATACTGCTGATGCAATTTTTTAAAATATCTGTTTTTTACCTAAAATAGCCGTCTATTTACTTTGCTATTTAACATGGATAGGTATATTATGAGAATACGGAAGTGTGCACTAACATGTCAGTGCATTTTTCCGTAATTTTTATCTATGCTGAAAAAAGGGGGAGATGTAATGTCGGATACGGTGGTCACGTTCGGCGAGCTGCTGCTGCGGTTGTCGCCGGAAGAGCACAAGCGTTTTTTACAAGCTGACAAATTTGATGCCATTTATGGCGGTGCTGAGGCAAACGTTGCTATTGCGCTTTCGGTGAGCGGATTTAATACCGCATATGTAACCAAAGTGCCGGAGAATGAGGTTGCCCAGACCGCCATTAATTTTGTACGGAGCTTCGGCGTGGATACTTCCCGCATTGTGCGGGGCGGCCCCCGTCTCGGACTGTATTATATAGACCGCGGTGCATCGCAGCGCGGATCCAAGGTTATCTATGACCGCGCGGGCTCTTCTTTTGCACTGGCAAAGGCGGCCGACTTTGACTGGAAAGCGATTTTTAAGGATGCCAAGCTGTTTCATCTGACCGGCATTACGCCTGCTCTGAGCAGTGAGATGGCGCAGATCTGTATTGAAGCCTGCCGCGTCGCCAAGGAAATGGGCGTCATAGTTTCATTTGATGTGAACTACCGTGCTTCGTTGTGGTCAAAGGATGCGGCACGAAAAGTGATGACCGAGATCAGTAAGTATGTGGATATCTGCTTTGCCAATGAGGAAGAGATACAGGATGTGTATGGCATTCAGTCCGCTACGCGCGGCAGTGCGACGGATCCTGCCAACCGGCCCATTTATGAGCATATGTCCGAACAGCTGATGAAGATGTTCCCGTTCAGTACGATTGCAATTACGCTGCTGGATTCCCCTTCTTCAAGCAACCACATCTGGGGTGCGCTGCTGTACGACAAGACCGGCGCCCATTACAGCCGTATCTACAATATTCAGACTGTTGACCGTGTGGGTGTCGGTGATGCGTTCAGCGCGGGACTTATCGGCGCCACGCTGAAAGGTTACAGCGGTGATCAGGCGGTGGAGTACGCTGTTGCCGCCGCTGCCCTGAAATTCACGGTGGAAGGTGACTGTAACCTTGTGTCAGATAAAGAGATTGAGGCGCTTGCTAACGGCGGGCGTGCAGAGATAAAGCGGTAGAAAAGCTGCCGGTAAAGGGGCTGCCGGCAGGGACGCATGTTCGGCTTTTGCAGGCAGCCTTGAACCATATATTCGGAGGTTTGGTTTATGAAGTCCATTAAAGAGGTGGTAAAGACCGTAAAACGGCCTGAGAAAGTTCTGCAGTTTGGTGAGGGCGGTTTTTTGCGCGCGTTCGTGGACTGGCAGATCGATATTGCCAATGAAAAGGCGGGTTTTAACGGCAATATTGTTATCGTTCAGCCGCTGCCGCAGGGCATGGTTGACGTGATGAATCAGCAGAATAATCTGTATACTACGGTGCTGCGCGGTCTTAAGGACGGCAAGCCTACGGTTGAGACCCGTGCTATTACTTCGGTGAGCCGGTCGCTCAATCCGTATACTCAGTATGATGAATATATTGCATGTGCGGAGAATCCTGATCTGCGCTTTATTGTGTCGAACACCACAGAAGCGGGTATCCGTTATGACGAGAGTGTAAAGCTTGAAGATAAGCCTCAGGCTTCATATCCCGGCAAGCTTACGGCATTTTTGTACCGGCGGTTCCAGGCATTTAAGGGCGCCCATGACAAAGGTCTTATTCTGGTTCCCTGTGAGCTCAGCGAGGATGCCGGTCTGAACCTGCGTATCTGTATCCTTCAGCATGCACGTGACTGGCATCTGGGCCCTGACTTTATCAACTGGTTTAACAATGACTGTGATGTATGCTCCTGTCTTGTGGACCGCATTGTACCGGGCTACCGTCCGCTCATGAATAAAGATGAGAACGGCAAAACGCAGGCCGAGAACTTATGTGAAAAACTCGGGTATGAGGATAAGCTTTTGGACAGTGCAGAGCTGTTCCACCTGTGGTGTATTGAAAGTGCAAAGAGCCATGAGGACGAGCTGCCGCTGGTAAAGGCCGGGCTGAACGTTATCTGGACGCCGAACATGGATTTTTATCATACGCGCAAAGTCCGTATTCTGAACGGTGCGCATACTTCTTCTGTTCTTGCGGCATATCTTGCGGGCAGCAACTACGTGCAGGATATTGTCTGTGCCGAAGAGAACGGCTTCTGCAAGCCTAATGCCGCCGCTAACAAGTTTATGCACGACGTTATTTTCAATGAGATTATTCCTTCGATCGATGGAGATCAGCAGCAGCTTATTAATTACGCGAATGATGTAATTGAGCGTTTCCAGAATCCGTTTAATCCTCATGCTCTTATGGATATTTCGCTTAACTCAATCTCTAAATTCTGGACCCGCTGTCTGCCGTCCGTAACGCAGTATATTCAGAAGAAGGGCAGCGTGCCGAAATTGCTTTCATTCTCACTTGCTGCACTGATTGCTTTTTATAATGGTACTGAAATCAAAGAGAATGACAGAGGCGGTAAGTATCTTGAATCAAAGCGTGCGGGCAATACCTATCCGAACAATGATTCTCTTCCGGTATTGGAATTCTTTGCAGAGCTGAACCGTACTGAAAAGGATCCTGCGGCAATTGCCCATAAGGTGCTTTCAAACGTTTCGTTCTGGAAAGAGGATCTTACATCATACGCTGGACTTGAGGCTGCGGTTGCCGGTCATCTGGCGGCTATACAGAGCAAAGGCATGCCGGCGGCGCTCGCCGATGTGGTGGCATAGCTGACCTATGAGTAAAACTGCTGTTAGAATCAATGCCGCTGACAGTGTGGCGGTTGCGCTTGTACCGCTTGCGGCGGGAACAAGTGTGACGCTTGAAGCATCTGACGGTGTGCCCGCTGTTACGGTTGAGCTGAAAGAGGATATTGCCGCCGGGCATAAGTTTGCCGTCAGAGCGATAGCTCAGGGGGAGCCGGTGATAAAATACGGCTATCCTATCGGAGCTGCGACAGAGGCAGTACAGGCGGGCATGCATGTACATACTCACAATATCCGTACGTTGCTTGCGGGTGAGCTTGACTATACGTATGACGAAGCAAAGGCTGCCGCCGCTTATCAGGCGTGGTACAAAGAGACCGAAAGTCTGCGGCAGCGTTGTCCGCAGGTACAGGCATATGTCCGTACGGACGGCTGGTTTGCATCGGGAAGCGGCCTTCACAGTACGGGCAGCCGTAATGAAATCTGGATCATTCCGCTGGTAGGGTGCGTGAATAAAATCTGCGAAAGCCTTGCCGCATGGGGAAATGCCCGGTTCTGCAACGGAAATCCTGCTCCGCGCACGGACGGCGGCGTAGAGGGTGTGTTCACTTGGACACATCCATACGGCTGCTCTCAGATGGGGGGAGACAAGGAGACTACGGCCCGTATACTGGCTGATCTGGTGCACCACCCTAATGCAGGGGGCGTGCTTGTAGTAAGCCTGGGGTGTGAAGAGAATAATATCGACTATTTTAAGCAATTCTTAGGTACCTATGACGCTGAACGCGTAAAATTCATGGTTACTCAGCAGCATGAGGATGAGATTGCTGAAGGACGCCGCCTGCTTGAGGAACTCGGTGCGTATGCTTCCCGTTTCCGCCGCACGAGCGTACCCTTGTCTGATATTGTTCTCGGTATGAAGTGCGGAGGTTCTGACGGTATGTCAGGCATTACGGCAAACGCACTGATAGGCCGTGTGTGCGATGCCATGACCGGTATGGGCGGAAGAGTGATGCTGACCGAAGTACCGGAGATGTTTGGCGCCGAGCAGATGCTTATGAACCGTTGCTGCAGCCGTGAGGTGTTTAATAAAACGGTAAAGCTTATCAACGGATTCAAGGACTATTATGCCCGCCATAATCAGGTGTGTTATGAGAATCCTTCTCCTGGAAATAAGGCCGGGGGCATTACAACGCTTGAAGATAAGTCGCTTGGATGTGTACAGAAAGGCGGAAAAGCTCCGGTAACAGGAGTTCTTGCCTATGGTGAGCGGCTGTCCGGTTCTGCAGCATCTTCTGTACAGGGACAGCATATGCCGCAGGAATCGACGGGACTGCTGCTGCTGGAAGGTCCGGGCAACGATATTGTATCCACAACGGATATGACTGCCGCCGGTGCGGTGATATTATTATTTTCCACCGGCCGTGGTACGCCGCTCGGCGCTCCAGTGCCTACGGTTAAGATAGCTACAAATCATCCGCTGGCAAAAAATAAGTCCGGCTGGATTGATTTTGATGCGGCCGACCTGTTGGAGCAGAGCGCAGAGTCTGTACGTGATTCGCTTTTGCAGTTTATTTGTGATGTTGTCTCCGGTCGGGCCATAACGAAAAATGAGCGGAACGGTTACCGGGAGATAGCAATCTTTAAGGACGGAGTCACGTTGTAATCTGATACGGATATCTGGTGCGCTGCTGGTTTCCGGATATCCGGTATAATGGGCCTGTTCGATAACTTCGTTATCGCTCAGGTCTAATACGTGTGTAGTTTATATAGGGGGATTTGATATGAAAAAGTTTATGGATGCAGATTTTCTGCTTGAGACTAAGACTGCGCAGGAACTGTTTGCTGCATGTAAAGACGAGCCGATTTGGGATTATCACTGTCATCTGCCTCCCAAGGATATTGCAGATAACAAAAAGATGCCTGATCTGGCAGAAGCTTGGCTTGGAAGCCACGGATATGGTGACCATTATAAATGGCGCCAGATGCGTACCTACGGGGTAGAGGAAAAATACATTACCGGAGATGCACAGCCCTATGATAAGTTTATGAAGTGGGCGGAGACTGTGGAGCATCTGATCGGAAATCCTCTGTATCACTGGACGCATCTTGAGCTGCAGCGGTATTTCGGTATCACTGAGCCGCTTACCGTAAAATCTGCTCCGGCAATCTGGGAAAAGGCAAATGAAATGCTCAAGTCTGACGAGTTGAGCGTAAAAGGTATTTTTAAAAAGTTCAATGTATATGCGGTGGGAACGACAGATGATCCTATTGATTCCCTTGAATATCATAAAGCAATCGCGGCAGGAACTGCTCCGATCGGTACGGTTGCCACGAAAGTCAGACCGTCATATCGGCCTGATAAAGCCCTGAACATTAATCTTCCCGGTTTTGCCGACTATATTGCTAAGCTTTCTCAAGTGAGCGGCGTTTCAATAAAAACATCCGATGATGTTATTGACGCATTGGTGAAGCGGCTTGACTACTTTATTGAAAACGGTTGCCGCGCTACGGATCATGCGCTGGAATTCCCGCCATGCCGTCCGGCATCTGATCAGGAAGTTGACGCCGCACTGCAGGCTGCTCTGGCAGGCAAACCGGTGACACCTGAGCAGGCGGAAGCATACCGGACAAAGCTGCTGACGGCGCTTGGCAACGCATATGCAAAGCGTGGTATTGCCATGCAGTTCCATATGAACGCAATTCGTGACAACAATAAGGCCATGTTTGCAAAATTGGGCCCGGATACTGGTTTTGATGCATCTCATGACAATCCGGTGGCAGAAAAGCTTGCCGGCCTGCTGAGTCGTATTGAAGAAAACGATGCGCTGCCTAAAACAATTCTGTATACGTTGAATCCGAAGGATTATTATCCTATAGCCACGCTTATGGGATGTTTCCAGGGCGATGGAATCCGCGGTAAAATTCAGCTCGGCAGCGGCTGGTGGTTCTGTGATCATATCGATGGCATGGAGCAGCAGCTCAAAGTTCTCGGTGATCTTGGTATGATCCCGACGTTTATCGGTATGCTTACTGACAGCCGCAGCTTCTTGTCTTATCCGCGTCATGAGTATTTCCGCCGCATTGTGTGCAACCTGTTCGGCAACTGGGTTGAAAAAGGTATGTTCCCTGCGGATATGGATCTGCTCAAGCAGATTGTGAAAGATATTGCGTTCGGTAACGCAAGCCGCTATTTCTAACTGGCGTTTAGGAAAAAACTGCTATAACCTGTTCATAGCCGGAGCTTTCTGGTACAGTAGAGCTATGAAAGTTGCGCATCTTATATTCGATCTTGATGATACGCTGTATCCTTCGTCATCCGGGATGAACAAGGCTATAGCGCATAATATGATTGCTTTTGTAGCTGAGTTCCTTCATGTTCCGTATGAACAGGCTGTAAAAATTCGTCTTGAAAGACTCTGTCATTTCGGTTCAACGCTGGAATGGCTTATGAGCGAAGGCCTGACAGATGCCGAGCCGTATTTTGCGGCGGTACATCCTGAAAACGAAACCGATGGATTAGTAAAGGCGCCGGGGCTTCGTCCGTTTCTACAGTCTTTGCATATTCCTATGACAATACTTACTAATGCTCCGTCGGAACATGCCGAGCGCGTGCTGAAGTTTTTGGAAGTTCGGGATTTGTTTGATTCAATTACTGATATCAGGGATTGCGGATTGAAGGGCAAACCATATGCTGTTGCGTTCGAGACGGCACTAAAGCGTGCCGGAGGTACGGTGCAGGACAGTCTGTTTATTGATGATCAGAAAAAGTATACTGCAGGGTATGAGAACGTCGGCGGTGTTGCCGTACAGGTCGGATCCGGCGGCGGTGCATATCAGACGGCAGTACTGCCTGATGCATCAAAACCAACGGGCGTAGTAAAAGGCAGAACATATCATCTTGATTCGATTTATAATCTTCCGGACCTCTTGCATCGATTAGGCGATTTGGTGTAGAATACTCGTATGCCGTTGAACGGCATATTCTGGGGAATTAGCTCAGTTGGTAGAGCGACAGGTTCGCAATCTGTAGGTCACCGGTTCGACTCCGGCATTCTCCAATCTTTTATATTATATTGCTGGACAATTTCTTTATTTATGGTTAAAATAAGAATGTCTATAGCGTCCGGATGCCCTGCGGTACATGTTGTGCCAAGGGCGTTTTTTTTGTCTGTTTGATTTTTTATAGTGTTTTTCTAAAATCTTCCTTTTCAGCTTACTGTTGTTCTGCAAGTTGTCTGAGCGCTTCAGGGTTCTGTATTGTGATAGTTCCGCGATTTACCTTTACAATACCGTCATTGGTCAGGTAACGGAGCATGCGGGTAACCACTTCACGAGCGCTGTTCATTTCTTCTGCTATTTTTTCATGGGTAAGAGTCAGTACTGTAGAGCCGGTGCGCATGGATTCTGCCTGCAAAAATAATGCAAGCCGCTGGTCTGCCTTCATGAACAGAATCTGCTGCATGGTCCACATAACCTCTGAAAAGCGCTCGGTGGCTTTTTCATAGCAGAATGCTTTTGCATATATATTATCGGTACATAGTTTTTTTAATACGGCAGGAGCGACAATGAGCGCCCTGCTGTCAGCTTCTGATCGTATGCTGATATGGAATGTCACTGCATCAAGAACACATGCTGCGGACAGTACACATACAGTGCCTTCTGAAAGCCTGAAAAGCGTTATGTCTTTGCCTGCGGGCGAGGTCATGAAAACCCTGAATTCACCCTGTATGAGCAGTATCAGTCCGATGCAGCTGCGGTCGTTCTGATTCAGCAGAGCTCCGTCTGCATAGTGTACGGTGCTGGTACCGGCAGCAAGGGCTGCTTTTTGTGCAGACGTGAGCTCTGTGAAAAACGGCAGATTGCTCTGCAGCAGTTCATATTCGGTCTTTGATAACATGTACCGGGTACCTTTACTTACAGAAGATTCCCACGACACAAGTAGTAATACAACAGCTCTACGGTAGCCGTTGTATCACGTATATCGCAGACTTCATAGGAGTGGACATATCGCATTGGGATTTGTATGCCGCCGCTTTTTATACCACCGTTCAATGTCTGCATAAAGCTTGCATCGGTTGCCCCCGCTGCATAGGCTTCAACTTGATACGGAATATTATGCAGTTGAGCGATACGTTTCATTTCCGCCACCATGTTTCGGTCAGAAATAATGCCTGCAACACCGGTGCTCAGTTTATCCATTACTTTTATAGATGTACCTTTGCCGAGTGTATTGATATAATTACGTTCCTGAACGCCAGGAATATCAGTTGACAGGCTCATATCAAGCGCAATTGCATAGTCCGGCTTTATGTTTGTTGCCGCTACGATTGCTCCGCGTGCGCCGATTTCTTCCTGTACGGAAAATAACGCATAGAAGTCGGGAAAGTCTTCGTCTGTCTGTTCAAGCAGTTTGAGCGTTTCCAGCAGGACAAAAACGAGTGCACGATCATCCAGAGCTTTTGCAGCTACGCGGTTTGGTCCGAGAAAAACAGTGGGATACCAGAGTGACACGGCGTTACCCGGTTCTATACCCATATCAAGTACCTGTGCGCTTGAATCAGCTCCTACATCGATATAGAAGTCATGTACGGAATCTGGCATTACCGTGCAGCGGTCAGGTCTGCCGGGATGCAGTGATTGTACAATGCCTTCAACGTGACCTGTGTCAGTTTTTACAATTACGCGTTTTCCGAAAAACTGCTGCGGTGCAATGCCGCCCAGTGTTTCCACCCATAAAAAACCGTTTTTATCGATATGGCGTATAATCAGTCCGATTTCATCCATGTGGGCAGAAACCAGAACTTTCTGTTTTTTCTGTCCCTGTTTATGAACGATAACATTACCCAGCGTGTCCTGCTGGATTTCTACATTATAGCCTTTCAGCTGCGTAAGAATATAAGCGGCGACCTCATCCTCAAAACCTGACGGCCCTGGTATTTCACAGAGCGGTGCAATGAGTGACTTAAAATCCTGTGCTAGTAGTGTTTTATCAACAGTCATGGTTTTACTCCTTTAAAGCTGCAGTAGCAGCCGCGCCAAGGATGGCGCGGACTGTACTTGCAGGCTTTAGAATGTAAGTTTGCATGATAAAAAGTATACGGATGTACTTTTTCATGCCTCCTTCTTTTTTCCTATATGCGGAATACTGTCCAGCAGTATTTTTGTATATTCATGTTTCGGGTGCAAGAAAATATCCTGTACCGTTCCTTCCTCAACAAAACGACCGTTGTACATAACGGCGATCCTGTCTGCAATATGCCGGACAACTCCCAGATCATGCGAGATAAAAATATACGATATTTTGCGTTCCTGCCGCAGATCTTTCAGCAGATTAATGATTTTTGCTTGTACGGAAACGTCAAGTGCAGACACAGGTTCGTCACAGATGATAATCTCCGGGCGCATGATGATGGCCCTCGCTATGCCGATACGCTGCCGTTGGCCGCCTGAAAACTCATGTGGATAACGGTCTGCGAAAGAACGGTTCAGACTCACTGTATCCATAGCCTGCAGTACCAGCTCCGTTCGCTCCTGCAGGCTGCTGTATGCGCCGGCTATATCCAAAGGCTCTGCTATGATATCGCTCACCGTCATTCGCGGGTTCAGTGCACTGTACGGATCCTGAAAAATCATTTTAATATTTTGCCGGGCCTTTTGCAGTGCGGCCCCCTGTAACGCGCGAAAGTCCTGTCCATGCAGCAAAATCTTTCCGCCTGTTGGCTCTGTGATACGCAGCAGAGAACGCATTGCCGTTGATTTTCCACAGCCGCTTTCCCCTACAATGGCAAGCGTTTCACCCTTGTGCAGACAGAAACTGATGCCGTTGACCGAATATGTTGTTTCTTTTTTTCCGAATATGCCGTGCCTGACGGTATAATACTTTTGTAAGTTTTCAACTTGTAAAATAACGTCTGACATTATTGAGCTCCGTGTGTATTAAGTGGGTAAAAGCAGGCTGCCGTGTGGCGTCCTGATACAATTTCATCAGGACGGTTTGCTTTGCAACGTTCAGTTGCAAATCGGCATCGTGGGGCAAAAACGCAGCCTGATGGAATCTGGTGCAGCAGTGGAACTGTACCGGGAATAGTCTCAAGCTGTGCAATATCGCTGTCTGCCCGTGGAATCGCCTGCTGCAGCGCTTTTGTATATGGATGCAGGGGATTGGTAAAAATTTCCTCCGCGCTGCCGTATTCAACGAGCTTACCCGCATACATGACAGCCACGGAATCTGACATTTCAGAAATGACACCCATGTCATGGCTGATGAATACTACGGCTGCTCCGGTTTCTTTCTGCAGCTTTCTGATAAGCTTCAGTATCTGAGCCTGAACGGTAACGTCCAGGGCAGTGGTCGGCTCATCACAGAGCAGGAGCCTCGGTTTACAGACTAATGCGATCGCAATCATGATGCGCTGGCGCATACCGCCTGAAAGCTGTACCGGCAGCTGACGGAATACAGTCTGTGCATCATGGATTCCTACGGACTGTATCATATTCAGAGCGGCTTCTTCCGCCTGTTTTTTAGTGATTTTTTTGTGGGCGCGCAGACATTCTGCAATCTGAGTACCGCAGGCCATAAGCGGATTCAGGCTTGTCATAGGTTCCTGAAAAATCATAGAAATACGGCTGCCGCGGTAGGTACGCAGCTGCTTTTGAGTCAGACGGGTCAGATCTTCTCCATCGAACAGAATGGATCCTCCGGTTATTTTTCCGGGCCGGCTGACGAGTCCTATGATTGCAGACGCAAGCATACTTTTTCCGCAGCCGCTTTCTCCTACGATTCCGAGTGTTTTTCCTTCGCTGAGGCTGAATGAAACATTATCTATAACCGGCAGCGCTCCCTGTTCTGTATAGAGCGTAACGCAGAGATTTTTTACTGAAAGTACGGATTCCATGGTATGCTCCGTCATCTTAGTTTGGGATCAAGCGCATCGCGGAGCCCGTCTCCGAGCATATTGAACGCTATGACTGTAATAATAATGCACAGACCGGGAAACAAACTGTAATAGGTATTCGTTCTGATATATGTCTGCGAGCCTGCAATCATGGAACCCCAGCTTGCAGTAGGACTTTGCACGCCAAGCCCCAGATAACTCAGGCTTGCCTCTGACAAAATAGCTTCGGGAATACCGAGTGTTGCTGCAACAATGAGCATGGGAATACAGTTTGGCAGCAGATGGCGTATAATAATGCGCAGTGAAGACCCTCCGTCTGCACGACAGGCAAGAATATATTCCTGTTTTTTGAACTGCAGAACTGTTCCGCGGATAAGCCGTGCGGTATTAGCCCAGGACAGCAGTCCCAGCGAAAGATACAGGTTCCCGATACCGGATCCAAGCGCATACATAAGTGCCATGGCCATTAATAAAAACGGGAAGCTTGAGAATGCCTGTATAAAGAAAGAGATGATATCATCAGTTTTTTTACCAAAGAAACCGGCGCACATGCCGAGCGTACAGCCGATAGTGCAGGAAATCAGCTGGGAAACAAGACCAACGCTCAAAGAAATACGGCAGCCGTAGATACATCTGGTAAAAATATCACGCCCGTATTCATCAGTTCCGAACCAATGGACGGCGGACGGAGTAAGCAGACGCTGGGCAAGCACCTGCTTGTCGGGATCAAATCTGCTGATGAGCGGCGCACAGAGCGCTGCGGCTGCAAAAATGATCAGAATGCACAGTGAAATGACTGCCGGAATGTTTTTTAGCAGCAGGCGTACTGCGTCTTTATAGTATCCTTCGCGCTTCATAGTTCCTCGCTTGTAAGCCGTACATTCGGATTGATGACAGCATATAATATATCGACGGCAAAATAGATAATGACACAGATTGCAGCAACATAGATGACGCTGCCTTGTACCAGGGGAATATCCCTGCGGTGAATGGCATCGATAAGCAGTTTGCCAACTCCGGGAATATTGAACACATTTTCGGTGATCATAGATCCGGTGAGAAGGCTGCCTATTTCGGTGCCGCTGATGGTTATTATGGGGATCATAGCGTTACGGAATATATGGACCATGACAATACGGAAACTTCGTACGCCTTTTGCAATGGCCGTCTTTACAAAGTCCTGGCCGATGACTTCAAGTACGCTTGTTCTGGTGATTCTGGAAATTGACGCGGCATACCGTGTTCCAAGCGCAGCGCAGGGAAGAATATAGCCGAGCGGTGAAGAAATACCGGATACCGGCAGAATATGGAACTTAAGCCCGATGTAAATCTGCAGCAGAATGGCAACCCAGAATGACGGCATAGAAATGCCGAATACTGATACAGTCATAAGCAGCCGGTCTATGGCTGTTCCCCGTGTAAGTGCCGCAGTCATGCCCAACGTAATGCCAAGCGACAAGGCAATGAGATATGTCCATAAGGCAATATAGGATGTGTAATGAAACGCTTGTCCGATCAGCTGCAGCACAGGCTTGTTCTGAAAGTAACTTGTGCCGAGGTCGCCCCTTAGAAGAGCAGAGAGCCACTTCAGATACTGTACGGGGACAGGTGCATCCAGCCCCATTTGTTTTTTTACTTCAGCTATCTTTTCCGCATCAGCGAATTCACCGAGCATTTCCCCTACGGGATCACCGGGAATAACGGCAAGAATAAGAAAAGTGATCAGAGAAATAAAGAATAATATACCAGTTGCCAATGCAACCCGCTTGAATATGTACCGGATCAAAAAATACTCCTGATAAAACAAAGAACCGCACGGCAGACCACGGGATCTGCCGTGCGGTTCTACTGATACAGCTTATACTTATTTTTTAGTTGTATCTATATCGACATTCCAGAAGTGATAGATAAGATTGCCGACCTTATAGTTTTTAACCCAGGGTTTTGCAATGAACTGACTCTGCGGGTAGTACAGCGGTATACAGGCATAGTCTTCAAGAGCGAGCAGCTTGTCTGCCTGCTTGTATAATTCCGCGCGCTGCTTTTCATCGGTACTTGCGCGCGCTTTATCCAACAGAGAATCAAATTCTGCGTTCTTATAGAAAACGCCGCGGGCATTTGAATTAGTTGAATAAAAATAGTTGTACATCTGGAAATCACCGTCCGGATACAGCGCGTTCCAGATCATGTCAGTGGCAGGAATTTTGCCGGCCGTGCGGTTACTGTTCCATGTGGCATTGTCAACAGTGGTCAGGTCAAGATGTATACCCGCTTCCTGCAGGTAGCCCTGGATCGCTGAATAAACGGCTGCAGAGGTCTGGCGTACCTGCGAGCTGACGGTGATTCCGTTCGGATATCCGGCCTGCGCAAGCAGCTGCCGTGCTTTCTCAGGATTATACTCATACACAGGAAGCGCGCTGTCATGTCCGGGGACGGCGTTGTTAAGGAATGAGCTTGCAGGAATGCCCGCTCCGTTGAGGATCGCGGATACCAGTTCTTCTCTGTTGATAGCCAGAGAAATAGCCTTACGCACCTGTATGTCCTTAATGTATTCGCTCTTCAAGTTCAGA
>Ga0256405_10007317_pt1 | contig 16799 bp, 13 predicted proteins | sample RumenRJG_02DNA_FD_189096 | JGI IMG/M metagenome (GOLD analysis project Ga0256405, IMG submission 189096) | Bovine rumen microbial communities from Lethbridge, Alberta, Canada - RJG_02 | ecosystem: Host-associated > Mammals > Digestive system > Stomach > Rumen | place: Canada: Alberta...
GGTGTTCCGCACCGCCGCCAGAAAATAGGGATCCCTCAGCACGTAGGAGAAGTTGTACAGTCCCACGCCGCGGAAGGTCTGGGAGGCGGAGTTGTAGCCCTCCTCCAGGGAATACACCACCACGTCCGCCAGAGGATAGATCATGAAGACGGCAAGAAACGCCAGCGCGGGCAGAAGGTACAGCCACGCCTTGAGATTCTGCTTTTTCATCGCTTCCCCGCCTTTCCAGCTCCGTCCGGATAGATCCGCGCCTCGGTGTCCGGATCGAAGAGGTGGGTCTTCTGAGGCTTCAGGGAGAAGCGCACCTCCCCGCCCTCCAGTCCCGCGGCGTCCGAGGCGTCCACGATGGCGCGCCCGGCTTCGGCGGTCAGACCTTTGTGGCGGAAGACGATGCTGGTATCACGTCCCATGACCTCCACCCGGTCCAGTCCGCACCGGAGCGCACCATCCGGATCCGGCACGAAGCCCTCCGGACGGACGCCCACCTTCACCGCTCCGTCCCGTACCCCGGGAACGGTCAGGACCGCGTCGTCCCCGAGATGCAGAACGCCGCTTCGGACCTCCCCGTCGAAGACGTTGATGGGCGGGGTGCCGAGGAAGGTGGCCACGAACAGGTTCACCGGATCATCGTACACGGTCTGGGGCTTCGAGATCTGATTCAGCACGCCCTTCTTCATGACCACGATCAGATCGGAGATGCTCATGGCCTCCTCCTGGTCGTGGGTGACGAAGACGGTGGTGACGCCGGTCTCCCGCTGAATGCGGCGGATCTCCTCCCGGGTCTGGAGCCTCAGCCGCGCGTCCAGATTGGACAGGGGCTCGTCCAGAAGCAGGACGCCGGGCTTTTTCACCAGGGCCCGGGCGATGGCCACCCGCTGCTGCTGACCGCCGGACATCTCCGAGGGCCTCCGCTCCAGCAGATTGTCGATCTGCACGAGCTTCGCCGCCTCCAGCGCCCGCCGCTTCATTTCATCCCGGGAGAGGCGCGCGTCTCCCTTCAGGTTGCCCAGGGGGAACATGATGTTCTCCAGCACCGTCATATGGGGATACAGGGCGTAATTCTGAAACACCAGTCCCACGCCGCGCTTTTCCGGCGGGAGGGAGGTGATGTCGGTGTCGCCGAAGAAGATCCTCCCCGAGGTGGGCGCTTCCAGTCCGCTGATCAGGTTCAGCGTCGTGCTCTTGCCGCAGCCGGAGGGACCGAGAAGTCCGATCAGGGTGCCGTCGGGGATCTCGAAGGTGAAATCGTCCACGGCCACCACTTCCTCCCGGATCTTCCGGTTCCGGTTGGGATACCGTTTTGTCAGATGCTCCAATACGATTTTCATACGGATCGTCCTTGTCTGCCGGAGTCCCGGCCGGTTATTCCGCTCCGCCGGCAGGCTCCGACGGATTCAGCGTCACGAAGGGATTGACGGTGGTGCCCATGACCTCGGGGAATTCCCCGTTCCATTTCTCGATCTTCTGCAGCTCGATGTATTCCGGGGACTTGGACAGCTCGGCCTGGATGACGGAGATGGCGTAGGCGTCCGCGTCGGCCTTCAGCTTTTTGGAATCCGCGTCGGCCTGCGCCGCGATGACCGTCTGCCGGGCCTCCTCCTCCTTGGCCGCCGTCTCGTTCTTGACCCGGAGGGCCTCCTGCTCCGCCGCCACCTTGTCCCGGATGGTCTGCTCGAAGCTGTCCTCAAAGTCGATGTCCGCCAGATTCACCGCGGTGATGCTGACGCCGTAGGGAGAGAGGGCGCCCCTCAGCTCGTCCTCCACCAGTTCCTGGGCGATGGACCGGTTCTGGATCAGCTCCTCCGCCTTGTACTTGCCGATGGTGTTCTTCAGGATGCTGTTCAGGTTCGGGACGATCAGGGTGGATTCCACGTTGTTCACGCCCACGGTCCGGATGAGGGAGTCGATCTGGCCGGTGGCATACACGTAGTTGACCTTCACGTAGATGCTCTCCACCGTCTGGGTGTCCTTGGTGTAGGCGGGCTGATGGGTTTCGTAGACCTGCTCCCGGACGTCCACCTTCTCGATGGTCTCGATGAAGGGCAGGGACAGGTGCGCCCCGGGCTGGAGGGAGCTGTTCCGGATCTTGCCGAGGTTGTATTTCACCCCGATGAAGCCCTCCGGGATCACCGTCACGCAGGTGCCCAGAAGGATCAGAACGACGATGATCACCACGGCGGTCAGGATGATTTTTCCGGTGTTTTTCGGCTTTGCGAACCGGATCTGCTGATTCTGCTCGTTCATGCGGTCAGTCTCCTTTCTTCTTTTCGTTCTCATCGGCGGCGGGCGCGTCCTCGAAGATGAGGATCCTCACGCCCCCGTCCCGCCCGTGTACCTCGGAGCGGAAGGTCTTTTCACGGAAATACGCGGACAAAGCCGGGCTGTCGGTCATAAAGGCGGGCGTTGCCCTGAGAGGTCCCGGCTCTCCCGTAACTTCGCCGACGTTCTCCACGTAGAGCGAGCACGCCCTCCCTTCTCCGTCCCGTCCCCGGAAAAGGTACCGGGCAGAGAGACGGCGGCGTTCTCCGGGCCTCTCTGTCTGGACGTCCGCAGCTCCGGGCAGGATCTCCCCGGAAAACAGCGGGGATTCTGTCCGTCCCGTAAAGGGGATGAAGGTCACGGAGCCCTCCTCCGAGGAAAATCCGTTGACGGAGGCTCCGTCGATGTCGATCTCGAAGGTCATGACGGGCTCCGCGGCTGTCTTCGGCAAATCGTTTTCCCGCGGCAGGAGCTTTTCCAGATCCCGCCCCTTCGCCAGCTTGTCCACGATCAGGTCCACAGCCCGGATCTGGCGCATGAGGGAATCCTCCACCGCCTCCACCCGGACGCCGCAGACCACGCCCTTCACGCCGAGGGAAGCCGGGGTCGGCTCCGGGGGAAAGAGGCTCCCGTAATCCGCCCCGTCGTCGATCCGCCCGTGCAGCTCGTCCGAAGTCAGCCCCGTCAGGCGGAGGAACACCCGGTCCAGCTCCGCCCTCGTCCGGCCGTGCTTTTCCATTTTGGCGGCCAGCGCCTCGTACAGCACGCCAGCCTTCATTTCCGTCACAGGCACCCGCGCCATATCAGAGGGCCTCCGGCTCTTCGTCGATCCAGTGGTCGAAGAACTCGGTCCCGCGCCACTTGCCCTCAAGGAGCGCCCGGTGGGTGGTCTCGATGTTGCACCATTCGTCGATGCGGGACAGGCCGAACGCCTTCCAGTCCTCGAAGAAGCGGTTGACGGTGTCGGGATCCAGCTCGCCCCGGAGCATGGCGGCCCGCTTCAGGCGCACCCAGCGGATGGACAGGCGGTTCTTCTCCACCCGCCACAGTCTGAGGGGATCGCCCCGCACGGCCTCGGCCGCCTTGTCGAAGAGGGCGTCGTATTGGTCCAGCATGTCCTCCTCCAGGAACCCATGGAGAGGATTGTCGTTAAAGCCCACGTGGTCGCCGCGGGCCTGACAGGTGTCACAGAGCAGGTTCAGGTATTCGTCCAGATACGGCGCGGCGGGACCGTAGAAGTACTCCATGAACTCCCGGCGATGGGTTTCCAGATCGCAGTCCGGATCCCACAGGAGCTTGGAGATCAGATAAGCCCGCAGCTCGTTGAAATCCACGCCGCCCCGGGACGCGCCGTTGGCCTGCTCGAAGACGCCGCGGACGCTGTTCTTCCGCATGGACCGGACGTTGGGCTGGAGCACCCGCCAGTTGGGATGGGGCGTCGGATAATGGGCGAAGCAGGTGGTGTAGTCCCAGATATATACCCGGTCGCAGATCCGTCCCCAGTCCTCCAGGTCGGTGATGAACTTCGACGGAGTGCCGTCCGGACGCTTCACGCTCCGGCTCTCGTCGGTGCAGGCGTCGAAGGGATGGCAGAAGCAGCATTCGATGGAGCAGAGCCGGACGCAGACGTTGTGCCGGTTCCGGGTGAGCTTCGGGGCGGGACGGGAGTACACATAGGCCAGAGTGTCGAACACCACGTCCGGGAACTCCGGCTCCAGAGCCTCGGCCACGGCGTTGACAAAGCGCAGAAGGGTCCCCGAGGGGCTTCCCTCCTCCTCGTCCACCCGGCGGCAGTTCTCGCACTGGCAGTTTCCGCCCCAGTCGTTCTGGGACAGGGACATGAGCCGGTGGCCGGGATGGGCTTTCAGCCATTCGCGGGTCTTTTCGATCATGAGGGAGAGCACGTCCGGGTTGGTCAGGCACAGCTGGGTGCGTCCGCCGCCGGTGGTGACGCGCTTGCCGTCCACCAGGGCGAAGTACTCCGGATGGTCCTTGCCGTACACCCGAGCCGGGATCAGGGTGTCGAAGGAGTGGACGAAATGGGCGTAGGTCAGGGATCCTCCCATGCGGGGCTGGAGACTGGCCGTGCCGTTGAAGCGGCGCTTGGCGGAGAAGCGGGGGTACTGCTCGATATCCGCGTAGTTGTGGCGGCGGTACTCGAAGGCCGGCTCCTCCTTCACGCTCATGGGAGGCACCGTCAGCGCGGGATCCGTGGGCACCTTTTCCGCCGTGGGCGTGAAGAACCGGACTCCCAGCCGCTCCAGAAAATCGTACGCCCCGTAGAGGACGCCCCGCTTTCCTCCCGCGATCCGGACGGACTGCCCGTCGGCCTCGATGCGGAAGCCGTCCTCGGAGCAGGCGGAAACATCCAGCTCCGCCGCGTCTCCCACAAGGATGGAAGGACCTTCGAAGGGCTCCTCCGCGCTCATCAGGGGGAGGCTTGCGGAGGTGATCCGGTCCAGATAATACCGCAGCTCCTTGGCCGCGTAATTGGCCGGCGCGTTCTTGTCGGCGAGATCGGATGCGGTGAGGCGGATCGCCGCCAGAGCATGCCCGTCCCTTGCCAGGCGGATGCCGTTTTCTTCCATGCTGATTTCCTCCGTGAATGCAGATGGTGTGACTGTGTTGAAGGACGGCACATCCGGGGTTGACAGGACGCGCGTCCGTGCTTTATAATAGGAATGCCTTTCAGGCGAGATACCGGCGGCGGATGGTCTCACGCATATCGTCCGTCACCCCGAGCCCGTCCCGCAGATAGCCGCCGAAATCCCCCCATAGTTCCCCGATCCGCTCAAGGACCGCGTCCAGATAGGAGAGATCCGCCGAAAACATGGCGCGGAGGGCTGCTTCAGCCTCGGGAGAGCGCATGCCGTATTCCCGCTGAGCCATCTCCGTCAGGGCTTCGATGTCCTGTGCCAGACAGACGTTGGTGTAAAGATAATCCTCCCGGATGTCCGCGGGATCCACGCCCAGAAGCTCCTCCGCGATGACGGAGGCGAATCCGGCGCGGTCCTTTCCGGCGGTGCAGTGCCAGAGGAGGGCGCGGTCCCGGTCCCCGGCCAGCAGGCGCACAAAGGCGGCGTAGCCGTTCAGCGCGGCGGGCGATTCGGCGAACTGCCGGTAGGTGTTCCGCATGTACTCCCGGGCGGCTTCTCCGCTCTGCATGAGGATGCGCATGGCGGCCTCGTCGGAATCGGCGTCCCGGGTCACACCGGCGGACAGGTTGTCGATGACGGGCAAATGGATAAACCGCACGCCGGGAATCTCCGGATCGGGATGCTCGGCCCGCTCCTTGTCCGTCCGAAAGTCCGCCGCCGTATCGACCATGGTCCCGAGGCGCGCAAGGTCTCCCTCCGTCGCCGGAGCCAGATTTCCGCTCCGGATGAGCAGTCCCGGCCGGATCGTATGACCGTCCATGGTCCTCATCCCGCCGAGATCCCGGGTATTTTTCAGGGCTTCAAACGCCAGCCTCACGCTCATGGAGCCTCCCCGTTTTTCCTTTTTTTCCTATTTTACCGCATCCGGAGGAGCCTGTCAAGTCCTTCCGGTCCGATCGTCCCGCCGTCCTGAACGGATGGTACAAGGAGGAAAGCATGCAGAAAGAGCTTGTGATGAAGACCCCGGCGTCCTGGCACGGGGATATGGGCCGGGAAGGCGCGCCCTGCGGAAACGGCGTCGTGGGCGCGCTGGTGTACGGCGGAGTGGACCGGGAGATCATTCTTCTGAACCATGCCCGGCTGTGGCACGCGGGATGGCAGTCCCCCATGCCGGACGTCAGCGGAGCCGTGGCGGAGATCCGGCGGCACCTGGACGAGCGTCGTCCCGATCTGGCGGGGCCGGTCTTCCGGAGAGCACTGGCTGACGCGGGATACGACGCCCACAACTGCGGTCCCCTGCCCCTCTGCGATCTGACCATCCGTCGAGCCTCCCGTCTCCCTCACCGGCACTACCGGCGCGTTGTGGGAATGGACCGGGGGGAGGTCGAAGTCCGATGGGAGGAAGACGGCGTTCTGTTCCGGCGGCGCACCTTCGTCTCCCGGGCGGACGGGCTGGTCTACACGGAGCTCTCGGCCTCGGAGGCCGGGAGGATCTCCGCGGACCTCGGTCTGGCGGTCCACGACGGGGAGTCGAAGGAATCGGCTCTGGTGCGGGATCCCCGGTTTTCCGCTTCCCTGCGGCGGGAGGGCTCCGAGGGCCTTGTCTCCTTCTCTGCGGACTGCTTCACCACCTACGCGCCGGCGTCGGGACGGTTCGGGGCCTTTCTGCGGGTGATCCCCTCGGGCGGAACCGTCGAGACAGCCGGGGACGGATCGGTCCGGATCATGGGAGCGGATTCGGTGCTGGCGGCGGTCCGGGTCTTCGTGTCGGACAGCGCGGAGGTGGACGGGGACCGGTATATCCGGGAACTGGACGCGGCGGAGCCTTATGAAAAGGCCCTGGAACACCATCTGCCCCTGCACCGGCGGCTCTATGACCGGGCGTCCCTGACTCTGACGGAGGGGGAGAGCCGGTCCAACGAAGAGCTTCTGCTGGAGGCCTTCGACTCGGAAATGTCTCCGGAGCTGGCGGAAAAGCTGTGGGCCTTCGGGCGGTATCTCATGATCTGCGCCTCGGACGACGGGCCCGATCCGGACGGAAACCCGCCCCTGCCCATGTCTCTGGTGGGCCTCTGGCTGTCCTCCTATACGGGCATGTGGGCCATTCACATGTTCAACGTGAACTTCGAGATGATCTACTGGAACGCCCTCTCCGGGAACATGCCCTCCCTGCTCCGCTCAGCCCTTGAATACGTGGAGAGCTTCACGGAGGACTTCCGCGAGAACGCCCGGAAGCTCTGGGGCTGCCGCGGAATCTGGATCAACTCCGTCAACACCCCGGAATCCGGGAAGAACGCCTGCCTCGCGGACCACATCATGAACTGGACGGGGGCCGCCGCCTGGCTGTCCGCCCTGTTCCGGGACTACGCGCGGTACACCTGCGATGAAGAGTGGCTGAGGGAGCACGCCCTGCCCTTCATGCGGGAGGCGGCGCTGTTCTACGAGGACTTTCTCACCGAGGGGGAGGACGGGACTCTGCGGTTCGCTCCGTCCGTATCGCCGGAAAACGTGCCCCGGAATGTGCTCCGGGATCTGGACTCCCGCTCCCAGGCCGCGGTCAACGCCGTCATGGACGTGTCCCTGTGCCGGGAGCTTCTGACGGGCCTTTGCGAGGACGCCGGGCGGTGCGGGATGTACGGGGATGAGATCCCCCGCTGGCGGGACATGCTGGCAAAGCTCCCTCCTTATCGGATCAACCCGGACGGATCCCTGGCCGAATGGATCGATCCCTTCTATGAGGACGAAAACGCCCACCGGCATCAGAGCCATCTCTACGGAGTGTTTCCGGGTCACGAGATCCGGGAGGGCTCCCCGCTGTTCCCGGCGTACCGGCTGGCGGAGGACAAAAGGCGGACCGAGGGGCTGTCCTCCATGTCCTCCTGGGGGCTGATCTGGATGGCGGGGACCTACGCCCGGCTCCGGGACGGGGATCGGGCTCTCTCCGCTCTGTCCGAAATGGCCCGTCACTGCTGCATGCGCAACTTCTTCACCGTTCACAACGACTGGCGGCGCATGGGACCGGCGGGATGCGACGACATGCGGGCCGCTCCTCTTCAGCTGGACGCCATAGCGGGATTCCCGGCGGCGGTGAACGAAATGCTCCTCGATTCCTCCGACGGGACCCTGACCCTCCTGCCCGCTCTGCCCTCCGGCTGGAAGCGTGGTGAGGTCCGGGGACTTTCGGCGGTCGGCGGGTTCACCGTGTCCGTCCGATGGGACGAGGGAGGCGCGGAAGCGGAGATCGCTGGGGAGGGATCCGTTTTGGTGAAGGCAGGGAGAGGCTTCCGGTTCGGGGACGGAAAAAAGGAGCGGACCGCATCCGCTCCCTGTTTGCTCAGGCTGATCCGGGACGGGGTCTGATCACTCTGCGTCCACGGCGTAAGTAAACCGGCTGAATCCGGCGGAGCCTCCGGCCTGCTCCCCGGCGATGCAGAACAGCCCGGTCCGCACCCCCGTGAAATGGTCCAGCCGGTAGACCAGCTTATGCTCCCCTCCCAGCGGGATCCAGCCCCCATCCCGCCCGATGAAGAAGCACACGGTGTCCCGCAGATGCCGGAAATCGAAGGTCATCCGCAGACGGACGGAGCTCCCTTCCAGCGGGATCCGGGCGGTTTCGGCAAGGCCCTCGTCCGTCTTTTCCCGCAGGACGGCAAAATACCGGTCTCCCTCCCGGAGCAGCGCTCCCTCGGCGAAGAGTCCCTGCAGAGCGACAAATCCCGCCCGGTCTCCGTTCTTCAGATCCGATCCGTCCACCGTGACCTCCGCCGTGCATCCGGGTCCGAAGGTCCGCTGGGTCAGGGTGTTCCGGGCGTGCTCCGCGTCGGGATCGACCCGTCCCGTCCGGATCCTCAGAACGCCGTTCCCCCGCGTGACGAGGGAGGTCTCCGGCTCGTGGTTCCATTCCCAGGCGTCCGGGAAATCCGGAGAGGTGAAATCGTCGTCCGCGAAGAGGGGCCTGTATGCGTATCCGGGCCGCAGATCCTCCGGATGAAGCTCATGGGGCGGCTTCTCGAACACCGGCCGGTCTCCCTCCCAGCGGACGGGCACCAGCACCGGGATCCGCCCCACCGCGCCGTGGTCCTGGAACAGCATGGCGTACCAGTCCCCCGAGGGAGTGTCCACAATGCCGCCCTGCGCGACGCCCTGACGGTGAAAGCCCATGTCGTCCTCCAGCACGTCGCCCCCCATCCAGTCTCCCGTCAGGGAATCGGCGGAGAACACGGCCTCCGTCCGCATATGACCGGCAGGCCAGTGGATCAGGAACAGGTAGTACCGCCCGCGGATTTTGTAGAGATGGGAGCCCTCATATCCCAGCCCCCGGGTCTCATCCCGGACAAGGATCCGGTCCAGTCCGCCGGGTCTGGGGCGGGACAGGTCCGGCTCCAGCTCCGTCAGGCGGATCTCCCGGCCTCCGTAGGCGATGTAGACCCGGCCGTCGTCGTCGAACAGGAGGGAGCTGTCGTGGTAGAAGCCCTCCATGGGGCGGCGGGTCCAGGGTCCTTCCGCGGACTCGGCGGTATAGTGGTAGGTTTTTCCGGTGTCGTTGGCAACGAAGACCGCGTGAAAGAGGCCGTTGTGGTACCGCAGGGACGCCGCCCACATGCCGCGGGAGTAGATGTTCTCTCCATCCATCCGCTGACCCGGGGTGGAGTCCAGCCGGTCGTAGATGTGACAGGCGGTCTCCCAGTGAATCAGGTCGTGTGAGCGCAGAATTACGCCTCCGGGGAAGAAATGCATGGTGGTGCTGATCATGTAGTAGGTGTCGCCCGCGCGGATGACGTCCACGTCGGGATAATCCGCCCGGATCACAGGATTGTTCGTCAAGGTTCCGCCTCCCTGATTGCAGATGATGTCCGTATTATATCAGGAAGCGGGCAAAAAGTCCATAGCTCCGGCTGATTTCGAGGCCGGTCGAAAGGAGAAATGCGCATGCCGTCCGTCAACACCGCCAGCAAGGGCTACCGGGATCTGCCCATCGCCGACAGCCATATCCACATGACCTATCCCATGCCCCTCGGAGAGCAGGCGCGTATGCTCCGGGGGTACATGGACTATTTCGGGTGCCGCCGCATCGCCCTGCTGGGTCTGCCGCACTCGGTCAGGTCCGCCTCCGACGATCCCGCGAACAATCTGAAGGTTCTGTATCTGAAGGACCTTCTGAACCGGGAGGATCCGGAGCGGCGGGTCTATGCCTCCGGAGGCCTGTGGCACTTCTTCGACGGGCGGGACACGGCGGAGGGATTCCTGCGGCAGGTTCGTGATCTGTACGCGCTGGGCTTCGACGGGCTGAAGGTGCTCCTCGGCAAGCCGGAGCTGAGGACGCGGTTCGGGCGGTCCCTTTCGGATCCTCTTTTGGACGGGGTCTGGACCTTCTGCGAGGAACGCGGATTCCCGGTGACGCTCCATCTCGGCGATCCCGCCGCGTACTGGGAGCCATGGGACAACGGACACCCGCCCGCGTACGGTCCCGATCTTCCAACCCTCGAGGCCCTGCGGGATGAGGTGGACGAGGTGCTGGCGGCTCATCCGGACCTTCCCCTGACCCTCTGCCACTTTTACTTCATGGGAGAGGAGCCGGAGCGGGCGGACCGGTTTCTGGACGGGCATCCCTCCGTGCTCTTCGATCTGACACCGGGGAGCGAGATGTTCGCGGGCTTCTCAAAATCCATCGGAGAATGGCGCGCCTTTTTCCACAAGCACCGGGAGCGGATCCTCTTCGGCACGGACACGGACAACTGGGCCGCGCCGGACACGGAGGAGGGATACCGGCACAACTTCTCCTATCCCTTCAATCTGGTCCGCAACGCGCTGGAGTCCCAGGGACCCTTCCGCTTCGAGGACGTGGACTGGGGGGAGCTTCTGCCGCTGATGGCCGACGGGGAGACTCTCCGGATGATTTACGAGGGGAATTTCGTCCGCCGCTTCGGGGAGGAACCGCGCCCTGTGGATCGTTCCGCCGCGGCTTGTCCGGTGTCCGCCCTGCACAGCCTGTACGAGCACGGGATCCTGACGCCGGACGGTGCGAGACTGGCCGCCGACTCCGACAACCTCGGGGTCATGGAGGCGTATTTCAGAGGATAGAGAAAAATCGCGGAACTCCCGTCGTGAGAGCTCCGCGGTTCTCGTTTCGCGCTTATTTTCTTTTTCCCGGACGGACGCGCCAGAGCCGCAGGAAGAGCAGAGCGGCCGCTCCCGCAGTCCCGGTCATGGCGCCGCAGCGGACAAGGGCCGAGAGAAAGCCCATGGTCCGCTCATAGCACAAAGGATCCCCGATCCGTTGGGCGAGAAAGCCTCCTCCCACACCGGCGATTGTCAAGAGAACCCCGGCGATGAGCGCGCAGAGGGCGATGCGGCGGAAGGGGGACACGGGAGGCTTTTCTTCCCTCGTCCAGCCGTCTTCTTTTTTCTCTGCCATGGTCCGCTTCTCCTTCCGTCAGGCCCGGTCCAGCAGGCTCAGCATGTCCGGGAAGATCTCCAGGGATCGGCGCAGGATCCCGTGCATATGGGCGATGGCAACGCCGTAGTTCACCACGGGCACTCCCGCTTCGGCGCACCGCCCGATCCGGCTCTTCATCTCCCGCTCGTTCAGCATGCAGCCGCCGCAGTGGACCGCCAGCTTCCACGGAGTCAAATCATCCGGAAACTCACCGCCGGAGGTGAAGGTGAAGATCGGCTCCGTGCCCGTGAATTCCCGGATCCAGCGGGGCAGCTTCTCCGTGCCGATGTCTCCGCACTGGCGGTGATGGGAGCATCCCTCCGAAATCAGCACGGGATCCCCGTCCCGGAGGTCGGAGAGAGCCGCGGCTCCCTTCACCAGCTCGCCGAGATCCCCCTTATACCGGGCGAAGAGAATGGAGAAGGAGGTCAGCCGCACGTCCCGGGGAACGATCTTCGCCACCCGCCCGAAAGCCTGGGAGTCGGTGATCACCAGAGACGGCGGCGCGGACAGTCGGTTCAGGGCGTCGGCCAGCTCCGTATCACGGCAGCACAGGACGGAGCATCCGCCCTCCAGCAGATCCCGGATGGTCTGCTGCTGGGGGAGGATCAGACGTCCCTTCGGAGCCGCGGCGTCGATGGGGATCACCAGCACCGCGCAGTCCCCGGGCTTCAGCAGATCGGACACGATATGCTTCTCCCTCTCCGGCTCCTTCCGGCCCAGACGGGCGATCCGCTCCTTCAGCTCCCGGACCCCATCCCCTGTCAGGGCGCTGACGGCGACGAATCTCCCGTCATCCGGAACAGCCTTCGCGTCCGGCCGGTCGGATTTGTTCCACGCCACGAGATACGGGATCCCGCGCTCCTCGAACCGCCGGATCAGCTCCCGGTCCCCGTCGGTCAGGCCCAGGGAGGCGTCCGCTGTCAGCACGGCCACGTCGGTCTCGGACAGGGTCTCGGAAGCCCTGCGCACCCGTTCCGCGCCGAGCTCTCCCGTATCGTCGATGCCGGGCGTGTCGATGATGACCACGGGACCCAGCGGCAGAAGCTCCATGGCCTTCCGGACGGGATCCGTGGTGGTTCCCTTCACCTCCGACACCAGGGACAGCTTCTGCCCCGTGACGGCGTTGACCAGGGAGGATTTTCCGGCGTTGCGGAGGCCGTAAAAGCCGATATGAACCCGCTCGCCGGAGGGTGTGTCGTTCAGTCCCATCAGTCAGTCCCCCTTTGATTCGTCCGTCCGGATCAGTTGAAGGCGGAGGCCATGGAGGTCGGATTGAAGATCCGGTTGGCCTGCTCGTCCGTCAGCTCAATGCCGAAGACGTCCTTGTAATAATTCTTCGTTTCCACTGTGATGTCGAAATCCGCGAAGAGGTCCGGATAGACGGTCTTGGCCATCCAGATGAGGGTCACGGGCGTATCCACGCCGCAGGTGTAGCTCCGGTACATGCCGAGAGGCATTTTGTGGATCTTTCCGGTCTGCACGGCGGAGACGGGGCTCCAGTCCCAGTTGCCCACGGTGTTGTTCAGCAGATCGGCGGGCTGGGAGGCGTTGAAGTTGGTGATGAGGATGCGGTCCGGGTTCCAGTCGTAGATCTGCTCCATGCTGACCGCGGTGGAGTTGTCGGATTCCATGACCTCGCCCACGTTGACCGCGCCCACGGCGTCCGCCCACCACTGGCCGAAGAAGTGCTTCCCGGAGGTGGTGATGGTGGAGTCGTTGTACTGGAAGAGGAAGAAGACCCGCTCCCGCTCCTCGTCGGTGAGATCCTTGACTCTCTCCTGCACCCGGTTGTAGATCCCGTCGCTGTAGCTCTTCACCTTTTCATACCGGTCGTTCATGGGGAACATCTGGGACAGCAGAAGGATCCAGTTGTTCAGGGTCTCGATGGCGGCGTAGTCCCATTTTCCGGCGGAGACGGACACAGCCGGGATCCCCGCGTTCTTCAGGGCTTCGCCGATCTCCTGGGTGCCGCCGTAGAAGACCACGTCGGGCTCCAGCTTCAGAAGCTCCTCCACGTTGACCGCGGTGCCGTCGATGAAGCCGGTGGAGGCGTTCAGGATCTCGGGGTACAGCTCGGACAGGAGGCTGTTCTGAGCCGCCGTCATGGAGGGCTGAGCCATGCCGACGATCTTCTCAGCGGAGTCGAAGAACACGGCCAGCACGGAGGGCAGAGGATAGATGTCGCACACCACGATGCGGTTGATCTCGCGGGGGACCGTTACCTCGTTTCCGGCGTGGTCCGTGACGGTGATGGTTTCGGATTGTCCTCCGTCAGACCCGCCGGAGCAGGCCGCCAGGGAGAAGAGCATGGAGAGGGCGAGGAAGAGCGCGAGGATGCGGATGGGTTTCATAGATTCTGTTCCTTTCTGAAATAAGAGAGATCGCGGGTGAGATCCGGAATGTCCTTCCGGAAGAGTCGGCCGGAGAAGCCCTCGTGGGGCAGAGGCACAAAGCGGGTGTTCTCCGGACATACAGGCCTGTACAAGGGATCGGCGATGAGGATCTCACAGCCCTCGAGATACGGGGCGATGTCGTCCTCGTCCGCGGCAAAGGGAACCCCGGCGTCCGAGAGAGCTCCGTCCGTCTCCGGATCCGCATCCACGGCGGACAGGGCGGACCAGGGCTCCCCGGTCTCGAGTGTCAGGGCGGAGGCCAGGGACGCGGCGGTCAGCCCTTCCCCGAGGATCAGCCGTCGTGTATCCCGGACGGGTGGCAGCTGAGGCAGGAGAACGCTTTTCCCGGTCCGGGCGGCTTCCCGCAGAGCGTCGGCGGTCCGGTCGTTCCAGCGCTCACCGCAGGGCGCCGCCGCCACCCACGGAATCCCGAAGCGGTCCTCGAGGGTCCTTGCCGCCGCCAGTCCCGAGGAGGATACCGCCAGATTCACGTCGGCCGACGCGGAATCCGCGACATCGTCGAGGGTCGAGCCCATGGCCCAGCAGGACCGCACCTCGATCCCGCGCTCCCCGAGGACCCGCTTCATGGCCTCCGGCGCGCCGTACACGGAGAAGTCCAGCGGGGTCAGCCCCAGCAAATTCACCCGGAGCGTGCCCGGTTTTTTCTTCCCATCGGGCTCCCGGACCATGCGGCGGGCCAGCGCATCAAAGGCCATGGACGCTCCCGAGGCGTAGCTGTGCATGCCGTCGGTGGAGAAGCCGAAGGCGGGGATCCCGGTCCGCGCTTCGATTTCCATGGCTACGGCGTCAAAGTCCACGCCGGTCATCATGGGAATCGGCGTTCCGGCCACGGCGACAAAGCGCGGGTTCAGCTCCTCCGCCGCCCTGACGCAGTCGCCGACGAGCTTTTCGTCGTCCCCCAGAATGGCCTCGGTCTCGGACAGGGCGGAGATGAACACCAGGGAGTCCGTGTCATACCAGCGGGGCTCGTCGTGGGTGTTGTAGGTGGAGTTGCAGCCGGAGGCGTCGTGCATGACGGTCATGCCGCCCAGCTCGAACAGGGCGGACGCCACTCCGGAGGTGTCCCCCGCGTAGGTGGAGATGATCCTGGCCGTTTGCTTCAGAGACATGCGCCGCACCCCATTCCCTTGATCCCGATCAGCGACCGGGTGTCCTTTTCCTCCCGCCATGCCTCCTCCATGAGGGAAGCGATGCCGGAGACCGCGTCAAATCCGGTGTATCCGCCGTTTTCCACGATGTTCACGAAATACGGAGTCCCGGCGAAATAGGCGGCCTTCTGTCCGACGGCGAGGGTCTTTTCCTCCCGCTCCCTCTCCGCCACCCGCATGACGGGATGGACCGTGGGAGACAGGAGCAGATCCGGATGATCCCGCTTCAGCAGGGCGAAATCCTCCCGCTCCTCTCCGCTGACGCCGTCCAGATACACCCGCGTCACCCGGAAGCCGCGGTCCAGCAGAAGCCGCGCCAGACTCAGGGGACGGGAGAAGGCGGTGTAGTCGATCTCCACAGGCGCTTCTCCGATGACCGTCTTCGCGCGGGTCAGAGCGGCTTCGCAGGCCTCCTCCCGGATCCGCAGATCGGGAACGGGAACGCCGAGGACGCCGCAGAGGGCCTCATAGTTCTGTCGGATCTCCCCGTAATCGAAGCTGAAGGGGAGATGCAGGTGCTTCATGCCGAACCGGTCCCGGAGCAGCTCTCCGGCGGGAATGGCGGCGGGCTGGTTGGTGACGCAGACGGAGGCCTCCGCCAGAGCCAGGTACTCCTCAAAGGTCCGGGTCCTCTGCAGCTCGCAGAGCTCAAATCCGCCCGCCCACAGAAGCGCGTCGAAATCCCCGCCGGGATCGCAGCCGAAGTCGTTTCCCGCCATCAGCACCTTTTTCGGATGGGCGGGCCGCTTTTCCAGCAGGCTGTACAGCTGGCGGCGCATGAGCTGATCCGGAGTCAGGCCGGATTTGCGCATGATGGGGTTCATATAGCAGTCCGTGAAGGCCACGCCGGGAAACCGATCCCGCAGGGTCCGGTACATATGATCCAGATCCGCCCCCATGAAGTGGTGGATGCAGCTGGTATACACCAGGACCGCCGGAGGCAGGACGGGCAGCTTCTCCAGAATGTCCGTCACCCCTTCGATGAGCAGCTCCTCCAGATCCCCGTCGGTGACGTTGTTCTCCCGGACCGCCACGGTGGAAAACCGCTCCTCGGCTCCCATTTCCGCCGCCGTCAGCACCACGCCCCGGAGACATCCCTGGGCGCAGACGAAGATCTCGTGGGCCTCAGGGATCAGCATACCGGTGTGGACGATGTTCCAGGTGCCGCGGGCTGGTGCGGAATACTCCAGCCCCGTGTCGAACAGAGCGGAGGGATCCGCGTCTCCGATCCGGACCTCCCGCACGGGACGCTCCCCCAGCCGTTTCAGCCCCGCCGTCATGACAAGCCTCCCGCCGCCGTCAGCACCGCGTCCGCCAGAGTCCGGTACTGCCGGGCCATGTCGGAATCCGGGAACGCCTCCACCACGGTCCTGCCCAGCTCCTCCGCCTCGAGGACCAGATCGGACCGGTCGAGAGCTCCCACTACGGTGGAATGGATGTCCTCCGCCAGCTCCGACACCTTGGCCTCCTCGTTCTTCACGTTCCGGCGGTTGAGGATCAGGCCGGCGAAATCCGCGTAGCCCCGGGATCCGAAATTCTCCACCGCCACGGCGATGTTGGCCGCCGCATGGATGGACATGTTCTCCCCGGAGGTCACCACGAACACGTGCTGGGCGTATCCCGGCCGCATGGGCATGGTGAAGCCGCCGCAGACCACGTCTCCCAGCACATCGTAGAACACCACGTCCGGGCGGCAGGTCTCGTAGGCTCCCTTTTCCTTCAGCTTTTCCAGGGCGGCGATGATCCCCCGTCCGGCGCATCCGGTTCCGGGAGACGGTCCCCCGGCCTCCGCGCAGACGATCCCGCCGTATCCGGTGCGGATCATGTCCTCAAGCGCCACGGACTGGCCCTTCTCCCGCACCAGCTCCAAAACGGTCCTCATGGGCTCCCCGCCCCGGAGCAGAACGGTGGAGTCCGCCTTCGGATCGCATCCGATCTGCAT
>Ga0256405_10007318_pt1 | contig 16796 bp, 16 predicted proteins | sample RumenRJG_02DNA_FD_189096 | JGI IMG/M metagenome (GOLD analysis project Ga0256405, IMG submission 189096) | Bovine rumen microbial communities from Lethbridge, Alberta, Canada - RJG_02 | ecosystem: Host-associated > Mammals > Digestive system > Stomach > Rumen | place: Canada: Alberta...
AGATGATGTACAGGACCTTGATATAGCTTCTGGACTATTTGCACCAACGGATGATGAGCGTTATGCTGCTATATCATCCCGATATGGAGGTTATTGGCGTTATCCTCAGATGAAGGATTATTGCTATCTGGTTAATCCTTATTTTCCACCACAGCGAATGATAGAAGAAATCAAAGCGAGTTTTGAGGATCTAATGCGAGGCTATCCATCTGGAATGCGTGTTAATTCGCTTCTCGCTTCGAAGAACTTTAATGTTCGTCAGGAATATGTTGTTGTCGGTAATGGAGCGGCAGAGCTTATTAAGGTTTTGATGGAGAATTGGACAGAACGCCTTGGTAATATAGTGCCTACCTTTGAGGAGTATCCAAATCGTCTTGACGCAGACAAAGTCATTCAATTTATTCCAAGAACAGAAGACTTTAAATATACAGCAGACGATTTGATGTCATTCTATGACGATAAGGACATAGATGCCCTTTTGTTGATTAATCCGGATAATCCTTCAGGAAACTATATTCCATTTGCAGATTTAGTAAGGCTCATTGCTTGGACCAAGAAGAAAGGAATCCGGTTTGTTGTTGATGAGTCATTTGTTGATTTTGCAAGCATAGAAGGACAGTACTCATTGCTTGATAATACCATACTATCTGACAATAATCATTTAGTGGTCGTGAAAAGTATAAGTAAGTCTTATGGTGTACCGGGATTCCGTTTAGGAGTATTAGCATCTGGAGATACGAACCTCATTGCTACGATAAAGAAACAAGTAGCTATATGGAATATTAACTCATTTGGAGAGTTCTATATGCAGATATATGAGAAATATCATAAGGATTATATAAGAGCATGTGAACAGTTTAAGAATGAACGAGAAATATTTTATCAGGAATTGAAGACGATACCCTATTTAGAAACATATCCCAGTCAGGCTAATTATTTTTTATGTCGGGTAAAAGATCGTTTTACATCACATGAATTGGCTTTAAAGTTATTGAAGAAGAATGTCCTTATTAAGGATTGTGGCACCAAAAAAGCGTTTGAAGGTGGCAACTTTATACGAATAGCTATTCGTGACCGTCATGATAATCAAAAGTTTGTTGAGATTTTGAAGGAACTATAATAACATACAAAATGAAAAAGTCTTTTATCTGCACAGCTCTACTAATGATGAGTGTACTGACAGTGAATGCTCAGGAAACTGAGAAAAAGAAATCACCCTTTAGTGGGTCTGTAGAATTAACCACCAAGTACCTTTGGCGTGGTCAGGAATATGGAGAGGCTCCAACCTTCTTTCCTACATTGAATTTCTCAATCGGAGGGTTGAGTATCTACGCAACAGGTGCATATACCTTTGATAATTCCTGGCGAGAGGCTGACTTAGGCATATGCTATACATTTAGTGGCTTTACAATCGGAGTCGTAGATTATTATTATCCCACAGTAGTAGGGGCTAATGATGAGTATTTCAACTACAAGAATAAAGAAACAGGTCATATGTTAGAAGGTTGTGTGTCATATGCTCCTTCATCACTGCCTATCTCCATATTGGTTTCAACGTTCTTCTATGGCGCTGATAAAAATGAGAATGGCGATCAGGCCTGGTCAACATATGCAGAGCTAGGATTCCATCACAGCTTTGTAGAAAGTGATGAGTTTTCAGTTGCACTCGGTGCTAGTTTGAATAAGAGTTTCTATAATAACTTTGAGACAGGCTTCTCTGTTGTGAATATTGCAGTAAAGTATCAAAGGGAGATATATGCAGCTAAAAGATTCTCTATACCTGCCAGTGTACAGTATGTGGTGAATCCGCAGAAAGAAAAGAACTACATCTCATTCTCTCTCGGCCTAAATTTCTAAAAGATGAATGCAATTATTATGGCTGCGGGTATGTCTTCCCGCTTTGCACCGCTTTCCTATGAGAAACCCAAAGGGCTACTTGAAGTAAAAGGCGAAATCTTGATTGAGCGTCAGATAAGGCAGCTTCAGGAAGCTGGTATCAATGATATTACCCTTGTGGTGGGGTATATGAAGGAGATGTTCTTCTATCTGGAGGATATGTTTGGCGTGAAGATTGTTGTGAATGAGGACTATTTCAAGTACAACAATACTTCTACGTTAATTCGAGTACTTGACAAGATTGATGAAACTTTCATTTGTTCTTCTGACAACTATTTCACGGAGAATGTGTTTATGGAGAAACCACGGTCGGCCTATTATGCAGCAGAATATGCAAAAGGCGAGACTGACGAATATTGCCTGTCCACAGATAAAAATGACGTCATCACCAAAGTAACAGTTGGTGGCAAAGACGATTGGTATATGATTGGTCATGTCTTTTTCTCTCATGAATTCTCACTGAAGTTCAAGGAAATCTTGAAGAGAGAATATGAGAACCAGGAGACCAAGTTGAATCTATGGGAGGATCTCTATGCGCGTTACGTCAATGAGCTTCCGATGAAAATCAAACGATATGAGAAGGGGATCATCAAGGAGTTTGACTCTTTAGATGAACTTCGGGAGTTTGATGGTCACTATGTCAATAATACCAATTCTCGCATATTGAAAAATATCTGTAAAGTACTTGGATGTGAAGAGCAGGATATTAGTGAGATTAAGGCTATCAAGCAGGGCTTGACAAATACCTCTTTCTATTTTACAGCTGCCAACAACAAAATAGGTGGAGATAAATTCGTCTATCGCCATCCAGGCGTTGGTACCAGCGATTATATTAATCGTGAGAGCGAATGTTTTTCAATGGATGTGGCAAAGCGCCTTGGACTTGACGATACCTTTATCTATATGGATAAGGAAGAAGGCTGGAAACTCTCACGTTATATTGAAAACGCTCGCACTCTTGACTACCATAATAACAAACAAGTAGAGAAGGCGCTTGGTATGATGCATAAGTTGCATGAAGCTAATATCAAGTCCCAATTTCGTTTCGGGACATGGGAGAGGAGCCTTGAGTTTGTAGAGAAGATCCGTAACAAGGGTCGAGCCGATTTCGCAGATTTCCAAAATTTGCTCAGCATGATGGAGGCTTTATATAAGCTTACCAAGAGCGATGGTATCGAAGAAAGACTATGCCATTGCGATTGTTATGACCCCAACTTCCTGATAGACGAAAACGACAAGATGTATCTTATCGACTGGGAGTATAGTGGTAATGATGATCCTGCTACAGACCTTGGTACATTCATCTGTTGCTCTGATTATACAGAGGATGAGGCTCTGGAAATTATTAAGAAGTATATAGGCCATGAACCTTCTACTGTAGAGTTACGTCACCATTATGCATACGTGGCATTGGCAGCCTATTATTGGTATGTCTGGGCTATTTATCAAACTTCAGTAGGTAATAATGTTGGAGAATATCTCTACCTTTGGTATCGTATGGCCAAGAACTATTGCAAGAAGGCAATGCCTATGTATTTAGAAGAGAGTTAATCGTTTATAGTTAACAGTATATTGTTTAGTGTTATGGAATTGTTTGGACAAATCGTTGTTTATGTCATCATGGCCTGCGCCATTGCAGGTTGTATTGCATCTGTGTTTAAAGAGGATAGCGCTCTGGGTAAAGAGTTTCTCAACGGTATAGATTCTATCGGCCCCATCTTTTTGCCAGTCGCAGGTATTATGGCCTCTGCACCCTATTTGACTTGGTTCGTTAGTCATGTTTTTGGCCCGCTCTATGGCTTAGTTGGTGCTGACCCCTGTATGGCTGCAACGACCATTATTGCTGTTGATATGGGAGGATACCAATTGGCAGGCGCTTTAGCCGCTACCAAAGAGAGTTGGATTATGGCCATGATGACAGGTTATATGGCAGGTGCAACTATCGTATTTTCTATTCCTGTAGCCCTGAAGATGCTTCGTAAGGAAGACCGCCGTTACTTGGCTATGGGTGAGATGGTAGGCTTTATCACTATTCCTATTGGGGTTTTAGTGTCCTCAATCATCATTGCTTTGGCCAATCCAATGATTCGCGAGACCATGACCACTAATGGCGAGGCTACATACGAGTTGGCTTTGAGTTTTTGGCTCATTTTCCGCAACTTGATTCCGCTGATTATTATCTGCGGTGCAATAGCCATCGGACTTTATGTGATACCGGAAAAGATGATTAAAGGATTCAATGTGTTTGGCAAAGTGATGGATTCTATGCTTCGCATTGTATTTGTGCTCTGCGTGGTGGAGTACTTTACCAATGTCTTCAGCATGATCTTCGGCAGTTGGGGATTTGAGCCGATTATTGCGGATGAAGTGGATATCAACCGAGCCTTGGAGATTTCAGGCTACATTGGTATCATGCTTTGTGGAGCTTTCCCGATGGTCTATCTCATCAAGACTTACCTGTCAAGACCTTTGGATGCAGTGGGCCGTAGGGTTGGGCTTTCTGCTGATGCCACGGCTGGTATTCTGGCTGCGACAGCCAATGTGCTGGCTTTATTTGGTATGGTAAAGGATTTGGTACCAGTTGACAAAGTGAAGTGTATCGCTTATTCAGTATGCTGTGCATTCCTGATTGGTGACCACCTTGCATTTGCAGCCAATTTCCAACCTACGCTTATTCTTCCTATTATGGTAGGTAAGCTTTGTGGAGGATGCTTGGCTGTTTATATCGCAACACAGTTCTTGAAGCATAAGATATTGAAAACGGAATAATATAGTCTGGAGTATAATTTTTATACAATGAGTAACTTATTAATAAATAAAGTTATTGGCCTGCTGAAGAAGGAAGGTTTGTTTAATAGCTTTAAGTTGGTTTTTCACAAAATAACGGGAGTAGCACATCTGGAAAATTCTATTAAGCAGATGCAGGAACGGATAAATACACTCTCATATTTACTTAGTGAATCTATTGATATAACTACTCTTCCTCCTGCCAAAAATCCAGATTTGCGAATTATGCAAGAATGTGATGCTCTGTTGTTAGCGATTTTTGATAAGGTGTGCAAAAAGCATGGCTTGGTTTATTGGCTCAGTTATGGAACATTGCTTGGCGCCGTTAGGCATAAAGGCTTTATACCCTGGGATGATGATATGGATGTCACTATGCCAAGAGAACATTTTAATAGACTTTTGCCTATTTTAAAGAAAGAGTTTGAGGAATTAGGGTTTACAATTTCAGATTTTGATAAGCCAGGGTATATCATTGGATTTGGGTATAACCATTTAAAAACTGGAACATGGTTAGATGTTTTCCCTATTGATACGTATTCTTCTCCTCAACCATTAGATGAAGTTCGTGGACAACTAATATCAAAAATTGAAGCATATCGAACCCTATATAACTCAGAAAAAGAAAAACATGATGTGGCATATTTTGATTCGTTACGAAGGAAACTTCTTGAGACTGATGGAGATTATAAAATATTGTACCATAATCTTGAGTATGATTGTAATGTGTATTATTTGAATGAAGAAAAGGATATATATCCTTTAACCTCGCTTAAATTTGAAAATTATGTTTTCCCCGCTCCAAACAATTATGATAAGTATTTGAAGTGTTTGTTTGGGGATTATATGGCTTTCCCTCAAACTGGAATTTTGCAGCATGATGAAGGAAGAGGCCCCTTGCACACATGGGCCAAGAGAAATGGAGTCGAAATGGAGGAGGTTAAAAGAGAACTCGAAAGTTACCTAAATGGTTATCAATAAGTTAACGTACACATTGTATGTCTGATACATCAACCCGCATACTGAAAAATACTTCTTTCCTATATGGGAAAATGATTACGACATTTGTCGTTGCATTATATTCCGCACGAGTATGTTTGAATGTTCTGGGGGCTTCTGACTATGGATTGTTTACGTTAATAGCTGGCGTTATCTTTATGTTTGGATTCTTGCAAGATACCTTGACAAGATCCACGCTTCGTTATTTGTGTTATTATAAAACTCAGAACAATATATTATATCAGACAAAAGTATATTCGATTAGCATTTTCCTTCATCTGGCCATAGCCCTTGTGATAATATTTAATCTGTTATTAGTGACGAACTTCCTGTTTTCTGGTTTCTTGAAAATCGATCCGGATAGAATCCATGCGGCCAAGATGGTGTATTTCTGCATGATAGCAAGTTTCTCCTTTACTGTGATGTCTGTTCCTTACGACTCAGTTTTGAATGCTAATGAAGATATGCTTTATTATTCTCTAGTTGGAATTATAGAGAATGTTTTGAAGTTGGGCTTAGCTCTTTATCTTCCATTTGTAGAATATGATCCTTTGATTTTCTTTTCAGTGGTTTCGGCTTTTATCACGATCCTTTCATTGTTGGTGAAGAGAATCTATTGTCATATGAAATATGAAGAGTGTAAAATTGGTATTCGATATTATGACAAGAAACTGGCGGCAAAGATGGTTTCTTATGCAGGTTGGAACTTTCTGACTTCCATTTCAAGTCTGATATCATTTAATATGATGCCGATTCTACTAAACAGATTCTTTGGGACAATTGCTAATGCTGCCCAGGGAGTTGCAGGAATGGTGAATGGCAATCTGACAGCTTTTTCTACTAATATGCTAAAAGCATTAAATCCGACCATAGCGAAGGCAGGAAGCGGAAATGATATTGCACGTATGCTGAGATTTGGGTTTACGGGGTCAAAACTTGCATTTCTAATTACAGGTATCCTCTCGCTACCGATTTTGATTGAGTGTCCTTACGTCTTGAGAATCTGGCTGATTAATGTACCTGCATGGACAACAGTCTTTTGCGTTCTGCTCATTATCCGTTCCTTATCGGATCAGTTGATTACGGTGTTCTCAGATTGTGTTTATGCAAATGAAGATATCAAAGATTATTGTATCGTTAAAAGTATCTTTAACATCTTACCGATATTTATTGTCTATATTTCCTTTAAGTTTGGGGCTGGTCCGTATGTCTTATACATTGCTTTATTTATATGTTGGGAATTACTTGGAGGTATCGTCATCATCTATTACACGAAGAAAATGTATGGATTGAATCTTGGTGAATATTGTACAGGTCTTATTATACCATGTCTTTCTTCGTTTGCGATTGCCTGTATATTTGGGTTTATGGTTGTATATACTATCGATGAGTCTTTTTATAGGTTAATACTGACAACTTCTGTTTCTGTGCTGGTTTTACTCATAACTTCCTGGCACTATGTTTTTGACCAAAATGAACGTGTATTGGTAGGACAGATGTTGTCAGGTTTTAAAAAAAGGTTTTTATAATGAGAGTAGAAGATTGTTTAATTAAAGCTCTGAGTGTTTTCATCTCTTTCTGTGAGGAACATCATCTAAGATATTGTGGTGCTTATGGAACGGTATTAGGTGCTATAAGACATCATGGTTTTATTCCATGGGATGATGATATTGATGTCCATATGCCAAGACAGGATTATGAGCGTTTGTTGGAGTTGAGCGATCAATTACCAGCTCCATATAAGATTGCTGATATATCTGAGATGGGATATACCGCGCCATTTGCAAAATTCATGGATGCGAGCACGTCTATTTGGGAAATTGAGCAGGTTCCTTATATGTTAGGAGCATATATCGATATTTTCCCGTTGGATGATTGCCCGGATGATAATGATGATCTTATCCGTACCAAAGAAGCAATGGATGATACATTCTTCTTGTATTTCCATAGCCTTTATCAGTGGAAATGTATTGACCTGATCAAGTTCTTCCTGACTGGACAGATGGAATTGTTTAAGAAAGTTTTTGCGATGAAATTCTATCATGCATTTAAAAAGAAGACATATTATCATCAATTAAGGACATTACTAGAAAAGTTGGCATCGGCATCAGGTGATCGTTTTAGTGCATCATTGTTGGATTCCTATGATTCGAGATACCTATTTGATAAGAAATGGTTTGAATCATATATAGATGTAGAATTTGAAAATATAAAGATCAAGGTGCCGTCAGGTTATGATGCCTACCTTCATTATCTTTATGGTGACTATATGCAACTTCCCCCCATTGAGGACAGAAAGAGTCATCATGAGAGATATTATGTCAATTTGGAAAAAGGATTATCAATAGAAGAAGCCAAAAAGATCATCAACAAGCAGAAAAGATGAAGATATTATACGATCATCAGATTTTTGGTTTGCAGAAGTTTGGAGGTATCTCTAATAGTTTTGTTCAATTGATCACACATTTTCCTAAATCGGTCCAATATGAGGTTGCCATTAAGGAATGTGATAACATTCATTTGCGGGGAAGTCAAATAGCTGATTTCAAACCAGTTAATTCTTGGTTGGATAGTTTTTTCTCTACTAAATATTTCAGAGGCAAAGACAGACTTTATGAACTGTTTGCAGGATGGTGCCCACAGTTGACAACAGATGGGCGAAATCTGACATATTCAATCAACAGAATTGAAAAGGGGGATTATGATGTGTTTCATCCAACCTTTTTTGATGATTATTTTGTTAAGCATTTGAATGGGAAACCTTTTGTTCTTACTATTCATGATATGATTCCAGAACTATTCTCGACCTCTGACAAACTGCAGATTGAGAATAAAAAGAGGCTGGCACGATCAGCCTCGCATATTATTGCCGTTTCGGAAAAGACCAAGGAGGATATAGTTGAGCTATTAAAAATTCCAGAAGATAAGATTTCAGTTATTTACCATGGTGCTCCCCTTGGTGTACAAGGCAAGCATCAGCCATTATTTGAATTCCCTTATATCTTGTATGTGGGTAATCGAAACTATTACAAGAACTTCTTGCCCATGATTAATGATCTGGCATCTGTATTGCTGCGTCATGATACGATTCGTATTGTATGTACGGGAGACGACTTCTCTATTGATGAAAGAAATGTTTTTAAGAAACTGAACATTGAGGATAGGATGGTTCATATTCGACCTTCAGATGATCATCTTTACAATTTATATGAACATGCCCTTTGTTTTATCTTCCCCTCCTTGTATGAAGGATTCGGAATCCCTATATTGGAGGCCTATAAAGCAGGTTGTCCCGTTCTTTTGAATCGTAAAAGTTGTTTCCCGGAGATAGCTCAAGATGCTGCTATGTATTTCACCCTGGATGAGGATCAGTCAGATCTGGCAGAAGTGATGGAGTCTTTCTTGGAAATGGATCCCCCTAGCAGACAGAGACTTATAGAAAAGCAAAACCTGAGGTTAGCTGATTTCTCTTGGGAGAAGTCAGCATCAGAATTGTGTGAAGTATATCAACAACTGTGTGAATGAAACGATGAAAGTTTCTGTAGTGACTATTTGCTATAATGCAAAAACAGTAATAGAACGAACCATCCAATCGGTTTTGAATCAGACATATTCGGATATTGAATATATTCTGATTGACGGTGGAAGTACAGACGGAACCGTTGAGATCATTAAGCAATATAGTCATAGGATTTCATCCTGGGTTTCCGAACCAGATCACGGTATTTATGATGCCATGAATAAGGGAGTCATGCGTGCAACAGGTGAATGGATCCACTTCCTGAACGCAGGCGATGTTTATCATGATTATGATGTCTTAGAGAACTTTGTACCAAAGATATCCGCCACGACTGATATTGCTTATGGAGACACACTATATGTCTTTTCGATGACGACGAAAGTTCGAAAGGCACTCCCCTTAAGTAAGATGGACCAGTTAATGCCATTCGGACATCCTGCAACGTTAATAAGGACTTCATATCATCAGCAACATCTTTTTGATACATCATACAGATCATCAGGCGATTATAAGTTTTTCTATGATGCTTATTATCGGGAGAAGGCAGAATTCCAGTATATCCCAATGATAGTTGCTGATTATGAGGCTGATAATGGGGTTTCAGTCACCAATCCTTTCCTGACCATCAAAGAAGATGCTCGCTTGCGTGGCAGGGATTCTTCCGTTAAATGGAAATTGTGGTTCTATTATTTTGTGTGTAGATATACATTATCCCAAAAAGTGAAATCATTACTTCCTCAACAGATACAAGCAAAATTGGCGAAACGTGATAAATTACGTTTCATTGAACAGCTATGACGGATAGGAAAGTCATATTAACGTTATCTCATACAGATTATACACAAACGTTAGGTGGGGTTGAGAAAGTTGTATACGAGCAGTCTCTGGCCTTTATGGAAAATGGCTACGATGTGATACATGTATGCCCCACCTGCCAGAAGGTTAAAATAAGAGATCGTATCGTCTTTCAAAAACTGTTGGGCTATAAAGTCCTGGAAAATAACCAAAAACTGAAAGAAACCTGCAAGATTAACGATTTGGTGGATGTACTAAAGGAAAGAAATGTTTCTTCCCTATTGATTCATTCGTTGATAGATTTTAGGTTTTCTGATGTTTTTACCTTATTAGATGCCTTTCCGCAGATCAATGTATATTATTACATTCACGACTATAAGTCTGTTTGTATAAATGCAAACTTACTTAAAAATGCCAAACGATTCTGTGGTGAGGAGAGGAAATGCTTTCAAAAGTGTTACTCATGCAAGTCTTATTGGCATGGCATTAAGTGTTCACGCGACTATCGACAATTAATAGAGGCGTATCCTCGAATTCAATTTATCTTCCCATCACAGGTGTCAAAGAGAATATGGGCTAATACGTATGTTAAGATTAAAGAGGATCGTATGTTGGTGATTCCTCATCAGTCGACATGTGGCGAGTATAAGACGAAAGAGTTGTCTTTGAAAAAGCTGAGAATAGCTTATCTTGGTCATCAGGCATTTCATAAAGGGTGGGATGCATTTAGGACATTATGCCAGAGTGTTGATAGGACTGATTTCGAATATTATGTCCTTGGGACAACCAAAGAACAACTGCCAAATGTAAGGGTTGTCAATGTGTCTTTTCTGGAAGATGGACCAGATGCCATGATTCATGCCATTCGCGACCATCATATTGACGTGGTCTTTCTATGGTCTATCTGCCCGGAAACATATAGTTTTACCTTCTTTGAGAGTTATGTCTGTGGCGTATTTGTGATTACCAATGATTGTAGTGGCAATATCCAGGCAAAGGTGAGGGAATTGCAATGTGGTAAAGTCTTGTCCTCAGTTTCCGATTTGATGAACTATATGGAAAGTAAGCAGGTGTTTGACGATTTGAGACGTTTAAATACCCCCCGGCCTACCAAGCTGGAATCTAACACAGGAGCCATTATACATCTCCTGAATTAAATTGGAGATAGATCAGAAATGAACGTATTAGTCCTTTTATCAACCTATAATGGTGAGAAGTTCTTAAGGGAACAGTTGGATAGCATCTTGTCTCAAAAGGACGTGAATGTCTTTCTGATGGTCAGAGATGACGGTTCAACAGACCAAACCTGTGAGCTGTTAAAGGAATATGCAGGGAATTACCCCAATATCACGTGGGAAGCTTCGGAGAACATCGGTTTCGCTAGAAGCTTCTCTCAGTTGCTCGAGATGGCATTGGCCTCTCATATCGACGTTGACTATTATGCTTTTGTTGATCAGGACGATGTGTGGCTCCCCTATAAACTGAAAGTTGCGTGTGATGAGTTGTCCCAATTAGATAATAGTCATCCTTTACTATTCTCTTCGAATTCGCTACTAGCTGATGAGAATCTTAATCCTTTAGGATTGTTTCACCCCATAGAACCGTATCGAACCAAGGAAAATGTTATGCTATACCCGACAGAACAAGGCTGTAGTATGGTCTTTAATAGAAAGACAATTGAACGCTATCTGGAACATCCCCCAGTCGTGACTTGGCATGATCGGTGGCTCTGTCTGATCTGCAATTTCTTTGGGGAGATGCGCTATTGTCAAACACCATTATTCTATTATCGTATCCATGGCAATAATGCTTTAGGGAAAGTCAATGCAACACTTTGGCAGAGACTTTGGGGCGACATCAAACTATTGGTGATGCCACAGGCATCAAAGAACCTCTCTATGATCAAAGAATTTTATGAGGTATGGGGAGCCTCATTGGATGAGACGACAAGAGGCAAAATCGAAACATACATTCATTATCCTCAGTCCTATCGAAACAAACTGAAACTCATCTTTTGTCAAGAATACCAGCACTCTCATTCCTTGTTGGATCGATGTAGAAAAGCGATATTGGTGTTATCTAACAAACTGTAGGAATGTCGGAAATGAATCAGGTTCAAGGCAAGCGCATCCTGTTGATCTGTCAGGACTTTTATGGCTACGATGTGGCCATGAAGGATACATTGTACAGTTTGGGGGCGAAACATGTCGTTCTTTATAATGCTGCCTTCTTCCGGGGCAGCTTCAGGGAGAGTCGCTCCCCCAAGACCTTGCTCTTTTATGTTCAGAATCCTTATGGTCGTACCAGGTGGACGGAGAAACTGATTCAAGCTGTTGATCCGTATGAGTTTGATATCCTCTTATGTATTGCGCTAACACCCTTCAAGAAGTATTTCCTTGACTATCTGAGAAAGAAGAATCCCCTAATCAAGACCTTCCTCTTCCTTTGGGATACGGTGAGTGCCGTTCAAGCAGGCTTTCAAGACTACTTTGAGAAGTTTGATTATATTTATTCGTTTGATAGGGATGATTGTCAGAAATACGACTTTGAATATTACCCGGACTTCTATATGGAGCCCGAGCGCAAACCCATAGAAAACCAATATGACCTATGTTTTATAGGCACGATGTATCCTCGTTCGGAGACGATCAAGAGGGCATGCCTATTATATCATGTGAACCAGTTCTGTGAAAGTCATCATCTGAAATCCTTCTTATACTTGCGTTACTATAATGCAGGGGATCGGAAGTCAGCTTTTGAGCAGCGTGTCTTCAATCTGGTTTATCGGAATTATCTCAAGACCGTTGCCCAATATGCTCATTGTGGCTTTTTGCAGGAAAAGAAAATACCATTGTCGCAGGTGAATGAGATCCAGTCTTCTGCGCGTGTGTTATTGGATATAAATCACGCACATCGACAAGGTATGACCATCAACTGCATTACGGCACTGGCTACAGGAAAAAAGTTAATAACTACAAACGTCAGAATCAAAGAAGAAGCTTTTTATAATCCGAACAACATTTATATAATAAGTGAGGAAAATCCTGTGTTGGATATCCATTTCTTTGAATCGGAAGTGGGAAAAATGGACATGACCCATTTGAGAATGGACAATTGGTTGTTGCATATCCTCGGGAAGTAAATTGTATCGATAAGAATGTTGATATATCTTTTTATTTATTTGGTCCTTTTGGTTGGTGCCTATGTCAGTGAGAGGAGCGTTTTTTTGCTTTATGTCATGCTGGCTTTTATGGCATTTATCGTGGGATTCCGAGCCGATTCTGTGGGTATGGATACGGGAACCTACCAAATTATGTATGTTGATTTGGGAAACTTTGGCTATATGGGCTATCCAGAACCTATTTATGGTTTATTAGGTGAGTTCGCAAACTGGATAGGTCTTTCATTTCCGGTATTTCAGACTATTCTAATGTTCATGGCATTGTGTATGGCTGCTATGGGGATTAGACGACAAAGCAATAATTATTGTTTGTCAATGTTTCTGATGGTAAGTATGTATTTCTTGTGCTATGCCATGAATATCTACCGTCAGGTGCTGGCCTGTTTCATCGCTGTTTATGCCTGTAGCCTTTTGATTAACGACCATAAAAAATGGCAATTTGCCTTTTGGATTCTGGTGGCTGCAGGATTCCACCTGTTCGCCTTGGTCATGTTACCGGTATTATTGTTGGATCGGATCAAAATGAATAAACCATTGATCTATATCGGTCTGGCATTGTCTTTTTTGATAGGTTTAGTGAACATCCTGAACTTGTTGGTACCACTGTTGGGAGAATATGGTACTGTGTATATTGAGAAACAAGGTGATGACTATGCCAAGACGGGTATGCGTCTGGTTATGGCATTCTTTATGTCCATCTACTGGACCATCGGTTTCTTCTATCTGTATAAGCATGCAGACGAAGATTTTAAAAAGTCCTTATATATGAAGATGTTCCTGGTGGGCATCATCTTTTATAATTTGTTGATCAGACATGACCTGGGATTACGAGTCACCTTATATTTCCTATTCCCGTTGATTATTGGACTTCCTGACTTCGTATATTATTCGAATAATAGATTAAAAGAACAAGCTATAGTTGTATTTTATACGTCTCTATACTTTTTTGTTTTTCTATCTATTAATTCTGCAAACGTAGTTCCTTATGTTATTTCTTCAGATATTTAGTAACATATGAAGATTGCATACATAATACCAAGTAAACGTAAATTTGGACCAATCATAGTTGTTTATGAGTTAGTGTCTCAGTTAGTGAAAAAGGGACATGATGTGACCGTGTTTTATTTCGATGATTATCATGAAAATGTATATGAATTCCCATGTAAGACACAAAAGATTGGCTTTTTTGAAAAAATCAATTTTAAAGAATACGATATAGTACATTCCAATACCTTACGTCCAGATTTGTACGTCTTCATTCATAAACCTTATCGAACAATCAGTACGCGTTTTATTACTACAATCCATAATTTTGTTATTGAAGATCTGTCTAGTGAATATAATCGCTTGATAGGATTCATTTTTGGACATCTTTGGATGTTTATTTTACGTAGGCATGATTATAAGGTTGTATTAAGTGAAGTTGCAAAGAAATACTATAGACGATGGTTCTTGGAGAAAGAAATGGTTGTAATTTATAATTCACGATCAATAAACTTCTCCCAGAGTTTGTCAAAAGATGAGGAAGATGAATTAATTAAGTTTAAAGGTGATTCTATCCTGTTAGGGGCAAATGCGATGTTGACTCCACTTAAAGGCTTTGACATGGTACTTCGTGCTATGACCAAAAACAAGAAGTTGAAATTCTTCTTGGTTGGAGATGGAAAATCGAAGAATGATTTATATGCTTTGGCTAAAGAATTAGGCATCTTGGACAGGGTGTTTTGGGCAGGATATCGTGAAAATGCTTTTAGATATATACCATTCTACGATATATATATGATGCCAAGTAGAAGTGAGGGGTTCGGGCTCGCTTTACTAGAGGCTGTTGCTTTGAAATGTAATGTCGTAGCATCAGATATTCCTATTTTTAGAGAACTATTCAATGATAATGAAGTGAATTTCTTTGAGATAGATAATATGAAGTCTTTATCTGAAGCCATAGATAAAGCTATGAAAGTAGACAAAACGGAAGCTGCGTTCAAGAAGTATGTGCAAAAATATTCTCTAGATATTTTTGTAGAGCGATATTTAGATGTTTACGGATTGCATGAACTTTTGTGACTTGATTTTATTCCTTTGCATTTTGGTTACCTATAAATTTACAAATACTCAATGCACTTTTCTTTGCTGATTGCTGTTTATTATAAAGATAATCCTAACTTTTTTGATCAAAGTCTGCATTCCATTTTTTCTCAAACGCTTAGGGCTGATGAAGTGGTCCTGGTTGAGGATGGTCCTTTGACTCCAGAGCTATGCGAGGTGGTGGACAAATATCAAAAGGCCTATCCTGAGCTGAAGGTGGTAGTGATGGAAAAGAATAGCGGACTGGGAAAGGCTCTTAACGAAGGACTGAGACACTGCTCGTATGATATTGTGGCCAGAATGGATAGTGATGATGTGTGTAAGAAGAATCGTTTCGAAAAGCAGATCTCTTTCATGGAGAAGCATCCCGAGTATGATTTGGTTGGAAGTTGGGTTGATGAGTTTTACAATGATATAGACCATGTCATTTCGATAAGACTTGTGCCGGAGTCACATAATGAGATATATGCCTATTGCAAAAGCAGGTGTCCCGTTAATCATCCGACCGTGATATTTCGTAAAAAGGCTGTACTTGACGCAGGAGGTTATTTAACCAAATATTTTCCAGAGGATTACTTCCTTTGGATTAGGATGTTAATGAATGGGGCCAAATTTTTTAATATGCAGGAATCGCTTTTATTCTTTAGGGTTTCACCTGATACCATAAAGAAAAGAGGAGGATGGAAATATGCTATAGGGGAGGTCCATATTCAAAAAATGATTTATGATATAGGTTTTATAAGCTACCCATCATTTGTGAAAAATAGTATAGTCAGGTTCACGGTGAGGATTTTGCCGTTATGGCTTAGATCATTGGTTTATAGGAATTTTCTGCGTGAGAGAAAAGCATGTAGCTGATGTTGGGGATAGTTAGGGAAAAACCTCAGCGGGCTTCGCAGCGGGCTGAGGTGGTGGAAGAAATCTCTGTATTGACTACGTCGAAATCGCTAGCTCTCGGCAAAGATTAAACAAGTTTATCTTTGCGCTCAAAGTAATCGCGATATTCTTGGCAAGAGAAGCAGGGACAGGCTTTGTGGACGCCTTCGAGTTCACAGTGTCCCATGATCTCGGCATCGGGATAGTCTTCCTTGAGGGAACGGAGGAGGGCAATCAGCGCTGCACGCTGTTCCGGGGTGCGGGTATCTTTATCCACGCCATTTTCATCTAGGCCGCCCTCATAACAGATGCCAATCGAATGGGCATTGTAATGACGGGCGTGCATGCCGATCTCCTCTTCATCACGCGTCTGATAGACCTGACCGTCCTTCTCAATGTAGTAGTGGTAAGCGATCCCTTTCCCGTGGAAACGGGCATCGTGACACTTCTTGAGCATAGCGACGGTGAAGCGTTGGTTGCTGCGGGTGGCAGAACAATGGATGATGATCAATGAAATTTTCCGTGACATAAGCAAATGTTTGGTTAGAACCAGGTTGTAGTGCAGCTCTGAACGGCGATTGTACCGACGACGCTTGTGATGACTGTTGCGATGAATTTAAGGACCTTGGCAACATTGGTCCAGTTGACTCTAATCATGTG
>Ga0256405_10007320_pt1 | contig 16793 bp, 20 predicted proteins | sample RumenRJG_02DNA_FD_189096 | JGI IMG/M metagenome (GOLD analysis project Ga0256405, IMG submission 189096) | Bovine rumen microbial communities from Lethbridge, Alberta, Canada - RJG_02 | ecosystem: Host-associated > Mammals > Digestive system > Stomach > Rumen | place: Canada: Alberta...
TAATGAAAAAGAAATTCTTGATAAATGGAAATATATTAATTCAGTTTTTGATGGAATTGTAAGTATATGTACAGCAAGAAAACACTTATCTGAACAAGGAATGATTGATCTTATTAAGACAATGATTGCAAAACGAGATTCTTTTTCAACAATTGTACAAGCGGATGGATTTCCAATGAGCGGTAGTTGTGACAATTACAAAACAACATTACAGGCTGTATCTAATGCTGAAATTGTTCAGAATGCAAAATTACCTGTGTATTTAATGCTTTCAGGAGGAACTAATTCAAAAACCGCAGAGCTGGCCAAAATGTGTAATATAGATTATAACGGTATTGCAATTGGGACGTATGCAAGAAAAATTGTTCAAAATTATATTGAAAAAGATGATTTTTTAACAAATAAAATTACTTTTGATAAAGCATTAGCAATTGCGAAAAAATTAGTTAAAACTGTATAAGCTGTACAAATCATCTTCTAATAAATTTTTCTGAAACTGTTCACACTCATCAACTAAATCAAGAAATTCCGAGTATTTTTCGGAATGTAAAATATCTGTAATATTGGAGTTTTTAGTAATTTCTACAATATAATAATCTGTACTTTTTTCTTTTATTTTGATAATTCCGCAATCTTGCATAATTTCAAATAAAAGATAAAAAACCTGATAAGATTTGCCTAAATAACTTGCAAATCTTCTTAACTCAACTTTTCCGTTATTGTTGTTGCAAGCGTATTTAAGCATTCCATATACTGTTTTTAAAAATTCTTCTTCATCAAAAATTTTTAAATCATATTTCATAAAATGAATTGATATTGGATTTGTACTATTTACAATTTTTTCAAAAGTATCTTTGTCTGCGGGATAATCAAAAAACATTAATGAATCGCAAGTTCTGAGATTATCTCTGGTAACAGTTTTTGTTGATAATGATTTAAAAGGTTTTAGCATATCAGTAATTTGTTTGCTTTCGGCAAAAATTAAAATATCTTGTTTGGAATTTTTTACATAATCATCTACTTGAGGCAAAATATCTGTTTTTTTGCGATGGTCATACAGTTTTAAAGCCGGCGTCTGTTCTTCTTCTTTTAAATAATCCGAATGAATATCATCAATAACAAGTTGTACGCTTGTATTACCTTTATATTCATTTATTTGAGGATGAAAAGCTATATCTAATGTGTCATCTTTAACAAGTGAAATGTCACCTTGTTTCCAACGAACACAAGTAAATTCTGAAGAACCTGTTTCGCATTTTAAACGTAAGTGATTTTTATTTTCGCCCATAAGCATTTTATCTTTAATTTTTAAATTTTTAAGTGTGAAAATCGGGCTTGGGTTATTCGCTCCAAAAGGTTCAAGCTGTGAAATATTTTCAACCAAATCTGTGGTAATATCGTTTGGCGTCAATTCCAAATCAATGTCTAAAAACGGTTTCAATTCTTTCCCTTGAGACATTTCTTTAACGGTTTTGCAAAGAGCTGATTTAACTTCTTCGAACGAAACTTTTGAAAATGCCAAACCGGCTGCCATTGAGTGTCCGCCAAAATTGTCAAATAATTCTGCATTTGATGAAATTACATCATATAGATTTATACCGTCTATGCTTCTAGCTGAACATCTAAATTGTTTTGTTTCATCTGAATATGTCATCAAAAATGTTGGTTTATAATATTTTTCTACAAGTGAAGATGCTACAATTCCTATTATGCCTATATGCCAATCTTTACTGAACAAAACTATTGCAGGATTTTTATTTCCTTCTCGTTTTACCATTTCATCAGCTTCTGAGAGAATATTTTGGCATAATTCCTGACGTATTTTGTTAAATTCGTTTAAAGACTGGATTGCCATTTCTATTTCTTGTTTGTTATCAGAAATCAAAACTTTTAAAGCCGCATCAACAGTATCAAGCCTACCCGATGCATTTATTCGCGGAGCAATGCCAAATCCTATATGTTCAGATGTAATTTGACCGGAATATCCTGCACTTTCGAGAAGTTTAGTAAGCCCATAATGTTTTCCGACGGAGATTAATTCCAAACCTTTTGTGACAAAATATCTGTTTTCGCCAACAAGCGGAACAACATCTGCAACAGTTCCGACTGCAACATAGGGTAAAATTTCCGAGATAAATTCAAGTTTATTATATTTTTCTAATAAAGCTTGTGCGGTTTTAAAAGCAACTCCGACTCCTGCAAGTGATGTGAGGCTTGTAATCTGTTTTGCGCTTAAGCTTTCATCCAGAGCATTTGGCGCTTTAGGATTTATTATTGCATATGCTTTTGGAAGTTCTTCAGGTGCTTCATGGTGGTCAGTTATGATTACGTCAATTTTAAAACTGTTTAAAAAATTGACAGCATCAACATCTGATATTCCGCAGTCACAAGAAATAATCACTTTGGGTTTAATTTGTGTCATTACCTTGACTAAAGCTTTTGTATCAAATCCGTGACCTTCTGTTTCTCTGTTCGGGATAAAATAATGTACATCAGCTCCAAGATGTTTAAATGTTCTGTATAAAAGTGATGTAGAAGTTACGCCGTCAGCATCAAAATCCCCATGAATAACAATAGTTTCTTTATTATCAATAGCTTTTGAAAGTCTTTCGACAGCTTTTTCCATATCTGAAAAAACTTTCGGATGTGTAAGTTTCATCTCTAAAGGGTGCAAAAATTCGTAGATATTTTCTTCGCCGATTATTCCGCGCGAAGCTAAAAGTCTTTTTATTAAAGACTTTTCTCCTCCCTCACAATTTTTAAATCTCCACTCTTTCATAATTAGATTATATCATAGTTATAATGAATTGTAATAAGTTTTAAGCAATTTGCAATCGTCTTCGATACTCGGGCTTTCACAAACAAGAGCACCTTTGACATTGAATTCTTTCATAGCTTTCATGAGGTCTTTGTAATTCATGTCGGATTCTTCAAGGTCAAGATGCTGTCTTTCACCTTTTGAAGTGTATTCAATCCCGGCCAAATGCCCATGAAAATTGTCAAGTGCATATTGCCCAATTTCTTTACCCATTTTTTCCAATATTTTTGAAAATTCATCATAAGTATTAAATTCACCGGCAGATCTGGCATGCAGATGTGAAAAATCAACGCAAGGAAGAACTTGTTCAAACTCTTTGGAAAGATTTATAATCTCATCCAAATCCCCCCATTGAGTGGCTTTCCCAGTAGTCTCAGGACGAATCCAAACATTTATTTTTTCTTTTTCAAGTACATCAATTATACGTTTTGTCTGAGCTTTTACCTGATTATATACGGATTCTTTATCTTTTCCCATATAAAATGCTGCATGATATGTTATGCTAAAAGCTCCCGCCTGTGAGGCTACTGAGGCTGTATCAATAATTCTTTGGACACTGGCGTCAATTTTATCTTCTTCTTGAGAATTAAGGTTGATATAAAAAGGTCCATGAGCTGTTATAACAAAATTATTTGCCATTTCTTTTACAAAAGCTCTATGTTCATCTTTCATTCTGACGCCATGAACAAATTCCAATTCCATTCCGTCCAAATCCATATCTTTTAAAATGTCAAAAGCATCAGGATATGAACCCTTTCCAGTTCTTAGAGGCATACCGGCTGTTATAAAATTGAGTTTGTCAAACTTGAATAAATTTTGCATGATTATTTTCTTCTTATATCAATATACTAAATCATTAATAGTAATTTTTAAAGCATTTGCAATTTCCAACAAAACTTCAATACTCGGATTGACTTGTTCATTTTCAATATTAGAAATATGTTGCTGGCTAATTCCTGTAAGCTCAGATAGTTTCTCTTGTGATATTTTTTGTTTTGCACGATACTGTCTGATATTTCCTGCTATTGTGCTTTTAATTTGTTTTTTATTCATTAAATAATTATAAAATAGTTGTAAAATTTTTATTATCATTTATAATTGATATTATAATAACTATAGTTGATAAAATATAATAAAAAATTATATAAGAGGGATAATGCGCCAATCTAAATTTTTAAAAACTGTCGGTAATAAAATAAAACAAATAAGAAAAGAAAAAGGTATTAGTCTTTATAAACTGGCTAAAATATCAAAATTAAATTATAATCATATTAAAAATATTGAAAACGGAATTACTGATTGTCATTTAGAAGTTTTTACAAGAATTTGTGAATCATTAGCTGTTAGCGTGACAGATTTTTTTAACAAAATAGATTTGTAAATTTTTATGATATTATTTTTCTATGACCAAATTTATGCAGGCAAAATTTTTAATAAGTGCAGAAAAGCTTTCACAATGTCCGGATTATACATTGCCTGAATTTCCGCTTTTGGGGCGTTCAAATGTTGGAAAATCATCTTTTATCAACGGGCTTGCAAATAACAAAAAGCTGGCAAAAACATCAAATACCCCCGGGAAAACAAGATTAATAAACTTTTTTCAATTCGGAAATGATTTTATGTTGGCGGATTTACCCGGGTACGGATATGCAAAAGTTTCAAAAGAAGCTCAAAACAAATGGCAAAAATATCTGGAAGAATATTTGCTTAAACGTGAACAGATAAAATCTCTGGTTCAGCTTATTGACGGCAGGCATGATATTCAGAAAAACGACTATCAAATGCGTGAATGGATTGAAGCTTATAATTTACCTATTTTTACTATAGTGACAAAAATGGATTATGTTCCCAAATCGAAAACTTTGAATGTTATCAAATATGTTGAAAAGGAGTTTGGAGGTACAGTCCTACCATTTAGTGCAATTGATAACAGGTACAACGAAGGTATATTTGAGTATATTACAAATATCTCAAAATCTTAGTATTGAAAATATTTGTCAAAATCAACATCATCAAAACTGCATAAAAGCATAAAGATTTCATCATCTTCATCCATACGCTGAAAATTATAGTTGTCAAATTTCCAATATTTTGGATTAATACCTTTTACACTTACTATTCCGGCATCTTTTAAAATTGTTAACTTCTTTTTTACTGTTTCAACAGGTATATCAACCATCTTAGCAAGTTCAACGGCTGTAATCCAATTATCTGCAGCACCTTTTTCAGGTGTCATAAACATTAATTCCAACCCAACTTTTTTCAAATCTTTATCTTCATTGTCATACATAAAGTCATTCTACATTTAAAGAATAAATTTTGTATCATATTTTTGTATTAAATATTAAAGGTTTCAAAGCTCTTGGTAGAATTCCCAAACAGTATGAAATTACAATTCCGTAATTTGTAATTGCAATTCCTTGATTGTTTGCTTTAATTATTCTTGAGAGTACTTCTCTGCGGTTTGTCATGCATGCACCGCAGTGAATAATAAGTTTATAGCCCCTGATATCAGGGAAATCATGACCTGAATAATTTTCAATAACAATATTTTTGCCGGTTTTTTTACGTAAAAGGTTCGGGATTTTTACTCTGCCGATATCATCTTCTATTGCGTGATGCGTACAGCTTTCAAGAATTAAAACTTTATCATTGTCTTTTAGATTTTCAATTGTTTTTACACCTTCAACAAATACATTCAAATCTCCTTTTAATCTTGCAAAAAGTATTGAAAACGATGTTAAAGGAATATTTTCAGGAATGATTTCACTAACTTTTTTAAATGCCTGTGAATCAGTTATTATAAGTGAAGGCGGTTCTTTTAGGTTGTCTAAAGCTTGTTTCAATTCGCTGTCTTTAACGGTATAAACAAGACAATTGCTGTCCAACAAATCTCTTAAGGTTTGAACTTGAGGAAGAATTATTCTGCCTTTTGGAGCTTCTTTATCTATTGGAACAACCATTATAATCGTACTTTTTTCGGGGATTAAATCTCCTGCAATTTTTGGCGGATTGACAAAATCTTCAGGTAAAAGATTAATTAAAGCTTGTTTGAATTTGAAAATTATGTTGTTATCGGTTTTAGCAGATGTGTATATAATATTTTTCTCACTATTCTTTTGTTCTATATCGCATTTATTTACAAGAATAATGTATGGAATATTTAATTCTTCAAGTTTTTTTATCAAATCTTTTTCATAATTATCAAACTCGTTCGATTCGCAAACAATAACTGCAATATCTACTCTGTCAATTATTTTTAATGTTTTTTCAATACGTTTTTCCCCGAGTTCTGTAGTATCATCCAAACCTGCGGTATCCAAAAAAGTAACAGGGCCAATAGGTAAAAGCTCCATGGATTTTTCAACAACATCAGTAGTTGTACCTGCTATATCAGAAACTATTGAAACATCTTGTCCTGTTATTTTATTTATAAAAGATGATTTTCCAACATTTGTTTTGCCAAAAACACCTATATGTAAACGGTTTGATTTCATAGCTTTCATAATTTTATTATAAACAAATATCATAAGTTTTGTAAATTAAGTAATTTATTTTTGACAATTTTTTTTTATTTTAAAACTTAATTAATAAAGGGGGAAAATATTTTGAAAAACTTTAAATTAATATTTTTAGGTATTTTTTGTTTATTAACAATTTTGTCAAGCATATGTTTTAATAAAAGCTTGGTAGTCAAAGAAAACAATTGTATTTGTTCAAAATACAATGTTATGCAAATGTTTAGCCAGCAAACATGTAATAACATATTAAACAAAAAAAGAAAATGCTAAAAAAGACCGCTATACGCGGTCTTTTCCGTAGTTTAAGTTCTCTTGGATTTCGCTTAGCCTCTGATACCTAATTTTTTAATCAAATCTCTATATTCATCAAGGTTTTGAGATTTAAGGTAAGAAAGTAATCTTTTTCTTTTGCCTACCATCATCAAAAGACCCCTCTTTGTAGCAAAGTCATTTTTGTTTGATTTCAAGTGTTCTGTCAATTCAGAGATTTTTTTGCTCATCAAAGCAACTTGTACTGCTGTTGAGCCGGTATCTTTAGCATCTTTACCGTACTTTTTAACAATTTCTTGTTTGTTTTTAAGATTCATGTTAATTTCCTTTTCTTGTTGAGTGTTGGCGTAAGCACCCTACAGACATGAATCATAATATATCAAAAAAAAAATGCAAGGGGTTATACAACTCTATGAGCAAGATATGATGCTATAGATAATAAAACATCTTCATTTAAATCTGCATTTTTAAAATTACGTTCCGCCTTAGCAACAAGTCCGTTTTCGTAGTCACTTTCTGAATTTGAATATTTTTTCTGTAATTTTTCCAATGTATTTTTTAGAGTATTTCTATTACCTTTAGCTTCTTGGTACCTTGCCCAAGCTTCTTCAAATTCAGCTTGTTTTTTTTCATATCTCTTTATAAGCAAATCTATAAACTCTTGATCGGGTGTCTTTCCTTGCAAAATATTTTCTATTTCACCGGCTAATTCCGGATTTTTTATATTAGCAAGTTTTTCGTATATTTCTTCTTTTTCTGTTTTTTTATTATCTTTTATTGGGTTTGAATTAAAATTGAATATCTGATTATTTGGTAAATTAAACTTGGTATTGAATGTGAAAGCAGAGCCTGTTTTTAATGCGTGTATAAAATAATCTTGATATGACATAACATTTTTTAAGGGGCTTTTGTTAAACTCCTCCGGTGTCATTATGTTATTTTGTATTTTACCAACAGTCATAGTTATCCTATAATTTTATACTCATATATATAAAGTATATAAACTATGAATAATTGCCTTTTGTGTAAAGAATTGTTAAGATTATTTTATCAATCCGGCTGTTTCGTTATACATAACCATATAAAAATCAGGACTTGTCATATTAGGATTTTTTTTCATAAATTTTTTTACGTCAAATTTTTCAAGGTATTTATCTAATTTGGAGAGTATTTTCTCGTTATTTTCATGTTCGGATTTTAGATTTGCAATATAACTCTTTGTCATTGCCAATATTTCTTCCTCAGTTAAAATTGGCAAGCCGCCTATCAAAACTTCATCCGGTTCATCATCGCCAATATATTTTTTCAATTCTTCTTTGGGGTCTTCTTTTTGTCTGCGTCCTTGGCTGTCTGAAGATGTCGAAGATGATACTGCTCTAAAAGGATTATTAACGTTATTGAACATATAAATACCTCTTTTGATTATAACGTCAATTTCAATAAAATCTTTAAAAAAATACTTCAAATAAATGAAAAACCCCGATTGGGGTTTATATATAAGAAGGTTGTAAAATACAAAATATAAAGTTAGTCTTAACTAACAATAGACTAAAATTAATATTTTGTCAAGTTTATTTTGCATCTTTGATAACAACAATTGTATCTTCTATTTCTGTTTTTAAATAATCAAGCTGTTCATTTATTACATTATCATTATATAAATATCCTGCTCCTGTATATGCAAGGTATGGTCTATATCTTTCTGCTTCTGTGCGCAATGTAGCTACAGATTGAGTGTGTGTGCTTAGTGTTTGTATTTTTTTGAATGATTCAAATGAACTTTCCGGTTTGTCTAAATATTTTTCTTCCAAATATTTTACTGTTTGGTTGAAAAACATTGCTTTAGCATTAAATTTTTGTACATCATATCCTTTTTCAATACATAAAAGCATATTTTCCAACTGAGGTAACAAATCATTTATATCGTTCAGGTAGGGAGAAGTTTTGTCTGTTTTCAAAATGATATTTACAAAAGCCGGATTGTCTCTTGGAACCGGTTTTATTTCATCTGAAGAATTAAATTTTTTTGAACCTTCGACAAGTGGTTTTGTAACTTTTGGTTCTGATGTTTTAAAACTTTTTGATATATCGGGCAAATCACCTACATAGCCGCTTCCTTGATTATCATATTCAACAGGTTCTGAGGTTTCGGTTTTTACAGATTCTTTATTTTTTTTCCATCCAAAACTAAATGCATAGCAACTTGTTGATGCAAAAATAAAAATTAAAAACAGTGTTAAAAATTTTTTCATAACAATATTATAATTATTATTTTTAAAAAATCATCATTTATCTGAATTGTTTTCTTTAAAAAATACATATATAATTGATAAAAAGGAGTAACCATGGATTGTTCTGAATGTATCAATTTTAAAAAAGTTGTTATTGTAGGATGTGGATTTGTCGGCGCAGCAACGGCGTTTTGTCTTATGCAAAGCGGATTATTTTCGGAGATGGCTCTAATAGATTCGGATCAATTAAAGGCTGAGGGCGAAGCTATGGATATAAATCATGGAGTTCCCTTCAACAAACCAATGAAAATATATGCAGGCAGCTATGATGATGTCAAGGATGCATCTGTTGTTATTGTTACGGCGGGAGCAAATCAAAAATCAGGAGAAACAAGACTTGATCTTGTTAAAAAAAATATTAATATTTTTAAATCTATAATACCAGAATTTAAAAAACGTAAATTTAAAGGGATTCTTTTAATAGTTGCAAATCCTGTAGATATATTAACAACAGTTGCAATTAAATTAAGTGGACTTCCTGAAAATAGGGTTTTGGGTTCTGGTACGGTTTTGGATACTGCAAGATTAAAATATGAGATTGGAAACCTTTTAAATATTGATAGTAGAAGTGTTCATGCATTTATTGTTGGTGAACATGGTGATTCTGAAATAGCTGCTTGGTCAAGTGCAAATGTATCAGGTATAAAATTGGATAAATTTTGTGAAATGAGAAATCTTTATAATTATAAAGAAATTGAAGAAAAAATTGCAAATGATGTTAAAAACAGTGCATATGAAATAATTTCTCGCAAAAAAGCTACATATTATGGTATTGCAGTGTCGGTAAAGCGTATATGTGAAGCTATTGTGAGAAATGAACGTTCTATTCTTTCAATTTCATCAATGCTCCATGGACAATACGGAATAGAAGGAATATCTTTGAGTATGCCGGCTATTGTTGGACGTGAAGGTGTTGAAACTTTTGTCCCTATACAATTAAATGATAATGAAATTAAAAATCTTCGGCTATCAGCTAAAAGATTAAAAGAAATTCTTGACCAAAACAAAATTTGACACATTTTTTTTAGGTCGTTATAATGGCTTGTCGAAAATTATAAGAGGGTTAAGAATATGTTAAACAAATTAAAACAGTATGGTGAAGAATTTAAAACTTTCGCAATGCGCGGTAATGTAATTGACATGGCTGTCGGTATCATTATTGGTGCAGCATTTGGAAAAATTGTTGATTCATTGGTAAATGATGTAATTATGCCGCCTTTAGGTTGGTTAATGGGCAGAGTTGATTTTGCAAAATTATTCTTTGTTTTACCGGTAAATGGTAAATTTGAACATTTTGATTCATTGGATGCTGCTCAGGCTGCGGGTGCTGTTACAATTAATTATGGTGTATTTATTAATACAATTATAAGCTTTTTATTGGTAGCATTTGCGGTATTCTTATTAATTAAAGGTATTAATAAACTAAAAGCTGACAAGAAAGCAGAAGAAGATGCAGCACCGACAACAAAAGAATGTCCTCATTGTTTTTCTACAATTGATATAAGAGCTCACAAATGTCCTAATTGTACATCAGAAGTTTAAAAAAACCGCCTTAAGGCGGTTTTTTTATTGTTTTGTTATTAATTTCATGATAATAATATATCTATGGCAGTATATTTCTTTTATGGTGAAGAAGATTTTGATATAGAACAGGAGATTGCAAAACTCAAAAAAGGACTTGATAGAAACTTTCTTGAAATGAGTTTTAAAACATATGATAATCCTAAGTTTCCTGATTTGATAGCTATTTTACGTTCGCAGCCAATGATGTTTGGCAAAATGTTGATTGTTATAAATTGTTTGGAATATTTCTCGAAAACATTTGAAGATAAAGAAATTCGCGAAATAGAAAAAGCAATTGAAGATAATAATGATAATATTGATATTGTTTTTGTGGCTGAATTACCTAGAGGTGAAGGTAAAAAGCTCGATAGCAGGAGAAAATTTTTTAAACTTTTATCAAAACATAATGCAAAGGAATTTCCAACAATTCCAACCTATAAGACAGCAGAACTTGAAAATAGAATAATAAAATTAGGAAAAAACAAAGAAATTAAGTTTGATAAAGATGCCTTAACTGCAATAATTTCGCAAATAGGTAATAATCTCAGACAAATTGATAAAGAGCTTGATAAGCTAAAATTATACGCATATCCAAATGATACAATAACTGCTGATATGGTTCAGATTATATGTATTTCTAATGAGGATTTATTTGCTTTTTCAGATTATTTAATGATTAATGAAAAAGATAAAGCTCTTTTCGAATATAGAAAACTTCTTGATACGAAATATCCGTTAGAAATTTTATCTACACTTCAAACGATGTTGAGACGATGGATTATATTAAAATCAAAAGGTAATGAATGCTCATCTTTTGAGCTAGCTAAATTAACCGGTTTGCATGAATATGTTGTAAAATTAAATTTGCAAAAACTTAAAAATACGAATCTTAAAGATTTGGTAAGATTGAAAGAAAATTTGACAGAATCAGAATATAAAATAAAATCAGGAATGACATTGGATGTTGAAAAAGAGGTGGAAAATGCTTTGTTTAGATAAAGAATACCCCTTTTTGATGAATTATTTTAAAAATGGTATAAATTCCGAAAATAAACGGATTTCCCACTGTATATTATTTTATGGTTCCGATATTCAGGCACAATATGAACTTGCTCTTGAAATAGCTCGTCTTTTAAATTGCAAAGAGATAGGTGATAACAATTGTCAATGTATAAATTGTAGTTGGATTAGAGAAAATAAGCATCCTGCTGTATTAACTATTTCAAAAGTTGATAATAAACCGGAGGATGACAATTCAAAAACTGTAATTTCAATAGAGCAAGCAAGAATGATTAAGAGTGATTTACTTGTTACTTCAGATTACCATAGAGTTTTAATATTTTGCGACAGAGATAAAGACGGTAATATTGCCGGTTTAAATGCTCAAAATTTTCAGGAAGAAACTTCAAATGCTCTTTTAAAAACATTTGAAGAACCGCCTTCTAACACAACTTTTATATTTCTGACAAAAGATAAATCGGATATGATTACGACAGTTGTATCACGTGCACAATGTTTTTATGTACCTTCAAAATTGGAAGAAAACAAAGATTTTTCTATTGTAAAAGATGTTATGGACGGCTATCTTGAGCTTGAAAGAAATAGAGTTTTGGATTTTAATAATAAAATTTTAGAACTTTTAAAAGATAATAAACCGGAAACAGTTTTTACACAAATGCAAAATTATATAGAAACATTATTAAAATTAAATATAAATAACAAAATACTAAAAATTAAATTAATTAATGATTTAAAACAAATAGAGATTGCCAAAAAAGAATGCAGATTGAACATGAATATACAAACAATAATAGAGACTTTATGTTTTAAAATGATATTATAAAAGCGGGCAATTACCCGCTTTTATTTACAAAAACAAGCTAGCTATATTAGTTGCTAAATTTGCATATCCTGCAATATTGCCAAAAGAACTGCCGTTTGTGTTAGATTGATTATAATTGTTACCGGCAGAACTGTTTTGTCTGGATGCATTAATTAAATTAAGCATATTAGAATTAATCTGATTTTGAACATCTTGCAAAAATCCTAAATAGGTATATCTTTTAGATAATTCATTATTAACGACTTCATCCTGTTTAGCTAGAATATCTTGAGCCAGACTATTCATAGAATCCGAACGTTTTGTTTCGATTGAATTCAAATTATCCATAAAAACTGAATTATCTAAATTTCCGAAACGAGAAGCAATATCGTTTTTGAGATTTTCAAGCATCGGGGTATAGAGATTATTTATCATTTTTTGCCCGTTTTGCGTGTATGCATCCACCTGAGATTGAAGATTTTTCTTTGTATTATCGTCAAAGACATTTACTGTAGCCAAATTATCTGCAAACGATTTTTGAGCATAATCATATGCTCTTTTTTCAGCATCAGACATATTATAATCAGTGATTATATTATTTTTTTTCTGATAAGTTGTGACTTTGTTAGTCCCGTTAACATTTATTGTTCCACCGGAATATGATGGGGTTTTTGATTTTTTACCCATATTTAATCCTTTCCGGGACAAAATCTAATGAATTTAAAGGCTGGTATTATTATATCATATTTTTCATTGTTCTGTAAAGTTTTGTGGTATAATTCAGGCATGAGTAATTTAGAAAATATACAAGAATTAATAAATAATAAAGAGTTTGAAAAAGCAAAAAAAGAACTTTTATTAATAGTTAAAGAAGATGAAAAAAATATAGAGGCATTAAAACTTTTAGGGTTATGTTATATAAATCTAAATGATTTTAAAGAAGGTCAATCAGTTTTTGAAACGGTTATAAAATATAATGATGATGCTACAAGCTGGTTTTATCTGGCAAATTGTTATGACAATCTTGATGATTATATTCGTGCAATTGCAGCTTATGAAGAAGTTTTGCGTTTGAGAAGCGAATATACTGATGCATATAAAAATTTGGCAATAGTTTATGTTAAAAATAAAGAACCCCAAAAAGCTATAGAAACAGCAAGAAAAGCTCTTGATTATGTAAAAGATGATTATACAGTTTATTATATTGCAGGGACGGCTTGTATGGCTTTGAAAGATTTTGATCAAGCGGTCGAATTTTTTGAAAAGGCAATTGAGCTTAATCCGGAGCATTCACAATTATATAATAATTTGGGAACTTGTTATGTAACAACAAACAACCTAGATAAAGCATACGAAAATTTTTTAAAAGCAAGTCAATATGATTCAAAAAATTCTATAACTTATTTTAATATTGGATCAATTCTTCAAATTCAAAATAAGCACGAAGAAGCTTGCGAATTTTTTAAAAAAGCGTATAGTACTGAACCTCAAGATAATTATCTTACAGCTCTTGCATTATCAGAAGTTAAGGCAAATAGACTGGAAGATGCGATTGAACATTATAAAACACTTGCCGCACATCATCCAGAAAAACCGAATTTTCAATATAATCTTGCGTGCTGTTATGATGCTGTCGGAGAATATGCAAATGCAATATTAATTTTGGCACAACTGGTTATGCTTAATCCAAAATCAGTATCAATGCTAAGAAAATTGGCAAATATATATGTAAAGGTTGGCAAATTTTTAAATGCCAAAGAATTGTATGAGAAAATTTTGTTACAAGGAAATGTTTCACATGAAATATATTACGAATTTGCTCATTTATGTGTTAAAACAGGTGATTTAGATAAAGCAGAAAAAATATTAAAAAAAGTTATTGAATTGAAACCTGAATTTGCTCGTGCTCACAAAGATTTGGGTGTATTATATATGAATAAACGCCTTTTTGATTATGCCGAAGATGAATTTAAAAAAGCTCTTGAAAAAGCTCCGGATGATTTTGACATAATTTTTGAATATGCAAATTATTTGCATTCAACAACAAATTTTAAAGAAGCAGATAAATATTATGAAAAAGCTTTGGAACTTAATCCTCATGATACTGAGGCTCTGGGTTTTTGTGCATTAAATAAAATGCTTTTAGGAGATTTGGATACGGCCTGGAAACAAATGGAACATGCTCTTCATCATTCTCAAGATGATGGATTTATGTGTTTTGTGGCAGGTAAAATTAAGTTTTTGCAAAAAGATTTTGAAACTGCAAAGATGTATTTTATAAAATCATATGAGCTTGAAAAAGCTTCTGACACTGAGCAAATGCTTGGACTTTGCTATTTTGAACTTGGAAATTTTGAGCAGGCAAACGGAATATTTAAGCATTTATTAGAAACAAATCCAATGAATATAAATTTGATGCTTAACAGTGCAAAATGTTATGACAAAATGAAAGACAAAGATTCAGCCCTAAAAACTCTTGAGCAAATCGTAGAAATACTTCCGGAGTGTGAAGAAGCTCAAGAAATGATTAGAGCTATATCTTAATTTTCTTCTTTTTTATGTTTTACATCTTCTTTTATAACAATAAGGTTATTAATAATTTTCATAGCGCAAGTCGGTAATACAACATCATCCAATCCTGTTGCAATACTGATAATTTTGCCTGCGCCCAAAACTACTTCATCACCTTTATAAAAAAACTTATAATCATCTTTTCTATCTGAACGAATTGTTATTTGACTCATCTTTTACTCCTTTATTATTATAAAATATTCCTTCTGTCATAACTGTCTCATAGATTTCTTCATCTTTTTTAAAACTTTCTTTGGTATATGGATAAAGATCTATGCATACGTCTAATTCTGTTTCAATTTTGCCGATAACAGGCCAAATTTGTTCACGTTTGAATTTGTCTTCAACGTCAAATATAGCAGCTAATTCAAGATCCTCATTTTCATGAATTTGCCCGTCTGTACAAGAACCAAAAACATACATTCCCTTATAATCATCAAAAATCTGATTAAAACTTTTTGATATTTTAAAAACTACTTCATCAACAGAAACCATAATTTCCCTTTATATTATCAAATACTTCTGACCTTTTGACTATTATTTGATTGGAATTTGCAAGATTTTTAATAGAAACTTTTCCTTCATTTATTTCATCTTCCCCTAAAATTAGCGCATATTGGGCACATTTGGAAGCTTTTTCCAGTTGTTTTGTAAATTTTTTATTTGCTAAATCAAATTCAATTTTTAATCCTTTTTGTCTTAGCTCTTGAGCCAGCTCAAATGCATCAACTGAAGAATTTGATACAATATAACCGTCAAGTCTTTGGGGTTCTATAGTTTCTAATAAGGAATACAATCTTTCCATTCCCATAGCCCAGCCAACTGCCGGAACATCGTCCCCGCCAAGTTGTTTCACAAGACTATCATAACGCCCACCTCCACATACTGCATTTTGAGAGCCCAAATTATTTGATTTTATTTCAAAAACAGTACGATTGTAATAATCAAGTCCTCTTACAAGAAGTTTATTTTCCACAAATTTAATATTCAATCTTGCAAGATATGTTTTGAGGTCTTTATAATGTTGTGCGCATTCATCACATAAAAAATCCGACTGAATAACGTTTTTAATTTCCGGTTTTTCAAAAATTTGTTTACAAGTTTCAATTTTACAATCTAATAATCTTAAAGGATTTTTTTCATAACGGGTTTGGCAATCCTCACACAAATTTTCAAATTCAGGTTTTAAGGCTTCTTTAATCCTTTTTTTATACTCTTCACGACATTTTGGGCAGCCAAGAGAATTAATTTCGACTTCTAAATCATTTAATCCTAAAGATTTAAGATAATCTACAGCGGTTAAAATTGCTTCTGCATCTGCTGCAGGTTCTTTAATTCCAAACATTTCAACACCGACTTGATGAAACTGTCTTTGACGACCTGCTTGCGGGCGTTCATATCTAAACATTGGTCCTTTGTACCAAAGTTTTACCGGCATTGATTGCCTTGCCATACCGTTTTCTATAAATGAACGTACTACACCGGCTGTATTTTCTGGTCTTAAAGTAATTGAACGATCACTTTTTTCAAATGAATACATTTCTTTGTTGACAATATCTGTTGTATCACCAACTCCGCGGGCAAAAAGTTCAGTTGTTTCTATAATAGGAGTCCTAATTTCTTTATAACCATACCGAGAAAAAATATCTAATGCGTTTTTTTCCATTTTTTGCCAGAGTGTGATCTCTTGGGGTAAAATATCTTTTGTTCCTTTAAGTACTTTTATAATAGCCATAAAGGAATTATATAAAGTTTAAATTGAATTGTCAAACACAAAATTTACAACAAAATTATAAATTTGTTGCGTAAATTTTCCCTCCCTAAGGTGAGGGTGGGGATTAATTCTCGACACTTTTTATTATGCGGGGCTTATGCCGCCCCTGCACCCCTGCAGGTACTTTCTTTTTAAAAGAAAGTACCCAAAGAACATTTGACCT
>Ga0256405_10007321_pt1 | contig 16789 bp, 23 predicted proteins | sample RumenRJG_02DNA_FD_189096 | JGI IMG/M metagenome (GOLD analysis project Ga0256405, IMG submission 189096) | Bovine rumen microbial communities from Lethbridge, Alberta, Canada - RJG_02 | ecosystem: Host-associated > Mammals > Digestive system > Stomach > Rumen | place: Canada: Alberta...
GAATCCGTAGAAAGTGGGCAGCAGAAGGTTATGAGCTTCCTCATCTGACTTATTGGAATGTTAATGCTAGAAACAATAACATTCTTGACTCTGGTCCTAATGTTACTTTTGTTTCTGGAGCTTCTCCGACAATCTTTAAATCAATCCTTACTGGTAAAACAGCTTGGGATTTGATGATTGAGGTAATCTGCAGTAAGAGATACGCCGCAATTACTGCATGAGTTCTATATAAAGGATGTGCAAAATTTGCACATCCTTCTTTTTTTATATATGCAAAAATTCTTTAGAACCTGCTAAAAGAGAAAGGTAACGGCTCGGCACGCAGACATTCGTATTTTAAAAATCAAAAATGGGTTTAGATTTTTTCTTTTTGCTTTTTTATTAGCCTTCTTTTTGGTCAAAAGAATATAACTAATTTTAAAGAATTTTAATATAATTAGTAAGAAAAAAATCATTTGAATGGGGGAATTATTTTTGATGAAGTTACTTTAGAGTTACTCTTTATCTGATATATTAATATTTACTGTTCTTTTAGCTTTAGCAATAAAAAGTCTAATTTCTTTTTTTGATTGGGGATATGATTATATTAAAAAAATTTTTAATATAAATTATTATAAAATTAATGAAAAAGAAGAATTGAAACGTCGTTTACAAAAAGGTAGTTAGACAATGTTAACATTGGAAAAAAATCAACAGAATACAGATAAAATATTGCAGAACTTAGCTACAAAAATAGATATGTTAATAGATTCTGATAAAGATGCTATAAAATCATTCATAACAGAAAAACATCATTATTATTGTTATAAAGTGGGTTATATTGATGATTTTAGTCTTGACTGTATTGAAAAAAGATTTAAACATTATTCAGATTAGGGCGGTAATTCTTTTATAGAAAATTTTATGAAAGAATTGAGAGCATTACCAATTAAGTAGCCTACATAGAAATAGCAATAAATAAAAATAGAGAAAAAAGGAGATATAATAATATGGCAATTACTTCTAATTTATATCCGCCTCTAGTTTATGATACATTGCCAAGTTTCATAAGGACAAAAACTTGTAGAATTTATTTTTCTCTTTCTAATTATAATTCTGCAACAGATATAAAAAATGTTCAAATTTCTTTAATTAATCAAAAAACTAATCAATCTGCTTTTAATTCTACAGCTTATCCATCTGGAATAAAAATTGCTTCAATGGTATATGATTCTACTGTGCAAGATAATTATAATTATTATATTGAAATTCCAGTTAGTGATTTAACAGAAGGTGTTTTTGGATTAAATGAATTTTATAAAGTTCAACTACGTTTTACCTCAACATCTGCACCAAATCCACCTAGTACTGGAAAAGGATTGGCCACTTGGCTGTATGATAATATGAGATTTTTTTCAGAATGGTCAAAAGTCTGTTTAATTAAAGGAATTGAACAACCAATTGTTACCATTAGAGGATTTGATGATACTAATGAAAACCAAGAAACTATATTAACTAATTCAATTATAGATTTAATTGGTTAGTTGTATTATGCAAATAATGTATAGGAAAAAGAATATTTAAAAAGTTATAACGTAAAACTTTATCAAAATAATAATTTTGATAATATTATTTTTGATAGCGGAGAAATTTATACAAATCAATATAATCCTAATGAAATAAATTGTGAATTAGGATATGATTTATTAGATAGTATAAATTATACATTATCTTTTACTTATACAACAAATAATTTATATACTGAAACCAAAAATTACAATTTTACTGTTATTGAACAAGGTGTTGATAAATTAAACGCAACAATTACTGCAACGCCAGATGAAGAAAATGGTAGGGTAAAAATTGATATTGTAACAACAGATCATTAGAAATTTATTGGTAATTTAACAATTAGACGCACTTCTTCTAAATCAAATTTTCATAAATGGGAAGATATAAAAACTATTACATATAAAACAGGAGAAGAGTTAAATTATTCTTGGTATGATATTACTATTGAAAGCGGGGTCTGGTATAAATATTGTGCACAACGTCGTAATGCCCGCGGAGATAGAGGGGTTATTATTCAAATTGATAATCCAATTATGTGTGTATTAAACGATATTTATTTAACAAAAAACGATTGTCAATTAAAAATTAAATTTAATCCATCTTTAAATGAATTTAAATATAATGTTACTGAATCTCAACAAGTAACGATAGGCTCTCAGTATCCATATATAAAAAGAAATGGAAATAATTATTTTAGAAGCTTTCCTATTGGCGGTTTAATTAGTTCATTTATAGATACAACAGATTGGTATGATCCACATTTTTATGATGGGGAATTTCATTATGATGAAAATGAAATAAAAGCTTTTACATCAAAAGATGAAATATATGGAGATTCTAAAAATTTATATAATGAATATAACAACAATCATAATATAACCTAGTATAATGATTATATTTATGAAAGAGAATTTAGAAAAAAAGTATATGATTTTCTTTATAAACATGACGTAAAGCTTTTCCGTTCTACAACAGAAGGAAATATATTAGTTAAATTAATGAACATTGACTTTCAACCTGTTGAATCTTTAGGACGAATGTTATATTCATTTACTGCAACAGCAGTTGAAGTTGATGAAGCTAATATTAAAAATTATCAAAAGTATGGTATTCAAAATATTGGAGAATATCAAAGTTATGTTACATATGAGCATGAAGTATTAGGTCAAATTCAAGGTACATATGATGCGGATGATGGAAATATATTAACCAATGTTATTGCTCAAAAATATGCAAGTCAAGCTAATACAGGTTTTATAAATGAAGTTAATTCTTTAAAATGGTTAAAATTAGAGATTGATTCTGATCCATATTTAATTATTGAAGAATCTAACGGACACTTAGTGAAAGCAACTACTGAATCAGATATTGATGTTACTAAAGCAACTGTTGGATATATCGTAGAAATTAATGGTATTGAAATAATTGTGCATCCAAAAATTATTAGAAGAACAGAAAATGCGGTTGACGGGACTGGTCCCATCACCACTACATACATTGGTTATCTTGAATTAAAAGAACCAAATACTTAGATTTCTTCATTAAAATTTAAATATCCAACTTCAGTATCTTTTAATTATATAGCTAATTTAAAAGAAACAGAAGATACTTCTAAATTGGCAAGCAGACTTTATTATATGCAAAAGCCAGGTCAATTATATGGAACATTTGAACCGAAAGATTCTTTATTAAGAAAAATCTATAATAAATATTTATTAAAATATAAAAAATATTATCAAAGATTACTTGATATAACATAGATACAAGTATAGGGAGATCCTGGTACAGTTATTTATGTACAAGATTCATTAGACTCTGCGCCTAATCGACATGTGCTATAGAATGGTTATTTACAATTAAAATAGGATGATATTTTTATAGAAGGATTATATTTTTGTGGCAGACACTTAACAGAATGTACAGATCCGCTATAGATTTCGACAGTTAATGGAATAACAGAATTTACTCCACAAGAAGGGCTATATGATAAAATTAGTGATATTTAGAATCCCGTTAATGGTGGACTTTATCAAATAAAGACCTATGGTATTAAATCTGAATTAACTTTTGAAAATCATAAAATTTTATTAGTAACCGATGATTTAACTGAAAAAATAGAGGTAACTCCTGATAATCTATATGCATTGTTACTTGATACAATAGAAAATGATGAAACATTGCAATTTGTTTATTATTATGGCTGTTGGTATATTTTAAATAAAGCATTAGAAAAAACAAAACTATTAAAAGGAGATCTCCGCCATATTAGAGACGATGAATATATTGAAACTAATGAAAGATATGATGATTTTTCTGAGATTGAAAATCCAATTTTAAATGGCGTATATTGGATTTCTTCTTATGTCATTACAAACCCGATTTAGTATAATAGATATACTGATTCATTAACAGTAGAAGAGGAAAATGTCATTGAAAAAGCAGATAAGAATTATGCTCTTTTATTAGAACGATTATATGAAAAGTCTATAAGTAGATATATTTATTATCATAATAAATGGTATAGTTTTACTCCAGATAATGATGTACTTTGCCCTGTTGACGGTATTGTGAATTATTGTTGTGAAATTGTGAAAGGAGAGTATTAACTATGACTCATAATTTCCCATACTTAAAAGATGTAAATTTTTTAAATAGTTTTGATAAAAGTAAGTTAAAATAGCAATTTGTAAAAATAATTGTATTAACTTTTAATGAGATGCCAATAGCAGAAATTCAGGGTAAAGTGCTAAGCGGAAATCTTTCTTTAGATGGATCTTCTGCAATGAGAAGAACCGCAAATATATCTTTAGTAGCGGATGAATATATCAACGATTTAACTGATACAAAACATTTATTATCAATTAATAAAAAAGTTGAAATATTAATTGGTTTTACTAATACAACAGGAGAATATGAAGATTTTCCTGTTTTATGGTTTCCACAAGGAACTTTTGTTATTATTACTCCCAACATTTCACATGGGACGAATGGAATTAATATATCTCTAACTTTACATGATAAAATGGCTTTATTAAATGGGGAATGTGGCGGGACTCTTCCCGCCTCCATTATTTTTCATTAGGTAGAGGATATAGATGAAAATGGATAGATTTATATAAGACAACCAACTATTTATCAAATAATTCAAGAGTTAGTTAATCATTTTGGCGGTTAGCAACTTGAAAAAATTATTATTAGTGATATAGATGATAAAATTAAAAAAGTAATGAAATGGACTGGTTCTACTCCATTATACTTATATCAAAGCTTATAGGACGGACAGTTAAGAAACCATTTTAGCACTAATTATAGTGAAGCCCAAAAGGGTTCTGGTACTATACAAGAATTTGAATATGGATAGGATGTAGGATATATTTTAACAGATTTTGTTTATCCAGGAGAATTAGTTAGTAATGCTGGAGATACAATAGTTACTATATTAGATAAAATTAAAAATATGTTAGGTAATTATGAATATTTTTATGATGTTGATGGTAATTTCAGATTTCAATAGATAAAAAATTATTTAAATACCTCGTACTCAACTTTTAAAATTAATGAGATATAGGCAAGTAATTATTTAGTTGATTATTCCGGCGGAAAATCTGTATATACTTTTACAGATGCAGATGTAATTACTGCATTTTCAAATTCTCCGCAATATCAACAAATAAAAAATGACTTCATTATTTGGGGAAAAAGAAAAACAATAGATGGAAAAGAAGTACCTATTAGGTATCATTTAGCTATTGATAAAAAACCTCCAACGGGAAATCAATATAAGGTTTTCTTTTTTACAGATCCAGACGATGGAATTACAAAAGCAAAAAAACCAGTTGAATTTGCTAATCGCAATAGTTTTCCTTTAAAGGGGTAGGTTGGTAATTATTATTTGGCGGCAGATACTGCTTTTATTTACAAATGGGCATCAGATGTTCAAACATATGAAAAAACATCTTATACTATTGAAACCGTAATAGCAACTGATTATAGAACTGAATTATATATGGCGGGCGTTGCTAGTTAGCCTTTTGGATTGGATAGCAATTATTATTATACCGAATTAAAAAATGAATGGCCTAAATTATATAATATGAGAGGTTCTAATCCAGGTTTCTTTGAAGAAAATTTAAATCAACCAAATAATATAGATTTCTTTTTAGATTTTATTGATACAAACTCCTCTTTAGCTGAATTTAGTATTAGTAATATAGGAAGAAGAACTGTAGTGCTAACTGATGATATGGTTAATTGCATTTTTGAGCCTGATAATCCAGATATAGTAATTATTTAGGCGGGGACTCCGCAAACAAGTGAAATTAGAGAAGAATGTGAAAATAGAAAACAGGAATATGTGCAAGTAAAAAGTGAATTATATTCTTTATTATCAAATGGTGGCTCAATGCGATCTGCCTACGAATAGATGAGAAAAGAGCTATATCAATACACAAACTATAATGAACAAGTTTCTTTGACAATGTTACCGATTTATTATCTTGAACCAAATACTAGAATTACTATTCGAGATGTTGAAAGTGGTATATATGGAGATTATATGATAAAATCATTTTCTATTCCTCTTGATGTTAATGGAACAATGTCATTATCTTGTACAAGAGCATTAGAAAGAATTTAATTAGGAGATAAAGGAGGTTAGTTATGTATCAATTTGGACAATTTAGAAGTTCTCAAACTGATTCCTACTCTGTTTCTCTTGAGATGGACATGGGAAGAGAATCAACTGAAAGATCTTCTTCACAGGATGTTATTTTTTATAATATTTGTGGAAATTTATCTGGAAATAATATTGTAAATAATCAAAATTCTTATTATTTACAATTTGAAGTTAAAGAAAGAATAGATTCTGCACAAAAATTTTATTTAAAATTAAAAAATAAAACTTAGTCAGAAGATAATGAACAACTAATAGAAGAATTTAATGTTCCTGCAGGTAATGGTGTAAGATATTTTGAAATAACATTTACTCCAAATGCAACATATAATGAGATTCTTTGGGAATTATAGAGAACTGCTTTAGATTATCAACTGGACTATGGTAGATTAATGAATATTACTGTGAAAAGTTTTACTAGATTAATAAATATTATATCTACTTTAAAACAAACCTACTCTAATATGAATCATTTAACAAAAATTGGTATTCAAGGTCCGCCATCTTTATTAATGTGCATTAATGGTGAGCAAATAAGGATTGGAAAAAGCGGTATTTATGAAATAAATAATGATGTAATTAAAATTACATCTATTAGTTTTGTTCCTAAACAAGCCACTCTCACTTCAAATGAAGTAGATTATTTCATAATGGATTTTGAATATAATTAAGGAGGAAAAATAATGTATTCTTTTTATGGCGGGCAACCAGGCAGTTCTTTTATAATTATTACAACATATAGAAGTATTGCTGATATGATTGCTAAATTTAAATTAGGATCTGAATATACAGCCGTTCATTTTGATTAGCATGTTATGATTAATACTGTCAATAAAAATGATCCAGACAATGGTAAGATATATAGACGCGGCTATGATTTTAATAATAATATGGGCGGTGCCGAGTTTGTAGGAACTATAGTTGGTCCTGCAGGACATGCTCCAATGATATAGCTAGCAACAATAGCAGAAGTTGGAAGAAAGGCTGCGGAAGAGGGATATGAAGAAAGGCGTTCATCTGGTAGTTATTCTGTAACTGGTGCTAATCTAGTCCCTGGTAAGAAAACCGATGGTACTTTTAATGACGCTATTACTTGGGAATGTTGTTCTATAAGAAATGAAAATGATGAAGATAGCACAGCATATATTGGTTTTACTTTTCCATATACTGTTATTGACGTAGAAGCTAGTACCATAGAACCATATATCAGTGGTAAGTATGCAGATGTAAGCGGCGCCTACCGCAACGATGATTATATGCATCCGTTCTATGAACAATGGCATTTAGACATACCAAAAGGTGTTAAAGGTGATGCTTTTAAGAATTTAAAAGTTCAAATTGCTGACATGTCTATTGAACCATACGAGGGACAAGCAGAAGATATTAATAATCAAGAGAAAGTAATAGTTTATGAATATTATTGCTATGATGAATATAAGAATGGCGCACCTAAGAAATATTATTTAGGTGATTATAATGTAATTAAAGATATTACAATTGCGGCAGATGGTACTATTACCATTAGTTATAATCATAGCGGTAATAAAACTTTTACTAAGATAATGAAATGGATTAGTTCTTTATCTCTTGCTGCCGATGGTACATTAACTATTAATTATAATACTGGTGAAACGCAATCTATTACCAATAATAAAATTAAGTGGATAAATAGTGTATCAACCGAAAATGGACGTACTTTAATATTTACTCATAATGATGATACTACTGATTCTGTCAATCTAACTTTACCTAATAATATTAGTATTAATACAGGCGACATTGAGGGTGAAGGAAATCAAAAGATAAAAGTAGATTGGACAAATGGAGATAGTCAAGATATTGGTAATCCTATTAATTATATCCTGGAGGCGGCGGTTGATAATAATTAGCATCTTTTAGTAAGATATTCTGATCCAATAAGACGAGCATAGTCTGATACAGTAACTTGGAAAAATAAAACTGGATGGACTGATATTGGAAATTTAAAAGTTCCATACGTATATTCAGATCCATCTGTTACTGATTTACAATGGACTGGTTTAGGTACTTTAAAAAATTCAGATGAAACTAATTATATGGTAATAACTTTTACAATGCCATTAACTCAGTTTATTGATACTAATATTACTACAATTACTGCGGAAACTGGTAGTTTATATATGACTGCCGCAGATACAACGCATAATTTAAATAATTTTGCTATTGATTCAACTAATACTACAATAACTAAAACTTTATCTGGTTTAAAATTTGAAATACAGACAAAATTTGAAAATACACAGACTGCAACTCCAGAATTGGTAACAATTCTAGCGAATGGATTAGATTTAACTTTTTCAAGATAGACTCCATGATAAGGAGGATAAAATATTATGACTAACGGATTTTTTGGTAGCATAGAAGGTCCATTTGCCGCAGATGAAGAAATTTTTACAAAAATCCAAGAACAATGTATGTATCCTATAAAATATATTAATAAAATAGGAATTGTATATACTGGAAGCCTTGGTTCTATAAAGTTTCCTGAAATTTCTGTGATTATAAATAATATTTAGTTTCAAATTGGACAAACTAGAATTTTAGAATTGTAGGATGTAGAAATTACATCTATTAAATTTAAAGATAACATTGGCGATAGGGCTTATATTGATTATCAATATGTTAAGAAATAAAATAAAAATAGGGGATAGATATTTTTTTATATCTATCCCCTATTTTTTTATTTAATCAAATAATTTAAAGTTCTAAGATAACTAATATTTATGCTACACCATTTATAACAATATAATGAAGTCCAAGATCATTGGCTTTTCTGCTTTTCTATATTTGCCACATTTATCGCGACTACTGTTCGCAATCATTATCACTCCTTATTGTTATTTAAGTGTTTTTTCAAAAAATATTTACAAATACTTTTCAGCTCCGTGAATAATTCTAACTTTACACGATGCGTTGTCTCGGCCCATCACAGAATATATAGGAGATCCGCCGAAATATACGTATTCTCGTCCGCTATATTTAATAACTACATCTCCATTATTTAGTAACCATGCTCCCATTCCACGTGTGCATAAAGAATAGTTTCTTGATGTTTCTGTTCCGTCAATATATACTGCGTGATTTCCATAAGTATCATCTGTCCATACCTCTGTCCAGTTGAAACCATCGTAAGAAGCAATCACCCTTGCTTTATGCTCTCTATTTAAAATTTCGTTTTCAGCCTCTGTTGTTCTACAATTTTCTCTGGTAAAACACATTAATAATGGTGATTTATTATCGCGTCTAGACATTTCCGCCCCGCAATAATACGTTCCATAAAAATGATTAGGAAGCAATTCGTGGGCCATTTCTATGTTTGAATAGTTTCCACCGTCCAAAACATTTATACGATAAATACCAGCAACTCCAGGATTGTCTGAACTAAAAACTAAGCAGTCTGGAAAAGCATATCCATTAGAGACCTGAACAAAAACTTGAAACGGATAGTATAACTGATTTCGAATGGATATAACTTTCCAACTAGTATCTGTTGCGTTTATACCATCATCGGTATAGAAAATATTTCTGTTATCTTCGCCAGCAATAACAAAAAGTCTTGTAGTAAATGGATCTTTTTCCTGTAGCATTACACCATGAATATGTGTTTGTGTAACAGTTACACCATCCATTTGACCATCTTGATAGTGATTCGTCATTTGAAAAACCAATTTCCACGTTAAGCCGCCGTCTTCTGTATACCAAATCCGACCTTTATCTGTTTCTGGATTTCGTGTTCCATATGTAGATGCAATGCATTTATTACCAATAACTTGAACATGCCAATCGTATGTGTCGCCGTTGAATTCATCAAGCATATCGACGGTGTTGCCGTTAAAGTTTGTGTATGTGCAGTGCGTAATTGATGAATAATCTGCAGTAAGGATATAAAAATGAGTATAATCATTATTATTCGGAATATCGTGACAATGGATAACTACGATATAGTTCCCATTTGCAAACTGCTTTACCATACATACTTTTATGTTGGTCATATTTGGAACCGGTATTCCAGTTCCACTACTTAAGGCACTGCTTCTAAGTATTGTTCGGAAGTTTATAAAATCACTGGTTACTTCCAAAGAATCATAAACAGCATTACCAAATGCTCCTTTTCTATCTGATGCAACGTGAGCAACAAAGAATTCGTCTTGGATAGATTTTCCAACAATAATGCGTGTAAAACCATCATCACTCGGAGTAAAATCAATTTCTTCAGACGGTAACTTATTAAAGATATTTGTTTGATTAATAGGGTTATGATAATTTAAACTAGAATATTCTCTAACCGTTGAATTAATATCAATATATGACGAAGACATGGCAGGTTGTGTGTGATACAATAGAGTTGGACTGTCGGTCACAGGTCTTACTTCATAGCCGCCAAAGCGCGACAAACCTGTTGTTTTTGATTCGGCAAGGTCTTTAAAAGTTTCATAGTATTTTAAATTGACAGCTCTAGCAACTTTATCTACCGCAGTATAGTCAGCATCAGATCCTTTACAAACGATAGGCTTATAGCCAACAAAGTCACTTTCACTAAAATTACCGGATGCCTTTTCAAACTGAACACAAAAATAATTTGTGCTGCCAGTTGATGTTATTATTTTTACCGTGTTATTGTCCACCGATGTAGACTGAAGGGAAGATCCACTACTCTTTGACTATTTTTGTACAACAGTAAACATACATGGTATTCCATTGGCCGGGTTTTTTACATAATATTCCGTATTGGGTTCTACCGGGATATAAACGACCGCTCTATTTGCAGCGGATGCCCCCATCCAGTTAACACCAATCTGTAATTTTGAAAAGTCGATCAAGGTAATTCCTTCCGCTATTGATGGCACAACAGCAGCATGATTTCTGGCGACTTTGTCTACCGCTGTATAATCAGCAGAAAAGCCTTTACAAATGATAGGCTTATAGTCAGCAAAGTCACTTTCGCTGAAATCACCCGACGTCTTTTCAAACTGAACGCAAAAACATTTCGCAGCTGAAGTAGATGTAATAACCTTCGTGCTTCCGTTTGGCACAGATGTAATACCAAGACTACCGGAGCCAGAATACATATATATTTTTTGTACAATCGTAATATTGCACGGAATCGCATTTTTCGGGTTCTCAACAATATACGAAGTGTTTGAATCAACCGGAATATAAACAACCGCCCTGTTCGCAGCAGATGATCCATTCCATGTAACACCAATTTGAAGATTTTCGTATTCAAAAATATTATAGATTTCTGTTGTACCGTTTGTACCGTTAGTTCTCGCTATTCTATCTATTGCCGTATATGTCGGTTTGGCTCCTTCACAAAGTATTGGTTTGTAGTCAATAAAATCGTTTTCGCTAAAAGTACCGCTTGCTTTTTCAAACTGAATACATAAATATTTTGTGTTTACCGTTGTCAAAATAACTACTGATGAATTATTGTCCACCGATGTAGACTGAAGGGAAGATCCACTACTCTTTGACTATTTTTGTACAACAGTAAACATACATGGTATTCCATTTGGCGGATTCTTCGCATAGTATACTGAATTTGGCTTAGCTTGAATATAAACTACGGCTCTATTTGCAGCAGATGATCCATTCCATGCAACACCGATTTGAAGATTTGAAAGATCAATTAAGCTCGTTTCTTCTATTATCGACGGTAAAGCTTCAGATTGTATCCTAGCAGTTTTGTCTATAGCTGTATATTCTATATCAATCCCTTCGCATACTATCGGCTTATAGCCAGCAAAGTCACTCTCACTAAAATCACCCGATGTCTTTTCGAACTGAATACATAAGCACTTAGTAGATGACGTAGTTGTGATTGTCTATGTGCTTCCGTTCAATACTGATATAGCGCCTAAACTTCCTGATCCAGAATACATATATGTTTTTTGTACTACAGTAATATTACAAGGTACTGTATTAGTCGGATTTTTAATAGTATATGATGTATTCGAGTTCACAGGAATATAAACTACGGCTCTATTTGCAGCAGATGATCCATTCCATGTAACACCGATTTGAAGATTTGAAAGATCAAGAATGTTATAAGATTCTAATGCACTAAGAGCAATGCTGTCTAAAGCTCGGACAGCCGCACCTGCACTAGAATAGGTAACACCATCAGCTCCAACTCTAATATCTAAAAGCTCGGCGTCTCCTGATGTTGAACCAGAAGGTAATGATGCAATTTGATTAATTCTGGCTTTTTCAACATCAATATTATTTTGAAGTGTTGCATCAGCATTTGCTCTTGCATTTACTTCAGCACTAATCGCAGTCTATCTAGCGTTTATTTCAGCGTTAATCGCATTACTCCTATTAGTAACTTCAATTGCGATTGCAGAATTAATAGCATTATTTCTTGCGGTGATCTCTGAATTTATAGCACTGATTCTAGCATTTGCTTCTGAATTTATAGCTGCTTTTCTTGCATTGACTTCTGTAGCAATTTGTGAAGATAATAAATTATCGTTATTAATTCTAGTTGCAATTTCAGAATTTAAGTCAGTCCTAATTGCGGTGTCCGCATTTGATCTAGTACCAGTCTCTGTCTGTAAATTAGTGGCGACCGCTGCAATCGCATCCTATAAATCCTCATATTCGCCGTCTAATCTAGCTTTCAAGTTCTGGTATTGAGTATCATCAGCCCCTACCCGCGCATTTTCAACCTCATCCAATGAAAAAGTGTCAAGCTGATGTTGAATAGATCCTTTAGTTGTATATTTAACATCGCCTAATATATCCAATAATGATATACTAGAACCTAATATCCAAGATACATTTTCAGCTAATACCTGAATAGGTATATCATCTGAATAAGTACCGTCATTTTGCTTTATACGAATACTTGTTAATTTATTCATTATTTAGATTTTTTCCTTTCTATGTTTTATAAGGTTGGGAGTGATAACTCCCAACCTCGATGATTACAGTTGGTGTTATGCCATGCACAGAATGGGGCTATATCAATAAGTAAATGTTCTATCACTTCCGCCGCCAATTCTGGTCGCATTGATCGTCTTTGTACTAATATTCAAAGTGATAACGTCAAATGCCTGCTCATTTACAGTTCCAATTTCTCTACCAGCCCCACTATTCTCATCAACACTTCCATTATCAGTTGTGGTGACGATAACCGGAATACCACCAGTGCTTGTCGTAGACTTATCTGCATGCAGATGGCCTCCGACCCAACACGCGACCGTGCCGCCAGCGTTTGAAAAATCAAAGACTGTTTCAGGTCTAGAGTTATACATCGCAGACTTTCCGCGTGAGTTGTACTGATCGCAAACAGTAAGGAGTTCCAGGATGAAAATGTTCGGTGCGGAATCAGTTGTGTGGATATATATGACATGGTTGAAGACTACTACCGTATACCCTGACGGGGTAGAGGCGAGTGCGTTGCACAACCAGATATACTCGTCAGTATAGCTTTCGTCAGCAGAGCTGTCATATCCTTTTAAACCAGCAGACATTACGATGTACCTGACTTTTTCGGTATCATTATCGACAAAGTAATTCAGCGGCCCGGACGGGTCGTAAGTTAAATTTGTCAGGTTTTTAATGATCGGCGGGGTATTGCGTGCAAGGATTTTGTCGGATATAAGTTTTGCGGTTGGCGTTAAATCTTCGTTATACTCAATACCAGTATCATGATTTCCAGCCACGGAAAGCACATTCCAATGATTGTCAGGATTGATATAGTCATACCCATCTCTAATCAACTGCGCGAATTCTGGAGCGCCATTCTTGGTTCCACCATTTGCAAGGTCACCACCGCACACTACCGTATCAACTAATGTGTGTCTGCTGATGTAGTTCAGAAGCGCCTTACTGTGAAGTGCAGGAGTGCCAATGTTGATATGTGGATCTGTTATAAACGCAAACTGCACTCCGTTGGTTGGAACAAGCGCATTGATCGTGTCGCATTTGCTTGCGATATAAGTATCATAATAGCTCGGCAATGCATTCTCTTGTTCCAATTTGATCAAACGGTTTCTCACGTTTGCAATGCTTGCCGGGATACCCTTCAGGCTTGAAAGAGTGGATTCAAGCAGAATCTGTGATGCTGGGACACGTTTAATAGAATTCGGAGATGTTGTGAGAATGGTATACCACATCCCTTTTTTGATAAAGGTATCTTTCTGTGTGGAGTAGCTCACAAACGAAATATAATCAGAATCTGACTTCCACGCAAATACCGAACACGCTCCAGCAGCATAGCTTTCAAGGCCAACCACCATATCTTCGTCTGCGTACCACCTGACGATATTTGCATACCAATTACCGGTTGAACCAAAAAGCACCTTCCCGCCATGCGAACTTGCCGGAATAAAATACTCAGCATCTGGCCGTGAAATTATCTTATAGATATGGATGTGACTTTTTATTTCTTTAAGTGCTTCTGTTGACAATACTCTCTGATCTGGATACCGAAGGTTAACTGTGAACTTAGTTCCCTTATGAACCATGGTTTTTTCGATGTTATACCAAGAATTCACGAGTAGCGTGGTTCCATCAGCATCGTAGACAAATGCCGAGAAGCGGTAGGTGGACTGATCATCAGTGATTATTAAAAGATTATCAGATGCAGTCTGGATGGTTGGAATACTTGCAGATTGCTGACTCGAATGTCGACCGGAAGCGTCCCAATAGCCGGTTTCAATCGTATAAGAATTAAGGATGTCTTCAAATAAGCATCCACTCTCTGCAAAATCGTGCAACGCACTTTTAATTTTGTCATTCTGTGTACGAATAGCATCTCCTAGGGTAGAATAGGTAACACTATCAGAGCCAATCCTAGCATTTTCAATTTCTGCCGCACTTGGCGCCTCACCAGACGGTGCAACAAGTTGATTGATCTGAGACTGTAAAGATGCGTCAGTTGTTGCTCTTGTGGATGCTTCACTGTTGATATTGCTTTGTAACGTATTATCCGCCGCCTACCTTGCTTCGGCTTCTGCTGAAATCGCGCTTGTACGGGCATTAGTTTCTGCACTAAGATCTCCCCGAATTTCTGAGATCAACGTTTGTGTTGTTTCTGTATACTGCTGATAAAGACTTTTATTTTCTTCAATCCCATCTTCTAATTTATCGTACTCTCCATCAAGCCTCTCTTTTAAACTACTATAAGAAGTATCATCCGCTCCTACTCTTGCTTCTGCAATTTCACTGTTATGAGTAATATATTCAACAGCATTATCAACTTTTTGATCTAATGCATTAACACTAGCTTGTGTTGCTCTGGTATTTTTTAAATTATTAATTTGATCTTGTATAGATTCTGATGTATCAACCTATCCTAGTATATCTACTAGACTTAAAGTGCTACTCCAATCAACGTTTTCTGCTAAAACACTAACAGGAATCGCCGCACCATAAGTGCCATCAGATTGTCTTATTTTTATAGCATATAATTTATCCATTAAAAAAGAAATCTCCTTTCTTTTCTTATTTTCATTTTTATATTAAAAAAAGGGACTATTAATAAATAATATTAATAGTCCCTTCTTATCATGATTAAATATTGCCTAATTTTGTAAAAATTTTATTTGTTATATAAACAATTTCTTCTCCATATGTAGAAATTAAATCAGCAATTAATTCTTCCTGCTCAAGAGAAAGACTAACATTGTAAGAAAACATTGCAGCATGTGTAATTTCATGACATAAAACTTTTTTCAATAAATTTCCTTGAAGATTCTAATTAATATAAATTGTTCTAGTTAAATTATCACATGCCCCAATAGAATACTAACCATTTAGCCTTTGTAGCAAAGGAAAGTCTGGTGCTACAAAGGCTAATTTCCAATACACATTATTAATTAAAAACATTAGGCTATTTTACTAGCAAGCGTTGTCATCTTCTGATGAAGAGTAGCTCTTTCTTCAGGAGAAGCATCCTTAATCATTTCTGTTATATCCGTAGAAAGTTCTTGTAAATACGCTTCTAATTCACGAAGCTGTGAATTAGGATCATTGTGCATTTCTTTGCCTTCCATATACATACGACGTCTCATAGGACTTCTACCTTCGCGGGGATCGCGCCACATACCACCAGGCATCTCGGTATAATAATTCACGCCACCGCGGTTTCCGCCGCCAGAATTCTGACCATCACCGCTATAATACATATATCCATTATTTCGTTCCATATCTCTATATGGATCAGTATACATCATTTTATTATAAGTCATTGGTGTGGTATAATAATTGATATTGGTCTCACCCTTATTTTCTTCACCACTCTTTTCCATTGACTCAGTGATAGTGCAATAATAAATAGCTTCTGCTAAATCTTTAATCATATCAACTGCTTCACCGAGTTCATGAGCATCAACTTTAGATATATCACCCAGTTGTCCCTGAACACAACTCATTAATTGCTCTTTCATCATTTTTAAAGCTTCTGTTGCCATAATCCTTTATCCTCCTTATGCTATTCTATTTACTGATAATTCAGCATTGCGTCTAACTTGAATAGACGGAGTAGGTGTTGTAGCTGCATCGTCTTCAGTTCCATCT
>Ga0256405_10007322_pt1 | contig 16787 bp, 8 predicted proteins | sample RumenRJG_02DNA_FD_189096 | JGI IMG/M metagenome (GOLD analysis project Ga0256405, IMG submission 189096) | Bovine rumen microbial communities from Lethbridge, Alberta, Canada - RJG_02 | ecosystem: Host-associated > Mammals > Digestive system > Stomach > Rumen | place: Canada: Alberta | collected...
GAAATCAAGATTGTTTATTCCGAATAGATTTCGTAGAAGTTTGCTATCTACAACACAGTAAATACTCAAATTCAGAATAACGAATTATTCGGAATAACAATTATTATTGATAATTAGTAATAACAACTGCTACGTCTCATGTGAGCATCGGCATTGCGCCTCCGTCTTTATCGATACCAACCATTTTCGTGAAGACTTGCCTCAGTACTGGAATATGGCTGAGGAAAGACTCTTGACACCGTCGAACTCCACCCAGCAAATTGTACAGGCGGCGACCCGCTGTACGGAGCGTATCTTCCGTCAGGGCTACCATTATAAGCGTGCTGGTGTCATCGTAATGGGCATCAGTCCTGACAATGGCGTACAGACCAATTTCATCGACTACGATTCTGAACGTCATGAGAAAATGAAGCGGCTTGATGAAGTCCTCGATAAGATCAATCGTGAATACGGCTCAGAAACCATCGTCCTTGGCTCTCAGCAATACACAAACAGCATCAAACACGATTTCCGTAGTCCCTGCTATACCACACGCTGGAGTGATATACCAGAGGCAACTTAAAGTCCGCGTGGACCCTCGAGAAAGTCCATAAATGTTTTGGTTTTCTATTTGTTTATTTGTACCTTTGCCAACGAAATGAAGATAGGAAACATAGAGTTTGGGCCTCAGCCGGTGTTCCTGGCACCTATGGAGGACGTGACAGATATCGGGTTCCGACTGCTGTGCAAGCGGTTCGGAGCCTCTATGGTATATACGGAGTTCGTATCGGCAGAGGCACTGATACGCGATGTGAAATCCACGCAACAGAAGCTGACCATCAGCAACGAGGAACGACCCGTTGGCATTCAGATCTACGGACGCGACGTAGATGCGATGGTCGAGGCCGCGAAGATTGTGGAACAGGCCGGCCCTGACCTCATTGACCTGAACTTCGGCTGTCCGGTGAAGAAGGTGGCTGGTAAGGGAGCCGGTGCCGGTATGCTGCAAAACATCCCCAAGATGCTGGAGATCACCCGCAAGGTGGTAGATGCCGTGACGCTGCCCGTTACCGTAAAGACCCGTTTAGGTTGGAACCACGAGCAACTCATCATCACCACGCTGGCCGAACAGCTACAGGACTGCGGCATCCAGGCTTTGACCATCCACGGTCGTACCCGTGCTCAGATGTACACCGGCGAGGCCGACTGGACGCTGATTGGCGAGGTGAAGCGTAATCCCCGCATCCATATCCCTATCATCGGCAATGGTGACATCACCTCACCCGAAGATGCCAAGCGCGCTTTCGAGACCTACGGCGTAGATGCTATCATGGTGGGGCGCGCCACCTTCGGCCGTCCCTGGATTTTCAAGGAGATACGCGATTACATCGATAGAAACGAGACAGACCCCGCGTTTGGTTTCAACCAGAAGCTGGACATCCTTGAGGAACAACTGCGCATCAACGTGGAGCGTATCGACGAGACACGTGGCATTCTGCACACCCGTCGCCACCTGGCAGCCACGCCTATCTTCAAGGCCATTCCCAACTTCCGTCAGACCCGCATCGCCATGTTGCGAGCCGCCAAGATGGACGAACTTATCGATATCCTTGAGGGCACACGCACCTTGTTAGGGTAAAAACTGTTAAGACTATGAACAAGACAACGCTATGGATGCTCGTCGCCATCCTCGTTATATGCGGCGCAGCCACTGTCAGGGCACAGTACCCCGGTCCGTTCCTCACCGACGAGATCCGTCCCAACGGCATCTTATTCCTGCCCGTTCCTCCCGACAATGTAAAAGACTCCATCGGGGGAAAATTCTACAATGACTGGTGGTACTACCAGTGGGGCAAAAGCGTGCGTGATGACTATGCCGTGATGGACGAGGACGTCGAACTGCTGAGTGACCAGGAAGAAGGTGTGTTCAATGACATTATCGGGCTGGAACCGGGTGAGAAGGCTCCCGAGATCCTGCGCCTTGCACAGGCCGCTACCAGTGACGTACACCGTGCCAGCAAGTTGTTGAAGAACCACTACCAATGCCTACGTCCCTTCGCCTTTTTCGGGGAACCCTCCATCACTCCCGACAAGGATGAGGAGCTGGCCCGGGAGTGGGGCTATCCTTCCGGCCATTCCGCCCGAGGGTGGATGTTTGCATACGTGCTTTCGCAGATAGCTCCCGACCGTGCCAACAATCTGGCCCTCCGTGCCTACGCCTACGCTATGAACAGGGTTGTCTTTGGTCACCATTTGAAGAGTGATATCGATGCCGGGCAGATGCTCGCCGCCGTCATCTTCGCCACCGTATCGGCTACTGACGCCTACCAGAAGCAATTGAAAAAGGCCCGCAAGGAATATCAGCGTGTCAAGCGACAGGTCAGCGTTCAAAACGACAGCACCCGCTCACATACCATTGGCTACCGCTATGACCTCTTGAGCCGTCATCTCAGATCTGCCATTAAGTAGTGACAAATTCGAAAATGTCAACAATAATTAAAAACACCAAAACTATGCAGAGACGACTTAATATCTACGAGGAGGCCAGCCGTTGTTTGCTGTGCCAAGATGCACCCTGTACCAAGGCGTGTAAGACGGGCGACCCCGCACGTGCCATCCGTGCTATCCGTTTCGATAACCACAAGCCTGCCTTGAAATGGGTAAAGGACTGCACCGATGCCGATTTGGAACGGGCAGAACAGGCTTGCATCCACTATAACTGGCCTATCCGCATCAAGGAGATGTTGCGTAGCATCCATCCCGATGATGTGAACCTTGAATGGTCAATGGTCAATGGTCAATGGTCAATAGTCAACGCTCCTTCGCTCAATATCATGTTTTGCGGCATCAAGTGTGAGAATCCGTTCTTCCTCGCCTCGTCGGCGGTATGTACCAACTACGCGATGGTAGCGAAAGCATTCGATGCCGGCTGGGCAGGTGTCTTTTATAAGACCATTTGTCTGCAGGAGATCAAGGAGGTGTCGCCACGTTTTGACGCTATGCACAACAATGCCACGCACGGCGACTTCTACGGTTTCCGTAATATGGAACAGTTGAGCGAGAACCCAGTAGAGGAAGACTTCGACATTCTGCGCCGACTGAAGCAGGACTATCCCACGAAAGTGGTCATCGCCTCTATTATGGGACAGACCGAGGATGAGTGGATGAGGTTGGCGAAGATGGCTGAGGAGGCCGGCTGCGATGCCGTGGAGCTGAACTTCTCTTGTCCGCAGATGAAGCACAAGGGTATGGGTAGCGACGTGGGGCAGAGTCCTGAACTGGTAAAAACCTATACCGCTTGCGTGAAGCAGAGCGTAAAGATACCCGTCATTCCGAAGATGACACCCAATATCACCCATATCACGGAACCCGCCGCAGCCTGCGTAGAGGCTGGTGCCGATGCCATCTCGGCCATCAACACCATCAAGAGCGTGACGATGACCTTCGATGCGGAGGTGTCAGGACAGCGCACCATCTCGGGCTACTCCGGCCGCGCCGTGCGTCCCATCGCCCTGCGGCATATTTTGGAATTGGCACAGATGAAGCCCGCCCCCAGCCCCTCCCCAAGGGAGGGGAGTCTGGATAGACAGATTGTAGAAACTGAGGCTGGGTCTCATCAAACTCCCCTCCCTTGGGGAGGGGTTGGAGGTAGGCTCCAGTTGAGCGGTATCGGCGGTATCGAGACGTGGCGCGATGCCATGGAGTTCATCCAGTTAGGCTGCAACAACGTACAGGTGTGTACCGCCGTGATGCAATACGGCTATCGCATCATCGATGATCTCATCCTCGGCTTGCAGCGCTATATGGTCAAGCGCGGTATCTCTGAGTTGAGCGAACTCGTTGGCGAGCGATTGGAGAAGTTCCTGATGCCCGACCATCTGGACCGCGACACCATCATCTATCCGAAGTTCGACAAAGAACTGTGTGTTGGCTGTGGCCGCTGCGAAATTTCCTGCAACGACGGTGGTCATCAGGCTATCGTCTTTGATAAGGAGACCCGCCGTCCCCGCCTAATAGGCACCAAGTGCGTAGGCTGTCATCTCTGCCGCCTCGTCTGTCCGACAGGTGCCATCGGCGTGACCAAACGCATTGGGAAGAAAAACAATAAATGATATTATTCTTCCTCATCTCCGACTGTGGTTGTACCACCGTCTCGATAGCTATTCACCTGAAATTCACTGCCAGTCAGCAGGTGCGTGCTCGATTTTAGGAGCACGATGTTTAGGGTGGGTTTGTTATATGTCTTTTTCATCATTTAATCAGGCCTGTGCCAAGTTTAATATCGATGGTGTATTTAGAGCCCGCCACCCAGTCCACAGCGAGGGGAATGGGAATGGTGGCTTGCTTAGATCCCGAGAGTGTATAGTTTATCTCCAGATAGGTGCCCGTTGTGCCGTTGTCAGCACGAGTCTGTGGTATCACGAAGAGATAATTGCTACTGAGTGCCTGAGCTTCGGTATCAACGGTAATGTTTCCGCTAGTTAGCGTGTAGTAGGCTGAGCCGCTTACATCACCCCAAGTTGATGTTCCGAAATAATATTTGCCCGAATTACTAACATTGCGCAGTACGATGCTGTTAACAGTTAGCGTTGTACCGAGCTTTGTCTTCAATGTTTTAGTTATCTGAACATTAAACGCCACAGCTGCACAGGCATGGTCGAACGTGAGGGGTACCTTTCCCTGATGGTAGTTGTAAGATACCGTATTTTTAGCCACCAGCAGATCGTGCTGGGCAGAAGCATTCTCGTCCATGATGAAGCTGATGTAAGGTGTGCCACTGATGTCATTATAGGTCCCATTGCTATAAGCATAGAAGTTGACAGGAGTATTACCGTCAACACCATATGGCCAAGAGCCATCGACTACCCAACTACCATTTTTCTTTTCAACAGAAAGCTTATCCTTATTGGCAGTCATTGTGAAAGCACTGAATGAGGTGAGGTCGGTAATGGCGGCACGGGTCAGCTGACGGGCCTCCGTGGTATTGCCAAATGGGGCCTCGCTCACCTCAACGCTGATGGGGCGCTGGGGCGTTTTGACTTCGTCGATGGGCGTCATGGAATCGTCAGACGAACATGACGCAAAGAACAGGGGGGCTGCCAGCAACGGCAGTGGAATGAGTCGGAGGAGTCGGCAAAAGTTTTTTTTCTTCATTTGTATCTTTTATAAAATGTTACTCGGTTTAAAAGGAGAGCTGCACCGGGATGGGCTGCGACATGGCCTGAATGGTCAGCTGCTCGTTGAATGTATAGATGGCCTGCTGCTTGGCACTGTAGTATCTGATAGTTGCCTCTTCGCCTTCATGTCGTCCATAGACAACTATTGTCAAGGCGTCTTGTGGCTGAGCCACACCGCGACATTCGTTGCCTACGAAGACTGCTATCTGGTCGTCGGGCGAGGGCGTGAAGGGCACGAGTCCGGTCAGTGTCGGTTCTATCACCATCTGATAGGGGTACTTGGTGCTGCCTGCCATGATGTTGGGTACAAAATCCTCGTCAAGGCCCAAGATGAGGTCGGGCACATACTGATCGGTACCATCGATGACAAAGGTGTGGCGCAGTCCGCCGCTGTAATATTTCAGCGTGAAGTACACCTCTTTGTCGGTGTCGTTGCCCCTCACCGTATTGACGAAGTACACCTTGCTCCCGTCTTCCAACGGGCTGGCCTTGGCAACGCTGCGACACTCGTTGTTGATAAACACCGCCATCAGGTCGTCATCGGTAGAAAAGGGGACAAGGTTCTCGGGAAGTGTAAGAATGATATACATGGAGTGCTCAAAGAGGTTCTTGTTGGGTTCCTCCCAGTTTGGAGCCGGCTCGTTGTTATACCAGTCAATAGCCCAGTCGGGGCGGGCGGTGCTTGTGGTGAATGTGTAGTTGCCGCCGTCCGACGAGTCTGATGAGCAGCTCCACGCGATGGTGAGGGCTGCTATCAGCATCATGATATGGATTGTCTTTTTCATCTGATGATATGTTTTTTACCATTATAAATATATACGCCTCTTTGCTTGGGGGCACCTTCGAGTTTGATTCCTTCGAGTGTGTACCATCCGTGGGTGGGCAGGGCGTCGTTGCGCACAAAGTTGATGGCTGTGGGCTGCAGAGGTGTTCCGCTCACGGCATTGTTCTCGTAGGTCATCACTTCGCCAGTCTTGGCAATGATCTCGCCGTCGCGCTCAATGGCGAAGGAGAGGGCGGCAGACTTGTCGCCGCAGATGCTGATGAAGAAGATGGAGTCGCTCTGGAGTCCAGTGCCACAGAGTTCGTTGTCGACAAAGGCCAGCAGACGGTCGCCCTCGGCCAGTTCGACACCGAAAGCCTTGGCCACGAGCGACATGGTGTGGGCGTGATCGGTATTCATGGCCTTGGAAGCACGGCTGGCAGCCGAAGTGTTATCGAAGAACGTGGTGCCCGGCTCGTAGAACGGATAGACGAACTTCACGGTGTCGGTTCCCATACGCTTGAGCATGTAGCCGCGTCCCGGATGCATGTATTTCAGGTTACCGTGCCATTCTCCCTTGCCCATGTTGACGGTGAACATGGCAAACTCATCCTGGCTCTTCACCACGTCGCCTTCCTTGGCATGGTCGTAGTATTGGGCCAGTGCGGTTTCGATGGGCAGGTTGAGCATGGGTGTATAGCCAATGTTGTTCCATCCCGGTTCCACGGTAATGGTGCGCAGACTATTCTGCTTGATGATGTTGCCGGGAATCTCTACGCTGGTAAAGAAGCGGGCCTTGATGCGGTAGCTCTTGGTTGGCGAGATACTGGCGTTTCCAATGGCAGTACCCTTGTTGGACAGCCACTGTCCGTTCTTATAGACGAGCGTGAGGTTATCGGAGTCATCGGTAACAATATCGCCGTCCTCCCAATCGAATCTGTTGAGCAGGTTGAGGCCGTTGCGGAAAGCATCGCTATAGACGTTGAGCGATACCCAGTTCCACCCCTTGTAGATATAGAGCGTCTGCTCATAGGAACTTCCAGTGCTGAAGATGACGGGGTTGTCGATGCTGCCGACAATCTGTCCCGACTGGAAGTTGATGTCCTGTGAGGGGGTCAGCACCATGGTCTTGCCTGTCTTGTAGTGCCATAGCTTGAATTTGAGCGGCTGCTTGACGGTGGTGGAATCGAATACGGTCAGGTAGAGCACGCTCTGTGAGGTGGCCGGATTGAAGCTCACATTGCTTTTGCCTAAGCATTGGCCTTTGCTATTGAAGGCAGCCACGATGTCGCGCTCGTCGGTTACGATGTCGTTGCCGAGACGCACTTGTCCGATGATGTTCATCGAGAAGTGTTTCATTTCGGTATTGACATACCATCCAGGTTCATCGCCTTCGACGGTGATACTGAGCATGAGCGGTTCATGCATGCCGTCCTCGTCAACAAGGTAGATGACGTGGTCGTAGGTACCCACATTGAGGTCGTTGCTTACATCGAAGTCGATACTCTGGGTCTCCTGCGGTCCGATGATGTCGGAAACCTTACTGGTTGTGAGCCATTTGGGCAAACCCTGCAGCGTATAGGTATGGGAAGCTCCACTGTTGTTGATGATGTGGGTGGTGAATCCCTGTCCCATTTCATGATAGGATTTGACGTCAACGTTCTTCTTTTCCCATCGCAGCGGGTTGCGATCGACATAGAAGGCAGCTGTCACCGGCGACCCCATGTAGTTGCCGTTGAGGTCGGGGATGTCGGAGATGGTGACATAGACGTTGCGCTTGTTGATGCGGCTGTTGTTCTCCTTCAGGCTGACCATGAGCTGGTTGTCGCGTCCCACGAAGCTGTAGGTGAGGTTCTTCAGTTCCTGGAAGGCCTGCACGGGAGCTCCTGATTCCTGGTCGATGTGGGTGATGACAGTGGCTATGGGGTCAACAAAGAGCGAGTCGTGCTCGTCGATGATTGTTCCGTCGATGTCTTTCTTGATGATCTGGTTCAGGGCGTAGGGATGGAGCACGTAGTCGTTGTTCTTGATGCGCTCTTGACGATTGAAGCCCATGTAGGTGATGAGTCCCTTCTCGTCGCCCTTCGGACTCTTCACGCTGTAGCGCTGGATGAGCGATTGCGGCAGAGCCTGTCCGAAGAGGCACAGCTCATCGATGTTTCCGGTGAGCGCGTTCTCCTGATGGAGCACGTTGGCACCTGTGGTTCCCTGGTTATACCACACCATATTGCCCAAGTAGATGTCGTTGCCGTCAATGCCGCCGAGCGAGTCGGTGTAGAAGCTATGCTTGAGCGAGCGGTCGAGATAAATGTTGGCCACATGATGGGCGCGGTTCACGGTCATGGCATAGTGGTGCCACTGTCCGTCGCTGTAGTCGCCGGGAATGACGAGCTCCATACCGTTGGTGCGGTATTTCAGTTTGCTTCCCTCGAATCCGATGAAGAAGTTGTCGCGGGCATGGGTGTCGGTGGTACGTCCGGAGCCGTTGCTCAGCAGTGCTCCTCGTCCGCTTACATCGGTCTTGAACCAGAACATGAGTGTGTAATCCGACTCCTCGTTGCGGCTCAGTGCTTTGGACAGCAGCTTCATGCCCTTCACATCCTTCTGCTCGCTCCAGTCGAGGTGAAGCGACATGCCACGCGGCAGTGCCCATGAGGTGTTTACGAGCTTGGCGTGGGCACCCGTGGCTATGTCGGTGAGGTATTGGCCTTCGCCTTCGTTCATGGGATAGTAGTCGACGAGTCCCATCTCATAGCCAGTGAGCTGGCGCTCGGAATAGGTAGAGAAGAGCAGGTCGGGAGTCATGGCGCGGCTCCAAAGGCGTGTTTCCAGCATGCGCCCACTGTAGTGCTTGCGCGTGGAGACATCAGCTTCGTTGGTGGCACCGAAGATGAGCGGTCCGTATCCGCTGTAGGTTACGTCTTCGAACTCACCTACCAGCGAGTCGTTGTAGAGTCGCAGCTGCTGGTGGGTGTTGTCAATAACCATGGCGATGTGGTGGAAGCCGCTACCTGTAACCTTTTTATTGCCGAGGTAGGTGGAGTCGTTAACCACCACCTTGAGGTATTTCTCGGCTGTAAGCCAAAGCTGCAAGCGGTGTCCGTCGATACCGTGACTGAAGATAGGCATCTCGACAGCTGTGGTGTCGGGCTTGATCATCATGTCGAGCGTGAAGTCTTTGTCAGAGAAGTTGCGTTGTGCCTCGGTTTCGGCATAGCTCTTCTTTTCAAACTTCAGCGAGGGTTCCTCCTGGATGTTGCTCTCGTTGGTTTCGCCCATCACCTCGAAGTTGGTGATGCCGCTGAGGTAGTTCGACTCGATGTTCTCCGAGAAGTCGAAGATGATGTTGTCGCCGGCATTGAGGATGCCGTCCTTGGGCTGTGGCGTGTCGAAGAGCTGCGGGCGGCGGGTGTCCTTGATGCCACTGAGCACCTTCGATGATGAGGTGAGATACTCGTTGCCGTTGCGGCAGAAGAGTACGGCACGCAGGTCGTAGGCCTTCTCAATTTCGTTACCCTCTCCGTAGAAGTGGGTGGTGATGTAGTCGTGCTCGGGAATCTTTGCCTTGTTGCCGCTGGCTAATGCCATGAGCGAGTCGTTGGCATAGAACGAGCAGAGATTGGTCCAGTAGTCGTCGCCACGGTTTGACTCTTTGTACTGGAACTCGATGTGGTCGAAGTTATGCTGGTTCTTGTTGTATCCGCTGATGACCACAGGCATGAAGTATCCCTGAGCATCTTGCTGGGCATCGGTGTTCATCACCCACTTGTCGCCCGGCGACGAGATGTCAATCGTGCCAGCCGTGCGCAGATAGTGTACGCTGAAGGTGGCCTTGTTATTGGTATCGGGGTCGTTGAGCGAGATCATGATGATGCCGATGTCCTCGTAGTCGAAGTCTTCGCCGGCATAGACCTCGATGGTCTTGGTGAGCACCTCGCCGGGATTCACTCCGATGGTGCGCGTGTTGGCGGTGAGCGGCAGTCCGTCGATCAGAACCTTGGCGCCCTTCGGGTTCGAAGCCTCGTCAAGACAGATGTTGAAGTAGGGATAAGCTGCCTCGGGCTGTTCGCTCTCGTTGGTGAAGTAGGCCTTGAAGCGTGCGGGTTCGCCGTAGGGCACGCCGCTCACGCTGCGCTTGTCGAGCTTCACCTGCGGGTTCTCAATCTTCTTGGTGCGCTCATCGAGGACGGTGCCTGGACGGTAGAAGAGCGTAGTGCGCTCACCCTCGTAGGGTCGGCAGGTGGCTCCGCCACGTGTGCGATAGACGAAGCTGCGTGCATAGCGGATGTCCTTCATGTCGAGCTCGCGCTTCAGATAGGGTTCGTTGTAGTCCACCAGATCGTAGAAGTTGTCCTCGGTGAAAACATCCATCACGCCGGAGTTCTGCACGTTGTCGGTGCCGGTCTTCACGCGATAGACATCGAAGTCGATATGGCTCTTGCGGTCCATGGAGATAGTAAAGCTCTCCTTGCGGTTGAACTTTTTCGACTCCGAGTGCTTGGGCACCACGTTGAAGGCCATGGCAGGCGTGAGAGAGAACTTGAACGAGGCTCCAAAGAAACTAACCTCCATGCCGTTGTCGTTTTGTCCGTAGGCCGTATCCACTCCACCAGCCGACGTACTGAGCACACTGCCAAGCAGCTTGGCCACGACGGGACCCACCACTTGGAGAACAGCCCAGCCGCCGCCAGCCGAATCAAAATAGTCAACTGTTCCGGCCGAGATGGGGCTGGTGAAGGAGTTCATGCAGGAATACTCGCTGGTGAAGTCTTCGCTGTAGCTGATACCCGAACCACCGTCCACGCTGAAGTTCTGCACGAGCTCGGTGGCTTCGAGTTTCTCCTTCTCGTTCTGGGCAATCATCTCCATCCATGCCTTCATGGCGTTGTAGAAGTTGGCCACTTCGTCCTTGCCATCGGGTTGCATGTCAGAGGGCAGGATAATCTTATAGCTGTTGCCCTTGGCACTGCCGGTAGTCTTGCTGGTGTAGTAGAAGTATTGGCCGTTGTAGAAGTTGATGGTGGCAAACTTGTCATCGTCGGGCTGGAGCAGCGACAGATAGACGGGCTTGCCCGTGACGTTGGCCTGCGTCTGTGCCTCAGCTTCAGTGCCAGTGAACATCAGTGAGCGGAGCTGCTCAACGAGGTTGGGCAGCAGCTGCTTGACGATGTAGTCCTGCGAGTAGGCGAAGGTTGACTTTACCTCGGGGCCGTAGGTCACCACCTCTTCCCTGACAAGGTGGAAGAGGCTGTCTTTCTCGTCGCGACCCTGTGCAATCTCAAGCATGCGCTTGGCGGCAATCTCACCGCCCATCAGACGGAAGACACTGTCAGGCAGTGCGCGGATGGCGGTGGCAGGCTTGACAGTAATGTTCTGTTCCATGCCGATATAGACGTCACCGTTGGAGCCGATGAGCTTGTTGTGGCTGCTGGTGGAGATGTCTTCATTGGCAGTCATGGTGTAGGAGAAGGCTCGCTGTCCGCTGCCCGACCAAACAAGGTCGAGCGAGGTGGAGAGCAGCGAGGTGGCGTTATTGTTTGTTCCCACCACACCGCCGCCTCCCATGGGTGCAGCAACGATACCTGTGAAGGTGTTCACCTTGGTGCCGACGCTGAATCCGAGCGTCAGTCCGGCTTTCCACGACATGTCCATCTGGTAGGAGTATTTCAGAGTGGAGCCTTTGCTGATCTTGGCTGACGACGAACCTCCTGGTGGGTCGCGCAGGATGTCAATGAGCTGAGGTGTGCTGCAGGTGAGTATGTCTTTGGCTCCTGGTGTACTATAGACGTTGAGGACATAGGCCTTCAGCGGTTCGGTCTCATAGTGTACACCATCGAGTTCGAGTGACATTGTAATGGTGCGCAGGGCATTCTCGCCGGTCAGCATGTAGGGTATCTGCGAGGCGCGTATGTAGGCCGTACCCTCGCCCTCGTCGTTGAGGTTGACCGTGTCGTGGTGGGTACTGCTCTGCATACTGTTATAGACGTCCACCTTTCCGCCTTTGAGCTTGACGACATCGACGGTATCGCTCTTCAGGTTGTTGTTCCAGTAGTAGCGTTCCTGTGCCGAGAGTCGGAAGATGTAGGTCTTGTCGATGTTGAACACGGGGTGTCCGAAGGTGTAGCGTGTCTCACCCGTCTTCTCGTCCTTGAAGGCCAGGGGCACGGTGTTCTTGTCGCCGCCCAGGTTCTTGGCAATGTACTGCTTGTCGCCGAAGTAGTCGAACTTGTCGAGCGTCATCTGCTTGTAGGTGAGCAGGGTGGGCGAGTGGTAGATGCGGTTGTACTGGGCGTGGTACTCAACGATGGCCTGGCTCACGCCGTTGCCCTCGTGGCTCTGCCAAGTGCCGTTCAGGGTGTCGGAGTGAAGCGTCGTAGCGTTGGTCAGGTCGATGACGTCACCGGTCTGTCCCTCCTGATAGAGTGTGGGATAGCCCTGTGCGTAGATTTGCATGACTTTCCACTTCACGGGAGGCAGCTCCACGCGGTATTCGCCGGTGTGGGGGTCGGCATGCAGCTCTATGCGGTGACGGTCGATGTGGGCCTCGGTCTGGTACTTATACTTGGTGTCGTGGGCCTTGTGTACAAACACTGTGTCACGCTCTTTCTTCTGCTTGTTCAGGTTGTCATAGACCAGCCACGAAGTGTTGTCGCCCTCCAAGGCCATCACCATGGTAATCTTGTTGCCGAGGTTGTTGTGCGAGAGCGAGTTGCCGAGCGGGAGTTCGCCTTGTTTCTTACCACCCACGATGCGGCCGATGAGGGTTACGCGGGTCTTGTCGTAGAAGTAGATTTCGTCTTTGTCGGTGGTGAAGTCATAAGTGAATTTTCCATCGTCGCAGAAGTCGTGTCCGTCTTTCTTGGCCTGGATGGTGATGTCGCCTCCAAGGAGATAGAACGAGAACTTACCGTTGCGGTCGGTTTCTACGGGTCCTCCGGCAGCTCTCACCTCGCGGTTGTTGGCCGTGAAGGTAACGCCCGGCACGGGAATACTTGTTCCGTTATACATCACATAGCCTGAGAAGCGGTAGCCCTTGGTGACGGTGAAGATGAGGTTTTCTGTGTGGTTCGACTTGGTGTCGAAAGTGACGGGAATGCCATCGGCGCAGTCGGCCGAAAGGTTATCCTTGGGAATGTTGACGCTGACGTTGTAGGGTCCGCTCTGGTTGGTGTAGTAGCGCAGTCCCTCCACTTTGTAGTATCCGCTGTCGTCGGTGCGCACCTCCACGGGTTTCACGTCGGCCGGATGCTCCTGTGTGGGCGACACTGTAACCACCACGTCGGCGATGCCCGTTCCGTCGGGGAAGCGCACATAGCCATCGACCATACCTGTCTGTACGCAGTGGCCTTCCACTTCCTCAGTATAGTTGTAGGACAGTCCCTCGCAGTCGTTCACCGAGCGCACCCTATAATAATAGGTATAGACGGGCGAGGTGGTCTTATCCTCATACTCCGTGTCGCTGATGTTGGTAGCGATTGTCTGCCAGTCCTCGTCGCTGTCTTTGGTGCGGCGCTGCACCTCGAAGTAGTCGATGGGCAGCCCGTCGGTCTCCCACTGCAGCTGCACGCTCTGCTGCTGTTCGGTCCAGTTGAGCGTGGGCAGGATGGTACCTGCGGTCTCAAAGTAGTAGTTGCCACGGCTGAAGGTGGTGAGGGCGAGTTCCGACAGGTAAAGCGATGTAGTAATGTCAACAAAGATATCCGTCACCTCAAGGCGGAAGAAGCGATAGTAATTTGTGGCATAGGTGGGATAGTCGAAAACTGTGTATTTGGGCGATGTGACAGGCGTAGTGAGGTTCACGTCGAGAATCGTTGTCCATTCGTCGGTTTCCTTCAGCTTGGCTTTCAGCTTCCACGTCTTCGGGAAATTTCCCATATTATCCCAGTAGGAAGTCAGTTTGGCAGTGGCAGGCACGAAGTCTCTGTCTGCCTTAAACTCCACATACCACAGTCCGTCCTTTTTATAATCATCGAATGCACTCCACCTTGTGTCCACATTGTTGTCGAACAGCATGGAGGGGTTGAAACTGGGGGAATCCCACTGGGTTCCACCCATCGTGGTGAAGGACGGCTGCTCGATGGTTCTGTCGGGCTTGGAGTCGATGCTGACGGTGGTGGCAGGCGGGGTGACAAATTCCAGAGAGCCATATTCGGCATGGGTGCCAAAGTATGTACCTATCCAGCCTAATTGCTTTGGCCTGTCATCATAATCGATTTCATCACAGTTTCTGCCTTGCACCTCACCGTATGTTTTTTGGTAGTAGTAGCAGTTGGTGAGGAGTGCCCAGATGTCGCTTTTGGCGGGTGCAGATCTCATAAACGTGGCACATCCCGTCTGGTTGTCGGATTTCGTATATGATTCGCTGTTCGTGATGTGACAGAACGCGTTTGCGCCCCTCCAGCCCACAAAACCGCCGCAGTTGGTGGTGGAAGCCCCTTTCACCGTTATACTTGTTCCGCATTTGTCGATGAACAAGGTTCCTCCGTTCACGAGGGCTACAATACCGGCGTGTGAGCCGTCGCCATTGATGGAGGAGGTGATTTCGCCGTCGGTCTCACAATGCTCAATCATGCACACACCGTTCAAGTGCTGTCCAACGATGGTGCTGGCAAACTTTTGACTGGTATTGATATTCATTCTGATTCTGAGGTTGCGCAGCACGGCTCCGTCGCCGGTATAGCGGAAGGGTGCCACTACCTGAGAGCTTCCATTTATCTTCCACGAGGAGAACTTTCCGTTGCCCTCGAATATTCCGCAATATGGATTGTTCGAATTACTTCCTATGACGGTGTTGTCTGTCGGGCTGACGGTACTCAACAGGATGGCGTTGAGCTTGGTTTCGCCCGCATTGACGCGGCGGGCAAACTCATTAAAGTCTTCTTTGCTTCGAATCTTGAAGTAGAGGTTGCCCGTGGCGTTGCCGATGGGCGAGGTCTTGGCATCCACCCTCACCTCAAACTCGTAGAAGACACAGGGGCGGGGCAGTGTCATGGTCAGCGTGTGGGCCTGTCGCTGCTCGGCATTGAGCACCTGCACCACGCTATCTATAACAACACCGTAGCGGTTGTAAATCTTCATGCACACCGACATTTCGGCACGGTCGTCCCAAACGTACGCCCAGTTCCCTTCATACGCATACCCCGTGGGAGTACTTTCTTCGTAGTCCCAGTCGAGTTTCACGGTGAATTCATCTTGGTTGAGCCACTCCGAGCGCAGGTTCTTGGCTTTGAGCAGGTGTAGGCTGGAGAAGTTGGGCTGTTCGTAGGCCACGGTGGGGTTATAGGTCCATCCCCACACGGCGGTGGCTGCCCGGCGAATGCGGTAACGAACAATAGGAATGCCCAGCTCGGCATCCACTTGCTCTGCCGAGAGGTCGGCAATGAGGGTGGAGTCCTTGAAGGAGTAATTCTTTTTCTTCGGATCGAAAGGCTCGGTGATGAGGTCCTTGAAGTCCTCCAAGCGACCGGTGAGCGAGCGCTGTATCTGGAACATATCGCCCTCGAGCAGGTCAGGGTAGTCGTTGTCCTCCACGTCCCAGGTGAGCATCACCGACCCCTTCAGGTCGTACACGGGCTGTGCGTTGAAGCGGATGGGCGCATGAATCATGGGAACCTGCTTGATAACGTTGCTCTTGAGATCCGTCAGTTTCTCGTTCTCGCTGTCGGTGTAGCCCGCTTTCACGTAGAAGTTGGTCACCTTCTGCGTGGCAGGCACATAGACGAAGCCATAGGGGTTGTCGGTAGAGAGGTCTTGGGTGTGCTCGGTGCCGTCGGCAGTGGTGTAGAAAGCCTGCGCCTTGTCGATCTTGTTGGTGCTGATCATCCACGGAATCATGATGGAGCCTGCGTTTTCAAGTTCCGTAGGAATCGTAGGCTCTGTCACATCGGGGTTCACCACCTCGGGTGCCGATGGAACGTCAATGACGGTTTCGTCAATGTCGATGTCGGCTCCGCTCGAATAGGCATCATTGCCCACGCGGTGGCTGTGCCAGGTCATGTGGAGGCGCTTGCCGCGCAACTCACGCGGCACTGTCCACTCGATGTGGGCCACCATGTGATCGGTACCCTCATCGCGATAGATGAATACGGTCCATTGTCCAGGCGTGATTTCCGTTTTCTTTTCGGTGGGCCTGTCCAGTATCACTTTTCCCGGGCACGCACTTTCCATTTTGACGTAAACAAAGGTGCGATTGCTGGAAATGTTGGTCTCGTTGACCCACCAGTTGATGACCGCCACTCGGGTTGACTGGGCTTGTCCGTCGATGTGGTAGTAGAGCCATCCGTCGGTCTGCCAGGTATCAGAGCCGGACTGGTCGTAACAGGGCAGCTCGGCCTTGATGACGTTCATGCCCTCAATCCATACCTTGTACTTACTGCGGTTGCCGACATAGTCTTCGGCCCATGCGCCTTGTGGCAGCAGCCAGGCGAAGAGTGCCAGTAACATCATCACCAGCATTCTTGTTCTTGTATTCATATCATTCATTTTCATATATCTGTAGTTCCATTTGTTATGTTATTTCGCAATATTCTCCGCAAAGATACGAAAGAATTCCGAAATCCCAACATTTTTTCTCAAATATTTTTATCCCAAAGACTCACAGCCCTTGTCATCTACATCATTGCAGCCAACTATGGGAGCGCGGTCGTCCTCGCCCGCAATGGTAGCGGGCGAGGACGACCGCGCTCCCATGCAAACTTATGCAACGCGTAAATCGATTGCCAATGTATTTCAACGGCGATATCAAAGCGTATGGCCGGCATGACAAAATGGACGATATTGCAAACTGATATAGTCCATTTTGCAAAGTGATATAGTCCATTTTGCAAAGTGATATAGACCATTTTCCTGAACAACATAGTCCATTTTGC
>Ga0256405_10007323_pt1 | contig 16785 bp, 15 predicted proteins | sample RumenRJG_02DNA_FD_189096 | JGI IMG/M metagenome (GOLD analysis project Ga0256405, IMG submission 189096) | Bovine rumen microbial communities from Lethbridge, Alberta, Canada - RJG_02 | ecosystem: Host-associated > Mammals > Digestive system > Stomach > Rumen | place: Canada: Alberta...
GTAGAAGACAATCAGGTTACTTTGATATCAGAGATTTATCTGGTAACAAAGTCAACAAAGGGAGCATTAGCTTTAAGAAACTAAAACTCTTAGAGCGTGCTAAACATTATTTAGTAGAACGGAGGACGGCAATTCCTCCACGACCTACAGAGGTCGTGGTCTCCTTGCCTTAATAAGATGATGAAGAGCAACAGGCCTATTACAAAGATCTATGCTTAAATTCTAACAATATTGAAGCCTGTGAGTATGCGGGAACCGGCATGTATGCAGATCAAAAAGCTTATGAAAAATGGAAAGAAGAGCTAGAAACCTCATGCTTTAACAATCATGGAGATAAATGCTCTCAGCTTGCTATTTGCTACTTCTATGAGAACAAATTAAAAAAGGCTTATGCTAGAGCTCAAAAAGGCTGTGACTTAAATAGTGGAGAAGCCTGTTATCACCTCTATGACATAGCTTCAGCTTTAAAGCTCAAAGATGAAGCTTTAAATGCTGAACAAAAAGCTTGTGACTTAAAGGTATTTCAAGCTTGTGATGAGCTTGCCTATATCTCAAAAAATGGTCGTGGTAGCAATGAATAAGATTTTGAGGTTGAGCCAAATCAAGACTCATATTTTTCATTTTTACAAAAAGCTGGCAACTTCCACTCCCCAGATAGCTGCCATACTTTAATGCATATGTATGAAAATGATAAAAAAGAAGGCAATGCCCAAGCATTACTTTCAAGAATGCTTAATCTAAACCTCACTAATAGGCATTATTTGGGTTATTTGATGATGACTGAGCCTAGTAATGAATTAGTAGGTCTGCGCCATGGTGAGTACTTCTTTAAGTACAGTTGCTTTATCAATGGTGAGCCTAAATCATGTATTCAATTAGGTAAGGCCTATTCAGAAGAGCGTTTTGGCTTAAAGAAAAATGAAAAAAAGTCTAAAGCTTTAATTGATTACGGTTGCTCGATAGTTGACGATGAGATTTGTCACCTATAAGCTAACTAGATTTGCTTAAAATGGCCATCAATTAGCTTACCTGTATCAGAGTCATAATTAGTAATAGCAAGCTCGTTTACAGCATTTCTCTTAGCTGTATTTGAGTTAATCTTGCGCAGTACCTCGAGCACATGAATGTTAAAGCCTTTGTATAGCTCATGTGCCTCCTCTACATCTGAATTAGACAGCATAAACAAAACTCCCTTTTCATGAAGCTTTACACAAAAGTTTCTAAGTCTTACTTGCTCACTATTACAGAATTTTCCTGACTGATAAGAGGTAAAGTTAGCTGTCTTTGAGACTGGAAAATATGGAGGATCTAAATAGACAAAAGAGCCTTTTTCTATTTTATCTAGTAGCTTTTCATAATCGTCATTAAAGATCTCGACCTTTTTAGCATTTAAATAGCTTGATACGGCATTTAAGGTCTTACTATCGCAGATCTGAACTTGGTTGTATCTGCCAAATGGAGTATTGAAAAATCCCTTTTTATTAACTCTATACAAGCCATTAAAACAGGTTTTCATAAGGTAAATAAGACGAGCTGCTCTTTCAACCTTATCTTTTTGTAAAAAGTCTTTTTCTCTGTCCCAATTACGAATAGTCTCATAGAGATTCTTATCGTAAATTAAAGAAGATAAGTACATCTCTAATTCAAAGACTCTGTCTCTTATCACCTCGTAGGTAAGCATGAGCTCAGTATTAGCATCATTGATAAGAGCTTTATCAAAATTCACACTAAAAAACATCGCTCCAGAGCCTATAAAAGGCTCGACATAGGTAGACACATGCTCAGGCATTAGCTTTAAAAGGCGCTCAACAGATGAGCCCTTACCGCCAACCCATTTTACAAATGGCTTTAGATTTTCAAGATTGTTTTTAGTGTGCATAGCTACCTCATAAGTAGCTATTTTAAAGGAAAGTAAGGGGGATTTCTTAAAGTTAGATTAGATTATTTGTAATTTCTAACAATAATCTCTTTAACTTTACCACGACCTTCTACTTTTGAATTAACGATTCTAGATGCTGAGACAAAGCTTTGATGATAATCTTTGAATTCTTCCACAATAAAGTCAGTTGGAGCGTTAGATAGCATAAACTTAACCCCACGCTCATTGAGCTTATCACAAGCAAGTCTTAAACGATGCTGATCTGCTTGGGTAAAATCGTATTTAGAATATAATGTAAAAGAGGTTGTACTTACTCTGTCATATGGAGGATCAAGATAAACAAAATCACCTTTTTTAAGCTTGTCTAATACATACTCATAAGTATTTGAACAAAGAGTGATATTATGTTCTTTCAAGTACGTAGACATTGCAACAAAACGATCTGTATCAATTATGAATTTGTAGATTGGCTTTCCATATGGAGAATTGAAAAAGCCTTTAGAATTAACTCTGTATAAACCATTAAAGCAAGTACGATTTAAATAAAAAGTTCTAGCAGCCTTAACTACTTTAGATGTCTTCTTAAAGTTCTCTACATCCCTATCTAAGGCTCTAATTTCATAGAAGAACTCTTCGCAATCTTTTGCTTGGTACTCACTGATAATATCTAACAAAGCTTGATGATCATCTCTTACCACTTCATAGAAGTTGATGAGCTCTTCATTGATGTCGTTGACTATAGCTTTTGATGGGTGAAGAGCGAAGAATAAGGCTCCACCACCTAAGAAGGGTTCACAGTAAGTGTTATAAGTACTTGGCATTAAAGAAATAAGCTCGCCTAAGATCTGGCGTTTACCGCCGACCCATTTTAAGAGTGGAAGGATCTCTAACATAATGCCCTACTTATTTGAAAGGATAGATCAAAAAACGAGGACCTAAGCCCCCGTTTTTTAGATTAAAGACTATCGATTATTTCTCTGGAACGATTGAAACAACGATTGAAGTCTTAACATCTGGGTGAAGCTGTACTTCGATATCAAAGTCGCCGATGGTACGTAGAACGCCATCTGGTAGACGAACTTCTGACTTGTGAAGATCGCAACCTGCTGCAATAACAGCCTCAGCGATATCACGAGTACCAACAGAACCGAATAGCTTGCCTTCGTCGCCAGCTTGAGCTTTGATCTCAACCTTAGCGATTGCGTTTAACTTCTCAGCACGATCCTGAGCAGCCTTTAACTCAGCAGCAATCTTAGCCTCGAACTGAGCACGCTCAGCTTCGAACTTAGCTAGGTTCTCTTTAGTAGCTAAAACAGCCTTCTTTAAAGGTAATAGGTAGTTACGAGCATAACCGTTACGAACCTTAACCTTGTCACCTAGACCGCCTAAACGGCCAATTTTATCTAATAGAATAACTTCCATTGTAAGCTCCTAATTAGCGGCTTTGTAGGTCGGTGTAAGGTAAAAGAGCCAAGAAGCGAGCACGCTTGATAGCGGTTGCTAATTGACGCTGATACTTAGCACTAGTGCCAGTGATGCGGCTTGGAACAATCTTACCTGACTCGGTAACATAGTTCTTTAATAGAGCTACATCTTTGTAATCAATCTCGGTTACGCCTTCTGCGGTGAAACGGCAGAACTTACGACGGTGATAGTAATGAGCCATGATAATTCTCCTTATTCAGCTTCTACTTCAGTAGACTCTTCAACTTCTACTTCAGCTTTAACTGCACGAACTGCCTCGTCATCGCGCGAACGACGCTCATCGCGAGCCTTCATCATAGGTGACTGCTCAGTGATTGCTTCGTTAGTACGGATGATTAGGTTACGGATAATGGCATCATTGAAACGGAAGTTGTTCTCGATTGAATCGATAACTTCTTGCTCAGCCTCAACGTTCATTAAAACGTAGGTTGCTTTGTGAACTTTCTGAATTGGGTAAGCTAACTGGCGACGACCCCAGTTCTCTAAACGATGGATCTTACCACCTGATTTCTCGATCTCGCCCTTGTAGCGCTCGATCATTCCTGGAACCTGATCGGTCTGATCTGGGTGAACCAAGAAAACAATTTCGTAGTTACGCATTAAAATGCCCCTTACGGTAAAAGTCTGACAAATCAGTCAAATTATCAGACAAGGAGACCAATGTGAGTATATACCCACATGACTGAACGGCAGTATTATAAGACTTTTTTGGGAATTTTCAAGAAAAATTTAAGCCTAGCATTAATACTTTTTGAAAATTATTGAAAACTTAATTTAAAAGTCTGTGCTAGGCTAAGATAAGCTAATTATTTTGCTAAGAATTGACGAACAACTTCGTACATGGCAATACCAGCTGCTACTGATACATTTAAAGACTCAACGCCTTTTGCCATAGGGATCTTCACAATCGCATCGCACTTTTCACGAGTTAAATGGCGCATACCACTTTCCTCTGAGCCCATAACAATTGCAGTCTTCTTCTGGAAGTCATAATCAAAAATGGTGTCAGTTGCCTCACCTGCCATACCAATGACCTCAACATTGTGCTCTTTTAAAAGCTCAATAGTACGAGATAGATTAGTTACAGCTACAAATGGTACTTGCTCTGCTGCACCATCGGCAGTCTTTCTAGCAACAGGAGTTAAACTTGCTGACTTATCTTTAGGTACAATCACCGCATCAGCACCTGCTGCCCAGGCACTACGCATAGCAGCACCTAAGTTACGAGGATCAGTTACACCATCTAAAATTAGATATAACTGTCTGTCATCTTCAAGCTTAGTTAATAACTCTTCTAAGAACTTTTCATCCTTAGGAGGGGTTGCAATTACCTCAAGCACAATACCTTGATGCACACCATTTTCAGTCTTCTCATCTAGGCTGTGGCGCATTGCAACTTGTGGACGAATGCCGATTGATAATAACTTTTTCTCAAGGGCAATAATTCTTTTATCTTCGCGGCCTTTAACTACCCAAGCTGCGGTGATCTTCTCTGGTGAACTCTCAATTGCAGTAGTTGCAGCATTGATGCCGTAAATAATTTCACGAGCACGACTTTTCTTTTGGTTTACGTACATTATTTTTTACCTTTCTTTGACTTCTTCTTAGAAGTAGTCTTTGAATTAAACTTAATACCACGCATATTGACTGCACTGCTACTTGGATCACTGTAGTATTCAGGCTCTAAAAAGCTAGTGCGATTACGCTTACGCTCAACCACGTCTTGCTTTTCAACGTCCTTAGCCTTGGTAATATCTTTTAAGTTCTTAAAAATAGTCTCTTTATCGGATTTTGGTGCATTTTGACTGATTTTCTTGCGATTTTCAACTAAGGAATCACGAAGCTTACGTAAATCGTTCATCTCACGCTTAGTTAAATTGTTAGGGCGTAAATCAATCTTGTGCTCTTCATTGTTGATACCAGCTACTACGACCTTAACTTTCTTACCAACGCTATAGGTCTCACCGCGGTAGTTAGAAAGTGTTTGTGATCTTTCATTGTAGTTCATATAAGTATCGAAGTTACCGATGTAGATCATGCCATCGACACCAAAATCATCTAAGCGCACAAAGACTCCAAATGAGGTAACACCAGTTACTGTACCATCAACTACCGAGCCTACAAACTTCTCCATGTAGATACAAGCTAGTGTCGCATCCACCTCACGCTCTGCCATGTCGGCAGCAACTTCCCTGTCAGTACACTTAACACCAAGAGCAACTAACTCTGATTTTGTGTATGAACGGGCACCAATCTTACCCCATGAGTGCTTACCTTCTTTTTCAAGAATGTACTTAATCACACGGTGTAATTGCAAATCAGCGTAACGGCGAATTGGAGAGGTAAAGTGAGCATACTTCTCTAGGGCAAGACCGAAGTGGCCGATGTTATCTGGGCTGTACTCAGCCTTTGACATACTACGCAAGAGTAGCTCATTTAAAATCTTGCCATCTTTGCGCTTACTTACAATGTCAGCTAATTCCATGTAGTCTTTTGAAGTTGGGCTATAGCCACCTTTTAGACTTAAACCAAATCTAGCTAATTGTGTATTTAACAAAGTTAGTTTCTTTTCAGTAGGCTTAGCATGATCACGATATAGAGTTTGATATTTATGATCAGCTACAAAGGAAGCTGCAGCAACGTTAGCAGCTATCATGCACTCTTCGATAAGTTTATGCGCGTCATTACGCTCTAAAGGCTTAACCCCTTCAATTTCCATGTTCTCATCAAAGACAAAGTGGAGCTCTTCAGATTCAACTGAAATACCACCACGTTTTACTCTATCTTTCTTGAAAGCACCATATAGGTTATATAGCTCTTTAACATCGTCAATGACACTGTTGTGCTCAGGGAACATCGCAGTTCCCTCTTTAATCATTTGCCAAGCTTCAGTATAAGTTAGACGAGCATGTGATCTCATTACCGCAGGATAGAAGCGATAAGATTCAATCTTACCTACTTTGGAAATTTCCATTTCACAAGTCATACAAAGTCTATCTACATCAGGATTTAGTGAGCAGATACCATTTGATAACTTCTCAGGTAACATTGGAATTACAAAGTTAGGAAAATAACAAGAGTTACAACGATTGATAGCTTCCTTATCAAGTAAAGTACCTGGCTTTACATAAGTTGAAACATCGGCAATTGAGACAAATAATCTCCAACCAGTGCCTTCTTTTTTACAGTAAACAGCATCATCAAAGTCACGAGCATCTTCGCCATCGATGGTAACTAAAGGGATATCTCTTAAATCGACACGACCTTTAGTTTCATCTTTTGTAACTTCTGTTGGAATTCTTGATAATGACTTTAGAAGGTTATCAGGCCATACATGAGGAATGTCATTGCGTAGTACAGCCATGACAATAATATTGTTGAGGTTACCAATGTCTTTGACAACTTCACGAGTTTTTACAGTGAAATGGTTATTGGAGCTGCGAGTTACAATCTGAGCGATAACTACATCACCTGATTTAGCCTCACCTAAATCCTCAGCATTAGCAAAATCAAAGCTTAGCTCTTGTAAATTAGCCTCATCTGGCATCAAGCAAGCTTTTTTCTTGCCAAAGAGCATAATTCTGCCTAAGACACACTGACGCACTTTAGTTAAAGCATTTACATAAGCTACATCATTGTCTTTAGTAATGGTTGCCTCAACTTCATCATTTGGCATGATCACATAGTCAGTAAGTAAATGATATTCTTTACCTGCCTCATCATTGATTGCATAGCTGTAGTGCTTTTCACCAGGATTCATGATGTTTAAAACGGTATTTTCTACAGCTTTAACTTTGGCATTAATTACCTTAACGTCATTTGGACATGCATAAATTCTGCGATTGCCAATTCTGACTAATGAACCTTTTTCAACTAAATCATCTAAGGTGTTAAAGTAATCTTCAAGCTTAAATTTTGAGCTATCGCCTTTAAAACCTACCGCACCTAGCATATTTGAGCACATGCCAAAGTTAGAGGTCTTACCAAAATCTAATTGATACAAAGCAGCTACTGCATATAGTGCTACTCTAAAATCACCTTCAATTTTGCCCTTAGGCGCAGTCTTTAAAGCAAGTAGTGAGCTAATCTTTTTCTTTTCAGTTTCTGTTTTCATATTTATATCCTCGGGCAAAATATATATCCCAAGTTGGAATTTTTTGTAAGTTTAGTAGTTTGTTCTAATAAGTATAGGCGAGATTTTCTTATCTATTTGTAAATGCGTACAAAAATCTGCTTTTTGTACGCAATATTTTAAGATTTTGCAATAAAGGGCAAGTTTGTACGTATATTATTACAAAAAGAGTTCTAGAATATCATTTAACATCCAACGCCCAAGCTCGGTTAAACGATAATGAGTGTCATCCATTTGTAATAAGCCTTGAGCTTTTGCTTTTAATAACTTGTCTCTAACCACATTAAAATCAAGATTGGTAGTATTGAAAAACTCTTCAAGTTTAACATCATCAAAGATACGTAGACGATTTAACATAAACTCAAAAGGTAGCTCGTCACGTTTTACTTGATAAAAGTAGTTATCCCCTTCATCTACTTGAGACATATAGTCATGAGGATTTTCAGCATTAGCTCTTCTATAAGTAATGTCGCCTAATCTTACTTTAGAGTGAGCACCTGCTCCAATACCTAAATAATCTCCAAAATACCAATAGTTTTGATTATGAAGGCAACGTTTATCTTTAGTAAAACCTGATACCTCATAACGATTAAAGCCAAGCTCTTCTAAAAGTAAAAAGCCATTTTCTTCAATTTCAGTGAGCTCATCTTCATTTGGTAGTTTGGGTGGATGAGCGCCAAAATAGGTATCTTCTTCTAAGGTCAACTCATACCAAGATAAATGATTACAGCCAAGTGAATTAGCAGTTTTAATATCATTTAAGGCCATGTCTAAAGTTTGATTAGGAAGGCCGTGCATGATATCTAGGTTAAAATTATCAAAGCCTGCTTTAACACTCGCTTCACAACTTTCAATAGCAGTTTTACTGTTGTGAATACGACCTAAAGCTTTCAAACATTTATCATCAAAGCTTTGCACGCCTAAACTTAAACGATTGATACCAATTGACTTATAGTCTTTAAGTAAATCCAAGCTTACAGTACCAGGATTTGCTTCCATGGAGATTTCGGTAGCATCAGTTATAAAAGGACTAATTTCTTTTAAAACCTTCTCCATGAGCTTTGGTGGAAATAAAGATGGAGTACCACCACCAAAGTATACAGAGACAAATTTTCTATCCCCAAGATAACTTTGATTTTGTCTAAAATCACTTAATACTGCGTTTAAATAATTTTCATCAGAGCAATTACTTTTATCTTTTGGAAAAGAATTAAAGTCACAATAAGGGCATTTTTTAATGCACCAAGGATAGTGAATATATAAGCCTATAGGTAGTTTTGATGACATTATGTTCTTATCTTTATGTTTTTAATTTTTATTATATTTTTGTTTTCAATTAGTTACTTAAAAAGAGCTCACTAAAATAGATTGTGCTCAATTTTGTAAGTTAGTGCCTGTAGAGCTCTTCCACGATGAGAAATTAAGTTTTTAATCTGAGGTGGAAGCTGTGCTGCAGTACAGTTACGACCAGTTACCTCAAATAAAGGATCATAACCAAAACCATTAGAGCCAATTTCTTTATGACCAATAGCACCTTCCCACGAAGCTAATACAGTTAGAGGGACAGGATCATCTTTGTGGCGCACTAAGCATAAAGCACAATAGTAACGAGCAGTTCTCTTGCCATTTGGTACATTTTTAAGATCATCTAAAAGCTTAGCATTATTAGCTTTATCATCACCATGTTCACCATCGACACTGCTATAACGAGCAGAGTAAATACCAGGAGCGCCATTTAAAGCATCCACACAAAGACCTGAGTCATCAGCTAAAGCCCACATGCCAGATTTTTCTGCTGCATAGTAAGCCTTGATCATGGCATTTTCTAAAAATGACTTACCAGTCTCTTCTGGAGAGTCAATGCCTAATTCTTTTTGTAAGACAATCTTAAAACCAAGAGGTTCTAAAATTGCACGAAATTCACGAGCTTTCCCCTCATTACCAGAGGCTAATACAATTGTCTTTTCCATTTTAAATTTTTCTTGTTTGCCCTTTGTTTAATCTTGCGCAAGCTTCTTTTGCAGCTAGTGCAATAGTTGATTCTGCTGACATATTAAAGAAAGGATAATCAGCTAATTGATCTACTGTAGCGTTACTTTCCATAGCAAAAGCTAAAAGTTGAGCTATCTTATCACCTTTAAAAGCGCATAGCTCAGCACCTAAGATCTGATGAGTCTTAATTGAGGTGTATATACTTAAAATACCGCCATCTTCGCGTAAGCCTCTAAACTGACCTTGAGAGAGTCTTACCTCAGTTGTGATAAATAAATCACCAGTGGTACGAGCGTATTCACGCATCTGATCTAAGGTTCTACCGACGATGGCTAAGACTGGATCAGTAAAGACCATATTGACCATTACCTTTTTAGGCATAGTCTTAAGATTTGGGTAATTAGCGGCGTTAATACCTGCTATCTTGCCTTCAGCTTTAGCAATTGAGGATAAAAACTCCTCATGGCAAACATCGCCTGCTGCAAAGATGTTATCTACACTTGTCTGCAAGGTATTAGTGTTAGTTAAGATGGAACCAGTGCGTTTTAACTTAACTCCGATTGCAGGTAAATTTAGACCGCCTACATTTGGAATTCTATCAGTAGCTGCTACTACACTTTGCATATGTAGATAGTTTTCAAAACTTCTGTCATCAATGTAATATATGGCATAACCAGACTCATCAATTTCATCTTCCATTGAGGTAATGTAAGTATCAACGTAAAGATTAAAACGTGAGGATAGGATTTGATGGGCTACAGCTAAAACTGAATCATCAGTTAAAAGCCATAATTTTCTTTGACCAAAAACCGCTACATCAACACCTAAATAGGATAAAGCCTGACCTAACTCAAGACCGATTTTAGAACTACCAAAGATAGCAACAGATTGAGGTAACTTTTCTAATTCAAAGAATTCATTAGTAGTTAGGATATGCTTAAGTCTTGATTGCTCATAAGTTACAAGAGGAGATGAACCTGTAGCAATTACCGCAGTTTCAAAAGTAATCTCGTAAGCATCATCGACTTTTAAGGTGTGATTATCAATAAACTTAGCATTACCACGGATACGTCTGTGCTCAGGGATCTTGTACATAAAAGACAAAACCTCAGCTGTAGCACGCGCACGCACGGTTCTTAAAGAACTTAATACATTAGAAGTATCAGTTTTTACAGCAGATTGAAAGGTAATTCCACACTCTTTTAAGCTATCTATAGAGTGCAGTGACATACCTGCAGACATTAACAGAGATACTGGTAATTCACCTGATCTTTGCGCAGTGGTACCTAATGGTCCATTATCAATAATAATGCAATCATCATTATCTAAAACTGCATTTTTATAGGCATTGATACCAGCAGAGCCTGCGCCTATAACCACAGTGTGGCATTTAAGTTGTTTTAATTCCATTTCTTTTTGGCCAAAAAATACTTACACAAAAATATCACACTTTCATGATTTAAAGTAGAATTTTCTCCGTACTCTTTCAAAAATCAAAGTACTTTTGCTAAGATCAAGCAAAAGCGAGGAAAACATGCAGTATTCAAAGATTTTTAATTACAAAGGGCTCATCTTCGATTTAGATGGCACCTTAATTAACTCTATGCCTTATCATGCTAAAGCTTGGAAACAAGTAGCTAATGAGCATGGCTTTGATATCGACACTCAAGATATCTATGCTATGGGAGGCTCATCTAGCCTAGATATCGCAAGACACTACAAAAACTTGGGTTTTCCTGTAGGTGATGAATATGCATATGTACAACGCAAAATTACTATCTATAAATCAAACATCGAGCATATTCAAATTATAAAAAACACTTTTGAAGTTTTAAAAGAAGCTAAAGAGCGTGGCATTAAAACAGCAATTGGCACTGGTACCCGCACAGAAAACGCCCACCTTATCTTAAATAAGCTAGACATTGCCAAATATGTTGATGTATTAGTAACCGCAGACGATGTTAAAAGACATAAGCCAAATCCTGATACCTTTGAAAAAGCTGCTTTAAAGATGGATTTGAAAAATTATGAATGTTTAGTCTTTGAAGATGGACAACTTGGAGTTAGAGCTGCAATTAACGGTGGCTTTGATTGTGTTGAAGTTAAGGATGATGATTTTATCAATTACTTTGAAATTGACAGATAAGATTTAGAGATCCCTAAGATATCAAAAAGGCACTTTCCAGTGCCTTTTTTCATATTATAAAACTTTAGTTACCCATGTATTTAACAGGATGATCTGGCAAGGTTACACCATCATCTGGAGTATCGTTTGGATCACCTCTTAATGGGTGGCTCACACCAGGTGTTGCAACACTAAAAGGCTTTTTAAAACCACGGTGTTGTGCTTGAGGAGCTTCAGGCTTTTTAATGGTGATTGTAGAGATCTTATCTTTGTAGATCATCTGCTGATGCTTTTTAATGTCAGTTACAGAAATTGTAAATGCATCAAAAGCACTGATCAAACCTTCAAATTTCACACCGGTGATTAAGAATACGCTTACAGGAGTACGAGTAGTCATTAACCACTCTAAAGCTGCGTTTTGACCTTTACCTTGTACAAATGCTGTAACCATGCCCTTTTGACGGTCACGGACACGATTTGGACGATTATTAGGACGACCACCATTACGATTGTTATTTGGTCTAAAATCTTTTCTCTTTGGCTTGAAGAATTTGCGCTCACCTTGAGGCGCAGTCTTGTGTTCGATGTCTTCCACTCTTATAAGCTCTTATTCAAAAAAAGTTACTTATTATAATTTTGCGTCGTGCTATTACTTTAACACGTTTTTCGTGTAATTACACATTGATTGTACTAAATAGCGCGATATTAAAGCAAAAATAATGAAAAGCGCACAAAACCTAGCACAAAACTAAGAGAGTCTAAGACTAGGCTTCAATGACATTGCCTGCAATTCTAAGATCTAAACCTAGAATTGAAAGGGCTTTGATGTAATGGCCCATAGAAACAGATGGGAGACCATCTTCAATAGAGCCTAAGGTAACGCGAGTAGTATCCATTAACTCTGCCATAGCAGTTGCGGTAATACCACGTGAAATACGTGCAGACTTAATGTTCTTTCCAAGATTGCGTAATGTGTTCTCAGCTGACACTGATAATTGAATTGATTTTTTCATAGCGGTTATAACTTTTGTAAAAAAAAGTGAATTGGAAAATTGTCATACAATGTATTTATATATTATGTAAACGATTACATACTTTATAACTTATTGTACAACAAACAAATGAGTCTTTGTACAACATTCCAATTTCACAGTTAAAATATTTATTTTTATAAATGCTCTTTATGAACATTTTTATGGTAAAAGTTTACACCATTTAGGATAATTTATTTAGCACTTAAAAGCCATTTTTCACGTTTTGTGAAAGTTGACATGATCTTTATAAGATACAAAATTATTAATAAATTATACAGATTAATTGAAGAGCACGTAATAATGGGACTTTTTGTAAATTATGCTAAATTTATGAGAATATTTGTATCGTTTTTGTTAAGCAAACTAATGTTATTAAGATCATATTTTGTAAGATGGATAGATTTACAGAATGTCAGCTCAACAAACACAAAATACAAAACTAGTTTGTGTTGAGGATGATATTTTAGGGGATTTATAAGATGGTGCCCAGAGACGGAATCGAACCGCCGACACGGGGATTTTCAATCCCCTGCTCTACCGACTGAGCTATCTGGGCAAAAGGAACTTTTATATATTTTTAGATGGTGCCCAGAGACGGAATCGAACCGCCGACACGGGGATTTTCAATCCCCTGCTCTACCGACTGAGCTATCTGGGCAACGGCGGTTATTAAATCATATACCCCTTATTCTGTCAACAAATTTTTTAATTAAAATGTCGATTTTTCAAATATTTTTTTAGCAATAATTCATGATCTGCATATATATGCGGTTTGTTAATTTTTGGTATTTTGATGTTTATGGTTGGTAATTGACGACTATTTTAGAAAATAAGTAAGGCCCAAGATTTTTTGTCTTGAGCCTTTGGTAGTTTTGTAATGGTCTTACTTAGATGTAGCGACCATGACAAGCCTTAAATTTCTTGCCAGAACCGCAAGGACAAGGATCATTACGGCCAACACGCATGTTTGCATACTGTTTAGCCTCCTCGCGCATTTTAGCCTCTTCTTGACGTGCTGCTAACTCTTCTTGTTCTCGTTGAGCTTCCTCAGGAGTCTTTAGACGAACTTGGATACGGCAAAGAATAGATACTACTTGATCCTTTAGAGTATTAAGCATCTTCTCAAATAACTTAAATGATTGGATCTTGTACTCATTCTTAGGATTCTTTTGAGCATAGCCTTGTAGACCAATACCTTGACGCATGTAATCCATTGCAGCTAAGTGCTCTTTCCATAATTGATCAATACACTGCAACATTACTTGCTTTTCAAGTTGCTTTTGATTCTCTTCACCAATTACATCGCACTTAGCTTTGTATAGCTCATGACCTAAAGCAATGATCTTGTCACGTAGCTTAGTCTCAACTAGCTTATCATCTTCTTTTAACCACTGAGATACTGGAGCTTGGATGTTATAAACGCCAGCTAGCTTCTTCTCTAAGCCTTCAACATTCCAAGTCTCAGGTAGTGAATTTGGCTGTACAAACTCAGAGATAGCATTATCTAAAACATCTTCAAAGATGTTGTGAATGGTCTCAGAAATATCTTGACCTTCTAATAGAGCATTACGCTCTTCGTAGATAACCTTACGCTGCTCGTTTGCAACATCATCGTACTCAAGTAAGCTCTTACGAATATCAAAGTTACGAGTTTCAACTTTACGCTGAGCAGACTCAATAGCACGGGTAATAAATTTGTGCTCAAGTGGCTGACCATCGTCCATACCCATCTTCTTCATGAAAGCTTTTAGCTTCTCAGAGCCAAATAGCTTCATTAGATTATCATCCATTGATAGGTAGAAACGTGAAGAGCCAGGATCACCTTGACGACCTGCACGACCACGTAACTGATTATCAATACGACGAGACTCATGACGCTCAGAACCGATGATATGTAAACCACCTGCCTTTAATACTGCATCATGGCGTTCTTGCCATTCTTTAGTAGCTTTATCAATTTGCTCTTGAGTAGCACCTTCACCTAAAGCTGCAATATCAGCCTTTAAGTTACCACCTAGGATAATATCAGTACCACGACCTGCCATATTAGTTGCAACAGTAACTGTTGATGGACGACCTGCCTGAGCTACGATATAAGCTTCTTTTTCGTGGAACTTAGCATTTAAAACTTGATGCTTAATATTTAACTTATCAAGTAATCTTGATAACTTCTCAGAGTTTTCAACTGAAATAGTACCAACTAGGACAGGACGACCTTCAGCAATGGTCTTTTTGATATCTTCAACAATTGCCTTGTACTTATCATCTTCTGTTAAGTAGATTAGATCAGGCATATCGTTTCTGATCATAGGGCGATTAGTTGGCAGTACTACAGTCTGTAAACCGTAAATTTGCTGGAACTCGTATGCTTCAGTATCAGCAGTACCTGTCATACCTGCTAACTTCTTATACATACGGAAGTAATTTTGGAAGGTAATAGAAGCAAGTGTCTGGTTCTCTGAATGAATTTCAACGCCTTCTTTTGCTTCAACAGCCTGATGTAAACCATCTGACCAACGACGACCAATCATCTTACGGCCAGTGTGCTCATCAATAATTAAAACCTCACCGTCTTCAACTACGTAATCAACATCACGAGTAAATAAGGTGTGAGCACGTAGTGCTGCCATTACATGGTGTAATAAGGTAATGTTATTTGATGAGAATAACTTGTCGCCTTCTTGTAACAGACCATTTTGAATTAGGAGGTTCTCAATCTTAATTTGGCCACGCTCAGTTAAGTAAGCTTGCTTAGTTTTAAGATCTAAGGTGTAGTCACCTTCACCTGTGTAATCCTCAGTATCTTCTTTTTCTTGAAAGATCAAGCCTGGAATTAACTTATCTACAGCTTGATATAAACGAGAGCTGTTTTCTGCAGCACCTGAAATAATTAAAGGAGTACGAGCCTCATCGATTAAAACTGAGTCAACCTCATCAACTAGAGCATAATTAAGTTCACGCTGAACCTTTTGCTCAAGTGAGTAAGCCATATTGTCACGAAGATAATCGAAGCCAAACTCATTATTAGTACCATAGGTAACATCACAAGCATAAGCCTCTCGCTTTTCTTGAGGATTCATACCAGGAACATTCACACCTACAGTCATACCTAAGAAGGTGTAGAAAGGTCTTGACCAGTCGCAGTCACGGCGAGCTAAGTAGTCGTTTACGGTAACTACGTGTACACCTTTACCTGATAGTGCATTTAAATAGCAAGGTAATAACGCAGTCAAGGTTTTACCTTCACCAGTTTTCATTTCTGCAATACGGTTAGCATTTAAAACCATACCGCCCATTAACTGAACATCAAATGGTCTTAAACCTAATGATCTCTTAGCGGCTTCACGAGCTGCAGCAAATACTTCAGGTAGCAGATGCTCAAGTGACTCATTATTAGCTAGTCTTTGCTTAAATTGCTCAGTTAAGCCTTTGAACTCTTCGTCTTTTAAGGCCTGGTATTTAGGCTCTAATGCGTTGATCTGTTTTACGATCTTAGATAACTTACGAACAGTTCTCTGATTACTACTACCAATGATTTTGGTAACGATGGTTGTGACAAACATTTTGGATTTTTCTTAAATATTTAATAAAAATTAGTTAACAATAAGGTTCGATTATACCAAACTTACCTTTTCTTAACGCGAATATTTGTATATATGGGGATATATATAGAGTTTTTAAAGTAAGAAATTAGATATTTTGCTACTTTAAGGTGCTTGGGGCAGGCTTTTTAGATTAGGATCACATTAACGTTTAAGTGACCTAAAATGAAAAAAGACAGTCACTTGTTTGTGCTGTCTTTCTAAATTGGAGCGGGAAACGAGGTTCGAACTCGCGACCCTAACCATGGCAAGGTTATGCTCTACCAACTGAGCTATTCCCGCATCCGATGTTTGCCATTATATAGAAGAATCTTTACGTGTCAACAACTTTTTACAAAAATTTTACGAAAGCTTCTCTAAAAGCTCAACTTTAATCTTGAAAACTTCTTTGCAACCTGGCTTTAAAGTCTTTAGTGAATAACCTCTCCCTAAAGGGAGAGGCTTCGAAGATCAGACCTTAAATATTGCTACTTAAGACCTATCTTCATCTAGAGGTGTTAGCTCCTATTAGGGAGTTTAACAACCTCGGGTGTATT
>Ga0256405_10007326_pt1 | contig 16771 bp, 15 predicted proteins | sample RumenRJG_02DNA_FD_189096 | JGI IMG/M metagenome (GOLD analysis project Ga0256405, IMG submission 189096) | Bovine rumen microbial communities from Lethbridge, Alberta, Canada - RJG_02 | ecosystem: Host-associated > Mammals > Digestive system > Stomach > Rumen | place: Canada: Alberta...
GTTCGCCTCACAGAATTCTCTTAGCTTGAGGCTCGAGTTTTCCCGGAACTGCCGGATCAGAAATTCCTTCTCGAACGGGTTCAATCGTTTCCTGCTCATTTCTTTTCCTCCTTCTTTCAGAGGTCTTCCTTGAGCTCTTTCTTTCTCTTTTATGATACCAGTCGAGAGTGAATTATTCTATCGTTTTTGTCTACTTTTAGTATAGCAACAAAAAGGGATTAAATAGGGAAAGCGACCGTATATCCTCTGACTGCAAGCGCTTTGCGCTCTTTTCCTTGTTGTTTGACGAACTCTATGATATTATTATAATACATTTTTGTTAGCTATTTATCTACTTTACAGCCATATGGCGCTGGTATCGCTTTGCCGTCGCAAACGAAAAACCAGTCATCGTCATATTCCACGCGCGCCGTTTTCCATTCTCCGTTTATCAGGCAGACGACGCAGTCGCCGCAGTGAAGGCCGCCGTGCATAGCTCCGTTTTGATAAGCGATATCCGGCCTGCCATTGTTAAATACCAGAATGCCTTTCATAAAACCTCCGAAGAAGGTGGTAGAATGAACCTGTTTGCCGCCCTGCCGGGCGAGTTGTTTTCCATTCTCGCTTCGCCAAACCGTCTGCTATATGCTGACGCCCTCGACGTGCTGTACGAGGCTTATCTCGGCAGCCTGAAAATACCCGAATACACGCTCTACTCCATGCTCCGTTCCCGACTGGAGCAACAACTCGCCGATGCAAATTTTGACGGGGAAGATATTGATGAAGAGGAACTGAAGGATATATCCGGCAGAGCGCGGTTTCTCATCCGAAAGCTGGGCAGCAAGGGATGGCTTGAAAAGGAACGAGGCGAGGATTTTGAGGAGTATATCACGGTACCCGGATATAGCAGCCGTCTTCTGGAGCTGTTTCACCAATTGACCGACGACAGCCCTTTGCGCGGGTATTCCTTTGTGCTCAGCACCTATTCGACGCTGAAGGTTGCAGATGAGGGTGAAAACGCGTACGACAGGATGACCGCCATTTACAACGCCTATGATAACACGCAGGAACTGATAAAGCTGTTGCAAATGGTCTATCACAACGTTAAGCATTATTTTAAAATTCAGGTCGAGATGCGAAACATCAACAAGGTCCTCGCGTCACACTTCGACGATTTCGGCCAGAAGGTCGTGGAGACCTATATCCGTCCTCTGAAAATCAAAGATTCCGTACCCAAGTATAAGATTCCCATCCTGATCATTCTGAATAGATGGATAGAAGACGCCGGCATCCTGTATGCGATTTCAAACGCGGCCTATCAGGACAAGCGCGGGGATTCGGTCGACGCGTGCAGAAATGATCTGTTAACCAAGATATACTGGGTCAAAGAGCGCTATGAGAGCATGGAACATGAGTATCTTGACGAGATAGACGCGCAGGTCAGGCGCTATACCCGCGCCACCACGCAGAAGATCGAAAATCTGACGAACCGGGATCAGAATGTGCGCGGCAACCTGAATTATCTTCTCAATCGCCTTTCTCGAAGCAGACTGTCCTCTGAACTCATCGAAAGCATTCAGCCCGCGTTTGGGCTCTATGAGCAGGCCTGTCTGTCGGAGAAAAGCCTGTGGCACAGTCGGCGTCCGAAAAGGCGCACGGCGTCGGACCCGGTTCTGGTCGAAGATGACGCGCCGGACGCCGATCTGATCTCCGGCGCGGAAGAACTGCTGCGTGCAAAATATGGCAGGGCCGCGGTCACAGGCTTCATGCGCGAGCGTTTTGCTGACAGGAACGAACTGTATTCCAAGGATCTCGCACTGCATGACGACAACGCGTACATTATGAGTATTTTGTCCTTCCTGAGAGGAGAAGACAATGACTCTTTCTACTCTGTACAAAGCTTTGACGCGGAATACCGGGAGGGCGACTATACGATCCCTCAACTGAAATTTTCCCGTAAGGAGGGCAAAAAATGAGCCTTGTAAACCTGCAAAACTATACGCAGAAAGAACTCGAGCAATTCAAGTCTGTCTGCAATCAGTTGCTTGGCAAGACTTTCGTTGTAAAAACCATTTACCGCCCTGACAAAGGGAATATCAACAATCCGGATTATCTGTTCCTTTCTCAGCATTTTGAAGACGTGAGGGACTATCTCCTGATGATAGACTGGGATCTTCATAAGGATGATTTCAACGGGTATTTCTATGTTCTGAACACCGAAGATGCCAACAGGCTTTCTCTGAGCAAGACCGCGACAGGCATTCTTCTGGCGCTTCGCATGATATACGACGAGAACAAGGACCGCATGGGTCTGGAGCACGATGTGCTGTGCACAGTCCGAGATGTTCTCGAAAAGGTGGTCACCGATTACGCGATCCTTCCTTCGCGGCCGAATATGGACGAAGTGAGAAAAGCTCTTGCTGTATTGGATGACCACAATGTAATCCAGAAGATTGATAAGAAGTACAGCCAAAAGGAATGCCGATTTGTGATTATGCCTACGATCCTGACGGTCGTCTCAAGCGAAAAGCTAAACGCCGTCGTATCTCAAATGAGAAAGGAGGAGGACGGGTTTGAAGAAGCTGAAGAAGATTCTGCTGATTAACTGGCTCTACTACAGCAGGCAGCTGATTGACATCGGGGATATCAACTTTCTCACCGGCAAGACGGGAGCCGGAAAATCGACCATCATTGACGCGCTGCAAATCGTCCTTCTCGGCGAGTTGAACGCCAGGAATTTCAACAAAGCCGCCAACGAAAGCTCGCAGAGAACACTGGACGGATATCTGCGCGCCGATATCGACGGGACCGGGGAGGGAACGCGCCGCGGAAAGGATTTTTCAAGTTACATCGCCTGTGAGTTCTATGATGATTGGCAGGGCAATTCCTTTACGATCGGGATCATCTTTGACTGCCGGAACGACGGCTCCCGGCAGGAGCGGTATTTTATTTATCCCGGAAAGATTCCGGAAAACTGCTTTATCATCGACAAAGTACCGATGGATATCCCCGCGCTCCGCGCAACCATCACCGCCGAGTACAAGCCCTATGGGAAAATGTACGACAGCCACAAGGACTATAAGGCGGACGTCCTCTCGCGGTGGAACGTTCACACGGAGGCCGTCTTCCGAATGCTGAAAAAGGCGGTCTCTTTCAAGCCGATCGTCGATATTCAGAACTTTCTCACAGAAAACATCTGCGATACGGCAGAGCGGCCGAACATAGAAGCGATGCAACAAAACATCCGCGAATATAAGCGGCACGAAGAAATCGCTCGGCGGCAGGAGGAACAGGTTGAAAAGCTGAGGGCCATCGGGCGTTTGTATTCCGAGCTGCAGCGGGCCGTTGATACCTATCAGCAACATTCCTTTCTGACCCTTTGGGCGCAAAAAGAGGATTTGCAGGAACAGATCACGAAGCTCGAGAATGACAGAGAGACCAATCAGAATAAAATAGCCCTTTTGGAATCGGAAACCGAGTCTGTACGCTCTGAAATCGCGGCAAAGGAAAACAAAAAAGACGCGCTTACCGCGGAGTGCGCCAAGAGCGAGGTCTATCAGGCCGAGAACAGGCTGAAAACCGAAAAACAGCAGCTGATCGCCGAGCGGAACAGACTGGCGGGCAATCTTCGGAAAACAGCGATGGATATCCGGAGAGAAGCGCAGGCGATCTCCTCTCTGTGTCAGAGGCTGGAGGCGCTCGGAGCCGAAGAACAGCTTCCGGAGCTGGGCGTGATCTCCAAAGGCGTCAGCGCCGCGTTTCTCCCCCTGTCAGATTGCGGTGACAGCTCCTTTTCCATGCCCACAGAGGTGTTCTCCACCGCTTATGAAAAGACAAACATGTTTTCGCAGGCGCTCCGGGACGCCTCCTACAAGCTTGGAAATCTTGTCGCGGAAATCCGAAGAGAGATCGGTGAAAAAGAAGCCGCTTTGTCCAACTTGAGAAAGAATATAAAAGATTATCCGGCAGGACTGCTGTCGCTCAGACAGCGCCTGTCAGAGGAAGTTGCCAAAAAGACAAAAAGACCTGTCAATATCTCTATCCTCGCAGATGTTCTCGAAATAGCAGATGGGCAAAACTCCTGGCGAGGTGCCGTTGAAGGCTATCTGAATACGCAAAAGTTTTATCTCCTGATCGACCCGGCTGTTTACGAACTGGCGCTCGGCATCTTCAACCGGATCAAAGCGGAGTATCCTCAGCAGTCTTTTGGCCTGGTGGACGTCGGAAAGCTCCGGGAGCGGGAGCATAACGAGCCCTGGGGCGACAGCCTCGCAAAGAAGATCGTCACCGACAATCCTCTCGCACGAGATTACATAGACTATCTTTTGGGGCGCGTCGTCTGCTGCGCGCATGTTAGTCAGCTCAGGAAGTACCGGACTTCCATCACGGAGGAGGGTATGCTGTATCAGGGCTATGTGGCCCGGCCCATCCGCAAGGCGCTGATGGACGACGCCTTTATCGGCAGAGCGGCCATCAGCATTCGCGCGGCGCGTCTGGAGAACGAACTGAAAAGCCTCAGCGAGAACCTGCATGCACTCTCTCCCTTGTATACGGAGATTGACAAAAGCAAAAATCGGGAGTTTCTGTTCTCGCTGAGATTTGTAAGTGACGAGATCGCGCAGCGGCAGAGCGACTATCTCCGCGGCCTCGAGATTCTCCGGGAGTTGGACAAAGTAGAAGATGAACTTTCGCATTTGGACCTGTTCTGGCTTGACAGCAAGCGCGATGAGATCAAAGCGCTTGAGAACGAGCTGACCCATCTCCGGGAAATGGAAACCGGACATGCAAATGAAATTGCCGTATTAAAGGACAGAATCCGCAGGATAGAGCGTGAAGACCTGCCGGATCTGTACCGGGATATGAACGAAAAAACGGATCATATCTCAGAACAGTTTACCGATCCGTTTGTACAGGCAACGGGAATCCCACGCTATCAGGCAGAGCTGAAGCGGCTCAAAAAAGCGTCCGTTGTGGCGAAAAACTTCGGCGACAGGCTGGTTCAGACCGAAAACGAGCAGCGGACCGCCAGAGAATCCCTGCTCCGCGCCCGCTCCGCGTATGTCCAGGCCTATCAGCCCTGCTCCTTTGCCGTGGATGCCCCGCTGAACGACGAATTCGCGGGTGAGCTGAGCGTCCTGGAAGAAAGCGAGCTGCCAAAATACCGGGAGAAAATCAAAGAGGCGCGGGAAAGCGCCCTGGAGCAGTTTCAAAATGACTTTTTGTACAAGCTCCAGTCAAGCATCGAGCAGGTGCAGGATCAAGTCAAAAACCTGAACAAGGCGCTGAAATACGCCCAGTTCGGAACAGAGCAGTATCAGTTCCGCGTTGACCGAGATCCCGACTACGCCGAATACTACGATATGATCATGGCGCCGGAGCTCAAAAACGGCGAGGGCGGTCTGTTCATGCTGGAATTTCAGAACAAGTACAGCGCGGTGATCGAGGATCTGTTTGGGAAGATCGCTGATTCCGACGACACGCAGCTGAATGCCCGCCGGCAGAGTGAGCTTCAGAAAAACATTGAGCGATACACGGACTTCCGTACGTATCTCAAATTCGATTTGGAGACCGCGGACCGCGAGGGCAACAAGCAGCTCCTCTCCCAGACCCTGAACAAAAAATCGGGCGGTGAAACGCAAACGCCGTTTTATATCGCGGTTTTGGCGTCCTTTGCGCAGCTCTATCAGGTCAATAACCGTACCCCCAGCATGAGCAATACCGTGCGGCTTGTGATTTTTGACGAGGCCTTTAATAAGATGGACAGCGACAGGATCGTAGAGAGCGTCCGACTTCTCAGAAAAATGCAGCTTCAGGCCATCGTCTGTACGCCGCCGGATAAAATCAGCGATATCATGCCGATCGCGGATAAGACACTGCTTGTACACAAGGAAAAGAATACCATGCGGGTGCTCCCGTTTTCCAAGGAGGGTGCGGACAGATGGAACGGCGAATAATCCTTTCCCGGCTTCTGGATAAGTACGAAAGCAGCAAGCATCTGCTTCAACCCGGCGTTTCCTCTCGTCGGGTCATGCTGCGGATCGACCGGAAAGAGTTGCCGGAATACAAGTACGATGAGGGCTCCGCCATTCGGGACGCCTACAACGACGCGGCTGTTTCGCTGGAGAAGGACGGCCTTGTGTCCGTGGAATGGGCAAGGCCCGGTCGGATGTCGGTCATCGCGCTCCGGCTCCCCTCGCTTGACGAGGCCTATCGCCGCTGCGGGCGGCAGCACCCGCGGGATAGGGCGGACGCCGTCATCGCTTTGCTTGAGAGAAAGCTGCCTAAGCCTTCCAGCGATTGGATTGCCAGCTGGAAGCGAGAGGTCTGCGAAACGGCCTGTTGTACCTACAAAGTCCCCTCTTTCTGCAGAGACGATCTGTCGCCCCTCGAAAGGCTCGCCGCCGCGTTCTGCGTATATGACAGCCTGAGCGGAGCGCCGATCTCCATGCGCGCATTCAGCATCGCCTGCTTTCAGGACAGCAAGATCTTTGAGCGTGAGTGCCGCGACGAGTTTCTGAGAATCGCGGAAAAGTATGATGTCGAACTCAACGAAACCTGTCGGCAGCGGGATCTGAGTCAGCGGGAGAAACTTGCTTTTCTGGGAATATACGCGAGGCCGGAGCTGTTTGAGCTGTCGGGGAGCTGCAAAATCAAAACCCCTGACGGCGTGATCGACCTTGCAGCGGCCGGAGAGTTCGGGATTGGGCTCCCAGGTACGATGACGGACAGCGTCTTTTGCTTTGACCTGACAGGCATCCACAGAATCACCCTGATTGAAAACAAAACGAACTATGACGAATATCTCTTGTCGGAGAAAGCCGCGGACGAGCTTGTCCTGTATCACGGCGGTTTCCTGAGCCCGCAGAAGAAAAAGCTCTATGAGAAGCTATCCCTGGCGGTTCACGACGGCACAGTAGTCGTTTTCTGGGCAGATATCGATTGGGGCGGCTTCCGGATGTTCGAAAAGCTGCAGGCCATTTTTCCCGGGCTTGCCCCTATGAGAATGGGTGCGGACGATGTGGCGAAATACCATGCATCGGGGAAACCGCGTGGAGCGGACTATTTAGCGCAGCTTGAGGATTGCCTCAGGGAAAAGAAATATCCGCTGTTTTCAGAGGCGATCGCACAGATCCTGACATACGGCGTAACGATCGAACAGGAGATATTCCTGGAAGAGAAAAAGAAACCGGCGACGCACGCAGATCCTGCGCAGCGCCTCGCCGGCACACTGAATTAGATAAAAAGATAAAAGAGAGGGAAAGGAAATGGCATCTCAGGGCAACTGCTATCTGTGCGGAAAAGAGCTTGGCAAGGCAGCCATGAAAAATCATCTGCTCAAGGTTCATAGCGAAGCGGAGGACAGGCAGGACTGCCTCCTGCTCAAGGCGGAAGGCGTGTACGACAAGGATTATTGGCTCTACTTTGATATCCCGGTCAGCAGCAGTCTGAGCACCGTGGATCGCTTTCTGCGGGACATCTGGCTCGAGTGCTGCGGCCACATAAGCGCATTCCTGGGCCCCGGTCATCTGGAAATCGCGAAAAACCGAAAGCTCGGCAGCTTCCCGGTGGGCACGCAGCTCCTTCACGAATATGATTTCGGCGACACAACGGAGACCAAAATCACCATTGTCGCCGGCATGCGCCGCAAGGCGCAGAAGAAAGCGGTCCGCCTGTTGGCACGCAACGTGCCGCCTGTCTTCGCCTGCTCGCGCTGCGGCAAGCCGGCCGTCGCCATCTGCACGGAGTGTATGTGGAGCGGCGTGAATCCTTTTTACTGCGAGGACTGCGGCGAGGAACACGAGCACGAGGATATGCTGCTCCCGGTCACCAATTCTCCCCGCATGGGCATATGCGGCTATACCGGAGAATTCGACCGCTTTTTCTTTGTGCAGCCTGAGTTTCTGGAGAAATAATGTGCTTTGAACGCCTTCTTTCCCATAGGCCGTATTCAAAAAATGCAAAATGGCGCCAGCCTGTTTTCCGAAACTCTCCTCGTGTTTCCGTGTTCGGCTGCAGCTTGAGTCGGAGGCGTTCTCTGAAGGAATATTTTTACTTGTCCAGCTTTTTTCTGGCTTCCTCCAGTTCATATCGATCAATTGAAATCATTTGGATGCGTGGTTGATAATCCATATAATAAACCACCATGTTTGACAGAAAGCTTGCCTTGCAATTAATGGCGGTTTTTTTCGTGTCCAATTCACTTTGCGAATGCTCCAGCCATTGCTTCATGATACTGTCAGGCAATTGGAACAAATACGAGCATTTGCCTGTGTCTAATCGCCATGGTTTCAGCGGATCAGTCCAATGCAAAGAATACCCGTCTTCAAAACGAGTTTTTCCCCCTCGAATTCGATATAAGAAGAGCAACTGCCCGGAATTTGTGATGGCGACAGCCATTTTTCTCCCTACTTCATCAGCGAGTTCCTCAATTCTCGGATCGACTGCCAGCTCTTGGTGATTTGCATTTCTGGGATCTCCACGCTGGTTCCTGTATGAACCGGAACCTTGGAGAAGCAACCTGAAATCTTCCCAAAAAGGCATTTTCGTCAATTCAATCAAGGGAATGCGGTGCGTTGCCGCAAATTTCTGCGCCTGCGTTGTGTAGCCGTTAGTTGCCGCAATTGCGACCTGGTACGAACAGCGATCATGTTGACTGACTACGCCTCTCCTGTTTTGTGCTCGACGAGCAGCCAATTCATGCATATCTACCATGTCAAAGTGGTTAATGTCTTCACGCAATCCCAAAACGCTTCTAACTGTATTGAGCCCTACCTTTCTGCTGTAATTCTTGCACTCAATGAGCAGCCTCGTCTTCGAATAGAATGGAGTCTGTACCGGAGGATCTAAAAGAACATCGGCATTATGCGCTTCTCCAAGCCCTTGTATCATTTGACCCGCCGGTCCATCAAAGATATACAGGCCATCAGAAGAAACCTCTGAGAACCCCACATCAATGAGAATATGTTTTACCAACAGCTCAAATGATTTTCCGGGCGTCATCTCTCTATCCTCCAAGTTCATAGCCTGTTATTTCTCGCTTTGCACCCCTCGCAGCTGTAATCAAGTTCCCGACCTCAGGGGATCGATCATTGACATCGCGGACGCTATTTTCGCATGCGATCATAGCCCGCTTGATAACCTTAAAAAATCTCCCATTTGGAATAGTCAAAGACAGGGAGGCAATTCTCTGTTTGGGTCACGGTTTGGGTCAGGCGGACGCAGTATTTTGTGTAGGCAAAAACTGCAGTGCTAAACAGATAAAATCTCCCTCACCCGGTCACCGTGCGTCCTTGCACTCGATCAGCTTCTTGACCTCTCTGTCAAAATCAGAGGTAATGCGCTGGGTCTTGTTGAATTCATCATATTCAGCAAAGGCTTTTCGGTCGGCTTCCTGCCGGGTGATTCGCCCCTTGTCTGGAAGGATTTCATAACGGCGGAAGGCGAGGAACTCGTTGATGCTCTTGGCGAAATCCTCCATCGTGAACACGTTCTCACGCTCAATCAAATCCTCGATGTAGTCAAAGTAGCCCGTCACCGTCCGCTCGAGCTGACGGATCTGCTGCTCATCCAGATAGTTCTTGGCAATCCCGACGTCGGATTTCAGAATACGTCCGTCCGGGGCGTTTTTCCACGTCGTCAGCCCCATATTCTCCTTGTTGTGGTCGGCGTGGGTATAGACGATCTCCGGCGCGGTCTGCCCGGTGATGGCATAGTGGAACTTGTTCTGCACCATGGCGTAGAATTCATGGGTGATATCTGCGTCCTTGTCGTAGTCGATGCTGCACTCGGCGAAGATATCCGTCACCTGCTGCCAGATACGGCGCTCGCTGGCACGGATTGAGCGGACGCGCTCCAGAAGTTCGCGAAAGTAGTCCTTGCCAAAGGCAGTCTTCGCCTGCTTTAAACGCTCATCATCCAGAGCAAAGCCCTTGATCATATATTCCTTCAGGATGCCGGTCGCCCAGATGCGGAATTGGGTAGCGCGGCGGGAATTGACACGATAGCCAACAGAGATGATCACATCAAGGCTGTAAAAGGCTACCGGCTGCTTCACACCATCAACGCGCATTTTTTGCGTGTTGTTCTCGCGGCTCAATTCGCCTTCCTCAAAAACATTATTGATATGCTTGCGGATATTGGTTTCGTCCTTACCAAAAAGCTCCGCCATCCGGTTTGCAGTCAGCCAGATTGTTTCATCCTGAATCAAAGCGTTGACGGTCACATCGTCCTGTTCTGCCTTGTATACAATGAACTGAAATTCTTTTCCGTCCATGTTCCGCCTCCTCTGAAAACCCTGAGAAAACTATACCATACAGAAGGGAAGAATTAAAGTAGACATTCGGAAAATCTTGTGGTATTGTCCTGTGTTTGACAGGAGGCGATCCCATGCAAATCTTAGAAGCACTGTACATTGGAGGCGTCAGGCCGGGCGAGCGGAGCTTCAAGCGGAACAGCCAGTACGCGCGTGCGCTGAATGAGTCAGCCGATGCCGCGGACAGGCTGATCGCCGTCCTCTCTGAGGAGCAGAAGAAGCTGTTCGAGGAATTCATGGACGCCCAGCGGGAGGTCACGGTGTTGACCGACGCCGAGACTTTTATATACGGCTTTCGAACCGGCGCAAAAATCATGATGGACGTGCTGCTGGACGGAGAGATGAAGGAAATATAGGTACGCAAAACACATCGTGCTGCTCCGTGCTCAAGAGCCCGATCATCGGGAAATACCGCTTGCAGTTCTTGTAAACCCGTCAGTTCCGCTCGCTCCGAATGTTCTCCCGAAGAAATAATCTGGTCAGATCATAGGCACTGATCAGATACGACAGTACTATGCGGTGTGGTTGTTTCCAATTTGGAAATGACCACCTCCTCTATCAGCTCAACATCATCAAAAATGTTTCTGAACGACGACCACCGCCGTGCCTGGCGGTGGTCATTTTCTGTTTCTCAAATCTTTCTTCCGCCTTCGACACCGTTCCCTTGTATGCGAGTGAGTCGATTTTATACAGTGGCGGAAGAGAGATTTTTTTGTTGAAGAGACTATTCCGGCGAAGAAATTTCTTGAAATGCGTAAAAGGATGAAAAGAGAAATGAAAAATTCTATCTACAAAAGCTATGATGAGCTGCCGCTGTTTCTGAACGCGGACACGGTGGCGAAAGCCCTGGGGATCGCAATCTCCTCCTGCTATGAGCTGCTGAAGGAAAAAGATTTTCCTTCGATCACGATCGGCAATCGGATCGTCGTTCCCAAAGATCAGTTCATCGCTTGGGTCGAGAGTAAAGCGCGGAGGTCGGATTGAAAAGCTCCCCCGCGTACATGGAGGGAAAGTATTTCATCCTTCCGAATGATGTTTTCTCTCTCGGTCTCTCCGCGAGCGCGATCGCGGTCTACGCTTACCTGATGCGGCTCGAGGATCGCAGGACGAACGTCTGCTGGGCCAAGCAGCAAACCATTGGCGACGCCGTCGGGATCAAGTCTCCGAAAACCGTTGCGAAAGCGCTGGCGGAGCTCGAAGACGCGGAACTGATCTATCGCGAGCCCACGACGATGAATCACAACGGGAAGAAGGTCAACGGCGTGCAGATGTTCACCATCCGTCCTATTGAGGATGCGATCAATCATTATCAATGGACGCAGATGGAGAGTCTCAGTCGCGCGGCCGAAGCTCAGGAGGCCGAGGATCGCGTTGCGAAATACAACGCCAGGCATCCAAACAAGCCGATCCATGTCACGCCAGCGGAAAGCGCTTGTGAGGGGAGAAAAGGCGGAGCGAGGAGGACGAAAAGAAAAGCAGGATAAAGGGCGGCGTCTTATTCGCCGCCTCCTGTGAGACTTCTGCCCGCAGTGCGGGCAGTTTCCGTGGATTTCTATCGGCATCTTATGGCCGCATATTTCAGAAAACCGGCGTCTTTGCCGGGAGTAATCCCGCATCTACACAGCATTTATGGCATCTTTGAGGATTTTGAGGAGGAAACGAAGAACATGGCAGAAAAGCCAAACAACATGACCATCCGTATGGATGATGAGCTGCTCGCGAGAGTTGACGATTGGGCCGGGCGCTCCGGCGCTCGCAGTCGGAACCAATTCGTCTTGCAGGCGCTGGATTTCTACATCAGCTATCTCGCGTCGAAGAACGCGACCTCGCTGCTGGCGCCGGCGATCACCACGGCCGTCGACGCTCGGCTCAAGCGCTTCGAGAAGAATGTCGCTGAGATTCTGTTTCGCGTGGCGGTGGAGCAGGACATGGTCAACGGTCTGCTGGCCGACGTGTACAAGCTGGACGAGGAATACCTGCTGCAGCTTCGGAGCGACGCGATCCACAGCGTGAAGAAAACCAACGGCCAGCTCTCGCTGGAGCAGCACGCGCAGAAAAAACTTGAGGACGACGGATGGCAATGCTGATCGTCAAGAGCGGATACATCAAACCGGGCAGTTCAAAAGGCGGCAGCTCGAAAGGCGCGGTCGGCTATCTGAGTTACATCGGCACCCGCGAGCGCGTAGAGATTCTTCCGGACGCGCGTCCGCCCACGCGCAAGCAGGAGCAGCTGATCCAAAAGCTCGTGACAGACTTTCCAAGCGTGAAAGGGTCGGAATCCTACGAAGCATTCATAAACGAGCCGACAAAGTATCACGCCTCGCAGTTCATCACGCAGGCGCTGGAGGAAAACTGGCCGGAGGTCTCTTCCGTCGAGGGCTACGCCAAGTACATCGCCAACCGCCCCCGCGCCGAGCGCGTCGGCGATCACGGTCTTTTCGGCGACGAGGACTATGTGAATCTGGATGACGCCATGGCGGAGCTGCAAAAGCATACCGGCAACGTCTGGACGCACATCTTTTCTCTCCGCAGAGAGGACGCCGTGCGTCTCGGTTATAATCACGTCGATCCCTGGCGCAATCTCCTTCGATCGAAGCGCAACGACATCGCCGCGGCGATGAACATCGCGCCGGATCATCTGCGCTGGTACGCGGCCTTCCACGATGAAGGTCATCATCCGCACGTCCACATGATGGTCTGGTCGGTCGACCCGAAGGAGGGTTTTCTTTCCGAGGACGGTCTGCGGCAGATCAAGTCGCAGATGACCAACGAGATCTTCCAGATGGAGATGCTACACCTCTATGAGGACAAGTCCCAGGCGCGGGATGCGCTGGTGGCACAGGCGCGGAAAGAGCTCTCGCAGCTCACGCGGATGCTGCCGCGTTACATCGGAGACAGTTCCCGGCTCGAGGAACAGATCATGGAGCTGGCCATGCAGCTTCCGAAGCGCGGGAAGAAAAGCTACGGCTATCTTCCGAGAGCGCAGAAGAAGCTGGTGGATGAGATCGTGGACGAGCTTGCCGAGTTTCCCGCCGTGCGCGACTGCTATCGGAAGTGGCTGGAGCTGCAGCATCAGGTAGAGAGTTATTACAAAGACGAGCCAATGAAAGAGCTTCCGCTGTCACAGCAGAAGGTGTTTCGCTCCATCAAGAACGCGATCATCCGTGAGGCCGAGCGGATTCAGATGAATCGTGTTTCCTTTGAGGATGACGGGGCCGGGCTGGAGGAAGAATCCGAACAGTCCCTCCCGGAAGCGAAGCTGCTCCACAATCTCTGGTTGAGCACGCAGAACAAGCTGTTCAGTCTGGAGTACCGGCAAAACGCAATGTCGGAGTTGGTGGTCTACGCCGAGATGGGCAGCGCCTATGCGCAGTACTGCATGGGAAAGCTCTACCGCGACGGCGGAACCGTGATCCCGGACGCGGGGATCGCAAAGGGCTGGTTTGAAAAGTCTGCGTCGCAAAACTTCGCCGCCGCGCAGTACGCCCTCGCCGATCTGCTGCTCTCGAATGATCTAACCGTGCGGGATCGAGATGCTGGCCTGCGCTGGATGACAAGCGCCGCGAAGCGAGGAAACAAGGCCGCGGAATACCGTCTGGGGAAGGACGCGCTCGAAGAGGACAACAGAGAGAAAGCTGTGGAGTGGTTCAGCCGGGCCGCGGAGCACGGCAGCCAGTACGCGCAGTACATGCTGGGCAAGCTGTATCTGCTGGACGGGGAAAAAGAAAAGGCCATCGAGTTCTTCTCGATGGCGGCGGCGCGGGGCAACAGCTACGCGCAGTTCTTTCTGGATCGGCGGGAGCAGCTCCGTCATCCCTCCGCCATGCTGGCGGCAACGCGGTTGTTTCGATCTCTGGCAAAAATGTTCGAGGCAAATGCCCAAAAGCAGCAGGTGCCGCGGGCGCGGATGGATCGCAAGCGCCGCATGGAGCTGATGCGCAAGCGCGAGGCCATGGGCATCCGCGGCCCGATCCATGAGGAGAGCTACAGTTGGGGGCAATCGATGTGAGGCACGGAATACCGAGCAAAACAATGAGAAAACCCTTGCCGCGAGCTTCTGTGCAAAAGGTAGAATGTCTGAAAAAGGCGGAGAAAACAGTAGCTATTCTCCGCCTTCTGTAGTATGTGTTTGGTTTGCCAAAGGGGGTGTACATATGGCAAAGAAACGGGCCAACGGGGACGGCAACATCCGCAAGCGCAAGGACGACCGCTGGGAGGGCCGCTATGTGGTCGGGCGCGATCCCGACAGCGGAAAGATGATCACGAAAAACGTCCTCGGCAAGACGCAGGCCGAGGTCAAGGAAAAGCTGAAAAAGGCCATCGAGAACAGCAGGCAGCTCGACTATACCAAAGAAGGTAAATACACGGTCGGTCAGTGGCTGGACGAGTGGTTTGAGGCCTACGCGAAGGTGAAGGTGCGGCCCTCGTCACACCAGACCTATAAGGGCTACATTGAAAACCACATCAAGCCCAACATCGGGGAGATCCCGATCGAGAAGCTGACCTCGCTCACGCTCCAAAAGTTCTACAAGAAGCTGCTGACCGAGGGGCGGGTACCGAGGATCGAATCCGAGAAGCAGCCCAAAGGCTTGAGCGCAAAAACGGTGCGTAACATCAATCAGGTGATCTCCTCGGCCATGGACATGGCGGTGAAGCACAAGCTGATCCTGTCCAACCCCACGGGCGGCTGCGAGCTGCCGAAGGTCGAGCACCGGGAGATGCACACGATCCATGCCGAGCAGCTCGGCGCCTTTTTGCGGGAGGCCAAAGAAAGCGGTGTCTATGAACTGTACTATCTCGACCTTGCCACCGGCCTGCGCCGGGGCGAGCTCCTCGGCCTCAAATGGGAGGACGTCGATCTCGCCCACGGCGTGATCCATGTCAAGCGGCAGGTCGCACGGATCGACGGCAAGGTAAAGGAGGTCCCGCTCAAAACGAAGAATTCCTATCGGAACATCTCGATCTCCAAAGACGCGGTAACCATGCTCAAGGAGATGGAAAAGCACAGGGTCTGCGAATATGTGTTCCCGTCTCCCAACGGCGGGCCGATCTCGCCGGACAGCGTCCGCCATATGCTGCACCGGGTACTGAAGCGGGCAGGGCTGCCCTCGATCCGCTTCCATGACCTGCGGCACACCTTCGCCACGCTGGCGCTGCAAAACGGTGTGGACATCAAGACAGTCTCCGGCATGCTCGGCCACTTCTCCGCTGGCTTCACCCTGGACACCTACGCCCACGTTACTACCGCGGCGCAAAAGGAAGCGGCCAATACGATGGGGAATGTGCTGAATGTATAAAGAATGCTGGGTACCCGATCAAGCGGGTATCCTGTATCCTCTCCTTTCAGACTATGGAACCTATAGGCAACGATATCTTCAAGGGAGCCATTATTTGCTTCTTCGTGTCTATTACACGTTTTGCTGCCTTTCCTTACGTTTTCGTAAGATTGCCCTGCTGTCGTTGAAAGCGGGGTATTTTTCGTATATAATCCATAGCAAGAAATCACACCTCTTTTAGGAGGATGCTATGCAAACAACGATCCTGCTTGTCGAGGACGACGCCGTTTTGCGCCGGGGGCTCGCGGAGCTGTTTACCCGCGAGGGCTACCATGTCATCGAAGCCGCGTCCGTGCGCGAGGCAAAGGAAAAACTGAATAGCGAAGTGCAGGCCGTAGTGCTGGACGTTGGCCTCCCGGACGGCGACGGGGTCACGCTCTGCCGTGCATGGCGGGAGGCCGGAGAGCAGAGGCCGATCCTGTTCCTCACGGCAAAGGACGAGGAGCTGGATGTAGTACGCGCGCTGGACTCCGGTGGAAACGACTATGTGACCAAGCCCTTTCGGATGCAGGAGCTGCTTTCCCGTGTCCGCGTCCTATTGCGCAGTGCGAAGCCCCAGACCGTTCAGCGCGACAGCTTTACCGTTGAAGAGAGCAAAATGCAGATCGCCAAGGACGGCGCTCCGCTGCCTTTGACGCTGACGGAATACAAGATCGTAAAAATGCTGATGGAGCGCCGGGGCGTCGTGCCGCGCAATCTACTGCTGGAAGTCCTGTGGGACGACGGGAGTAAGTTCATCGACGATAATACCTTGTCCGTTCACATGAGCCGCCTGCGCGAGAAGATCGGCGCGGAGCATATCAAGACGATCCGGGGAGTGGGGTATCAATGGTCGGATATATGATTTCAGCCGTCCTCCTGCTTGTCGTGATCGTGCTGGCCGTGAAGCTCCTGTTGCAGAGGAAACGCCTGCGGGACTTGGCCGAATCTATGGAAGACTATTTGAACCGGGGAGGCGAACCTGCGCCGTTTTCTCTCCGCGAGGACACGGTCGCTCCCATAGAGAACGCCGCCTCAGAGCTGGAAAACCGAATCGCCGTACTGACGGAACGGCTGCGGGAGGAAAACGAGCGCACCAGCTCCCTCACGGCGGACATTTCCCATCAGCTCAAGACGCCGCTGGCCTCTCTGCGCCTGTTCGTGG
>Ga0256405_10007327_pt1 | contig 16769 bp, 9 predicted proteins | sample RumenRJG_02DNA_FD_189096 | JGI IMG/M metagenome (GOLD analysis project Ga0256405, IMG submission 189096) | Bovine rumen microbial communities from Lethbridge, Alberta, Canada - RJG_02 | ecosystem: Host-associated > Mammals > Digestive system > Stomach > Rumen | place: Canada: Alberta | collected...
ACCAGGAAACCGGGAAGAGCGCTCCCCAGGGAGCAGAGCGTCCCCAGAGGTCATTGATGAACTGCTTTTTCTTCATTATTTCCTGCGCTTTTGTCATTCACAATTTCCCCCGAAAATAACGCATAATGGTCAAATGAAAAAGTAACTTCCGGTATAGTCGCCATAAACGCCTGGAAAGCGCATTTCAAGAAATTCAGATGATATAAATCATCTGTGAAGCACTAAAAAACATGATATAATCGGCATGAGTCGTCTGGTTGTCTGCATGGCAAACAGACGACTGGAGCAGACTGAGAAATAGTAAATTCCACCCGTCTTTTTGTGTCCTGGCAGGGATAGATTGTATTCAGGTGGTCATCTGTCCGCTCAATACTGATAATTCATTCAAGGTATATGCCGGATGCGATCCTGTGCGTGCTGGGCACGGGGTAATGCAGCCGGCATGTTCCGTTTCAGGATTATTTATCGTTTAGTGTTATAGAGTTAGATGAGGAAAAGGAAGGTCCTCCTCATATTCCTCATGTGCGTTTTCCCGGAAATAGCGGTATTCTTCTTTCAGTCTTTTATAAGTGATAAACTCGCTCAGATACCTTATTTCTGCAAGAGCTTTATCCTGATCATCCATCAGGTCGGAGATAACACTGCGCATCTCATCGAGCTGGGAATACAGGTCATGTACTTTAAATGCTTTTCTCTTTGCCATGGCTGCGCCTCTCAGTGCTGATCATTGGAAGTGTGGCGATTATCAAGGAGCGAAGGCTTCAGATGGACATCGTCAGCGCTGATACGTGTGATACCGAGCAAAGTGGGAATCCTCTTATCCAGAAGAAGCTGTGCAAGATCATAAGGCGTCTGTCCGTTAAGTCCATCTCTGGCGGTCGAATTGATATGGCTTGCCAGGAGGCGGATGTCATCCTGGTTATAACGGAACATACTCTGGCCTTTGGGAATGACATAACGGATAAACTCATGATTCTTTTCCAGGCGGCCCTTCTGGTTTGAAACATACGGATCGCAGTAGAAGACGAACGTGCGATGACGGCCGTCCTCAGTCTTCTCTATACGCCAGGGATCCTTGAACTCCGGGCCATTATCACAAAGGATCACGGGAAAGTATTTCCGGAACAGACGGATCCCCAAAGTATCCATAAGAAGATCGAGTGCTTCGATGACTTCCCCCTGGGTGCATCGACGCAGCAGGATAATGATCATAAACGAACAGCTGCGAAACAGGAGAGTCAGGAGGCATTTACCGGAAGCGCGGCTTCCCTTAACTGTATCCATTTCAACGACATCCGTAAGCGGATGCTTTTCAAGGTAGTATTGAAAGTCTTTATAGGTACGCTTATTACGGTAGACCGGTTTGATGGTGCGCTTCTTAGGAGCAGCAGATTTCCTGCGCTTTTTGTAGCGAACTCTTCTTGGGAGATCGATGTTCCTGGCCTGGAAAACACGCTGGTCAAGATAGTTATAGAGCGTCCTCCTGCAGACAGGGATCTCGTCCGCATGTACAGCGAAGATATGTGAGAGTGGCTGTCCTTTCAGGATAAGAGGAGAGATCAGGTCATTAAGCTCACGAAGTTCCTCAGGGGTCATGTTGATGCCTTTGCGGGAGTCCGTCATTATCTTCTCGTATTGACGCTGCGCATAGCGTGCCTGATAGAGGCGCTTTGGAAGAGGACAAAGATTGCGTGATTCACAGGCATTGCATACATAAGGCGGACGATCGGGCTGATCGCACTGCCACTGCATATGCCGGTCGCAGATCTTTGTGACATCCTTTTTCGAACAGTATCTGCAGGCTTTATTGCAGAGGCAATCTAAGGAACAATGGATCGCATTGTCGCCGCCGCGCAATCTGCAAGTCATATAGTTTTTACAGTAGTGGCATTTGTTATGCTGTCGAACGCCGCCATGTATATTTTTGGCGTTACGGCGGATCTCCTTGGATATGGTGGTAGGGTCTTTCTGCAGCATTCCTCCAATCTTTTTGAAGCTGCTCCCCTGCAAAAGTTCCTGTTCAATGTAGAACCTGTCGGAGAGCGTGAGATGTTTTCTGGGTTGTCTGATTCTATGTCCCATTGCGGTTCCTTTCCAGCGGACAGGTGACCAGGGACAGAATAACATAAAATGATGTGCAAGACTTATTTCCACTTTTCTAGAAATCAGGATGTCATCACCGGAATTTTAAATTTCACTTTACGTCATAGTTTACGTAGAGACGAATAACAAATAATATCGTAGGACAATAAAACGCCCAAGAGCTTTGACTCTGGGCGTTTTAACGTGAGAACGAAGATCGGATGTGGTACTATAATCATGGACTTATTTTAATTCAGATATAAGGAGCTTTTACAGTGGCCAGACTTGAAGATATAACTGTTGGAAGCAGCGTGAAAGGTATCGTGGCGAATGATACGGTCACGATTGTTGCTGTGCAATGGTATGGTACAAATGTTATAGAGATTACATACAAAAACAGTGCGGGTGCCTTAGGCGCTGAGATGATATATAGGGAAACCGAACCCAATATCGAGGTTCTGTCTGGCAATCTTCCTTGGAGTTTTGATGCCGACGGTGCAAAGATGAAACTGGCTTCGGAAGCCTATAGAATTAGTCTGGCACATCTATTTGATCCATATCTTGCTGTCCATACGTCCTCTGTAGAGCCGCTTCCACACCAGATCTCTGCAGTATACCAGGAAATGCTGCCGAAGCTTCCACTCCGGTATGTGCTGGCAGATGATCCTGGCGCAGGAAAGACAATCATGACGGGACTCTTCATAAAGGAATTGATCGCACGCGGCGATCTGAAGAGATGCCTGATTGTTGCGCCGGGGAGTCTTGTGGAGCAGTGGCAGGATGAGCTGTATCAAAAATTCCATCTCCGATTTGAAATACTGACCAATGACCGTATCGAATCGGCAGTCAGCGGTAATATTTTCACGGAAGTGAATTATTGTATCTGCCGTTTGGATAAGCTTGCGCGAAACGATGACATCCAGAAAAAACTGGAAGTATCGGAGTGGGATCTGATCGTTTGTGATGAAGCACATAAGATGTCGGCAACTGTTTGGGGCGGCGAAGTGAAATATACTCGTCGCTTTCTGTTAGGACGTCTTTTATCCAACATTACGAGAAACTTCCTTCTTCTTACAGCGACACCGCACAACGGAAAAGAGGAGGATTTCCATTTGTTCCTCTCACTGATCGATCCGGATCGCTTTGAAGGAACACACAGCAATTCACAGCAGGCTGTTGATGTCAGTGACATTATGCGGCGCCTTGTGAAGGAAGAACTGCTTAAGTTTGATGGCAAGCCGCTGTTTCCGGAGAGAGTTGCTTATACCGTTGATTATGATCTTTCACCGGCGGAATCACGGCTTTATCAGGCTGTTACCGAATATGTACAGGAAGAGTTTAATCGCGCAGATAATCTGAATAATGAACGCAAGAATACAGTCGGATTTGCGTTGACAATTCTGCAAAGAAGGCTGGCATCTTCACCGGAAGCGATCTATCAGTCGCTAAAACGCAGGAGGGAGCGGCTGGAACATCGACTTGCAGAGGAGAGGCTTGGAAAGCGTGCTGCGGAGTTTGCCGAAGACTTTTCTGATTATGATGAAGACGATCTGCCTCCGGATGAACAGGAAAATATGGAAGAAAAGGTTGTGGACCACGCATCAGCAGCTGCGACGATTGCAGAACTTGAAGCTGAGATCCACACATTGAAGAACTTGGAGAAGATGGCCAATGATGTTCGTATCAGCGGTGAAGATCGAAAGTGGGATGAGCTCTCACGTCTTCTCCAGGATAACGATGAAATGTTTGGCGAAAACGGTCAGCGTGAGAAACTGATCATTTTTACAGAACATCGCGACACGCTGAATTATTTGACGGGGAAGATCCGCTCACTTCTTGGAAGTGAAGAATCTGTGGTTACGATTCACGGTGGAATGCTCCGCGATGAGCGAAGAAAAGCAGAGGAACTCTTTAAGCAGGATAAGGGAGTGCGTATCCTGATTGCAACAGATGCAGCTGGCGAAGGTATTAACCTTCAGAGGGCGCATCTGATGATAAACTATGATCTTCCATGGAACCCGAACAGGTTGGAGCAGCGTTTTGGCCGTATCCACAGAATCGGACAGACAGAGGTCTGTACGCTTTGGAATCTTGTGGCTGATGAAACCCGAGAGGGATTTGTGTTCCAGCGTCTGTTCCAAAAGCTGGAAGAGGAGAGGCAGGCACTTGGAGGAAAGGTTTTTGATATCCTCGGAAAAGTGACATTTGAGAACAAATCTCTTCGCGAGCTCCTGATCGAAGCTGTCCGTTATGGTAATGATCCGGAAGTACGAGCCAGAATGGATCAGGTGGTGGACTATGCCATGAATCCGGAAGCATTCCGGAAACTGATCGAAGAGCGCGCACTCACGGAAGATGTCATGGACGTACACATGGTCAATGCTATCCGAGAGGATATGGAAAGGATTGAAGCACATAAGCTTCAGCCGCATTTTATAGAAGCCTTTTTTGTCGAAGCATTTACCAGTGTCGGAGGAAAGATTCGTAAACGTGAGAATAACCGCTATGAAATAACGTCGGTCCCTTATGCAGTCCGCAGCCGGGATATGCAGATCGGATTCGGCGAACATGTACTGAATCGTTATGAACGAGTTTGTTTCGATAAGGAATTCTGTAATATCCCGGGCCGACAGCAGGCTGAATTAGTCTGCCCGGGCCATCCTTTACTGGAAGCTGTAATTGATCTGGTCCGCGAGCGGAATGTGGATGTAATGAAACGCGGGACCATTTTTATTGATGAAGATGATTACAGTGAAAAGGCCAGGTTACTCTTCTACATAGAAGATGCTATCCAGGACGGCGTATTCCTGGCAAATGGAAATCGGAGAGTTATCTCAAAACATGTGCATTTCGTAGAAATCCAGGAAGACGGGACTGCGGGAAGTGGCGGATATGCACCTTATCTGGACTATCGAGCTGCTGACGAAGCAGAAAAAAATGCGGTGAAAAGTTGGATGCAGACACAGGGCTGGCTCACCAATAGTGTTGAGAATCTGGCAAAAAGCTTTGCAATTCAGAAGCTGATTCCGCCGCATATTGCAGAAGTCAGAAGCCGAAAAGAAAAGCTCCTCGATAAAACAGCAAAAGCAGTTAAAGAACGTATGACCGCAGAGATCCAGTACTGGGATTATCGAGCAGCAGACTTGGCAGCGAAAGAAGCTGCGGGAAAAACCAACGCAAAGCAAAATTCAAAGCTTGCTCAGCGCCGTGCTGAGGATCTGGAATTCCGAATGCAGGCAAGACTAGCCGAGATTGAGAAAGAAAGGCAGATATCACCAATGCCGCCGGTCATTACCGGTGGTGCGATTGTAATCCCAAAAGGCTTGCTTCATAAGCTTATGCATACTCAGGATATGTGGGATTTTGGAAATGGAGATCGGCAGGCAGTTGAATATGCTGCAATGAATGCTGTCATCCAGATTGAAAAGCATATGGGGTATCGACCTTCGGATGTCAGTGCAGCTAAATGTGGATATGATGTGGAATCTTATATTCCCGAGGGTATGCGTCAAAGAATGGATGCATATGCGCTAAGGCTCATCGAGGTGAAAGGACGCGCCAAAGGAGCGAACACTGTCACAATATCGAAGAATGAGATCCTGACCGGACTTAATAAGACAGAGGAGTTTATTCTTGCGATTGTAGAGGTGGATGGTCCAAATACAAAAACAGTTTATTTGAAGAATCCATTTAAGGGTATGGCTAAACCGGCATTTGCTGAGGTGAGCAGAAACTTTAGTATTGTTGATCTTATTAATAATGCGGAGATTGTCTATCAGGAGTGAGAATATATGACTACGAAAAAACTCATTGAAGTGGCACTGCCACTTGAAAAAATCAATATGGAGTCGGTACGTGAAAAATCAATTCGGAAAGGTCATCCGTCTACACTTCATTTATGGTGGGCTAGGCGACCTCTAGCCGCGGCACGCGCTGTTATATGGTCTTCTCTGGTCGATGATCCGTCCTCGCACCCCGAGTTGTTTCCGACAGAACAAGAACAGAATAGAGAGCGCCAGAGACTTTTTAAAATACTGGAGGATCTGGTTGTTTGGGAAAACTCAAATAATCAGGAAATTATAAATAGGGCAAAATTAGAAATCGATAGATCAACAGGTGGATCAGTTCCTAGATTACTAGATCCGTTTGCTGGAGGTGGAGCCATTCCGTTAGAAGCACAACGATTAGGATTAGAAGCATTTGGACATGATCTTAACCCTGTTGCTGTGATGATTAATAAGGCTATGATTGATATTCCTCCACGTTTTGCTAATTCATCACCAATAAATAAAAATGATAGAGTAAGTCGAATTAATAGTACATGGGGAGGCTCACAAGGGCTTGCAGCAGATATTCAGTATTATGGTGAAAAACTAAAAGAAAATGTATTTAGGAAGATAAGTTACCTTTATCCAAAAGTGAGGCTTACTAAGGAGCATGGAGGAGGAGAAGCTACAGTTATCGCTTGGATTTGGGCAAGAACCGTTAGATGTTCGAACCCTGCTTGCGGATGTATGACACCTTTGGTTCATACTTTCGATGTTTGCAAGAAAAAGGGAAAACATTATCATGTTCAACCCATTATTAAGGATAAGAGGATAGATTACTGTGTCGAAGAGGGGTTAAGCAAAATTGAAGGCACAGTAAACAGGAAAGGTGCGCGTTGCATAGCATGTGATAGCCCTATTAACTTTCCATATATAAGAGAGGAAGGACAAAACGGACGTCTTGATAAAAGGCTGTTGTGTATAGTGGCTGAAGGAGAAAAAGGGCGGTTATATTTAAGTCCAACAGAAGAACATGAGAAACTGAATGATATAGAACTTCCATCTGATTATCCAGACGCTGAATTACCATATAATCCGCGGAATTTTCAGACCCCAATATACGGGTTGTCATCATACGCGCAATTGTTTACAGCGAGACAATTACATTCCCTCACTATTTTTTGTGATTCAGTACATGAACTTGTAGAAGAAATCGAAAAAGATGCGATACTTGCGGGAATGAAAAATGATCACATTGGATTAGACAAGAATGGGACAGGAGCACATGCTTATGCAGAGGCTATAGGAGTTTACTTAGCATTTGCTGTTGACAAAATGGTTGATTATCATTCGACTATTTGTATTTGGCATACTACTGGAGAAAAAATGGCAAATACTATGAGACGGCAAGCGATTCAAATGACGTGGGACTATGCGGAATCTAACCCAATGTGTAAAGCATCTGGTTGCTTTGAAAATATGCTTAATTGGGTAGTAAATGCAGTAAATCTTTTGCCAGCTACTCCTCCTGGCTATGCAGAACAATGGGATGCACGCAAAACTACAGATATCAACAATATAATGGTTTCTACAGATCCCCCATATTATAGCAATATTATATATGCGGATGTATCGGATTACTTCTATATATGGCTAAGAAGATCATTAAAAGACATATTTCCAAGTCTGTTTTCTGTAATAAAGACACCCAAAAAGGATGAGCTTGTTGCAGCACAATATCGCTTTGGCGGAGATACAAATGCTGCAAAGATATATTTTGAGCAGGGGATGAAAGAGGCCTTTGCAACTATTTATAGCATTGTAACTGATGATATACCTTTAACGGTTTTTTATGCCTATAAGCAAAGTGATACTGATTCTGAAGAGAAAGAGAATTCTGCTAAAGCAAATTCTGGATGGGAGACGATGCTAACAGCACTGATCAGTGCTGGATTTGCGATTACAGGAACTTGGCCAATGAGAACGGAATTAACTACGGCTTTAAAAGGGAATGTAAATGCATTAGCATCTTCCATTGTATTAGTCTGTAGGAAAAGAAAACAGGATGCGGGGCAAGTTACTCGGAGAAATCTAATTAATAGTTTGCGAAGAGAACTAAGGCCTGCATTAGCTAAACTACAAGATAGCAATATAGCTCCAGTAGACTTATCACAATCTGCAATTGGGCCAGGAATGGGGGTGTTCTCAAGATATAGCCGTGTACTGGAAGCGGATGGATCACCCATGACTGTACGCAGTGCTCTTCGGGTTATTAATGAAGAAATCGATCTGTTTTTTAATGAACAGGTAGGTGACCTTGACGCCATGAGTCGCTTCTGCATCGATCTCTATTCACAAAATGCCTTTAATGACATAAAGTTTGGTGACGCAGACATCCTGGCACGAGCCAAAGGCACCTCCGTAGCCGCGCTCGCCTCTCATGATGTTGTTTATGCGAAGGCCGGAACAGTACACTTAATTGAAAGATCTGAGCTTCCAGAGAAGATCGATAACAATGAAAGCTGCATTTGGATGTTGACCCAACAGCTTACGCAGGCCATGGCTACAGGCGGTGTTGAGGCTTGTGCTAAGGCTGTATTCATGATGATCGGATCCAATGCAGAAAGAGCCAAGGACCTGGCATATCGCCTATATACGATTGCTGAACAGAAGAAATGGTCTACAGAAGCATATGCATATAATGCGCTTGTTGTTGCATGGCCAGATATCCAGTCTCGGGCTGCTATGATGCAGAGAGAAAAGCCAGAGCAGATGGATATGTTCGCGATGGGTCTACTTGATACGTAATACAAGATGGAGGATTCCTCCGATATGAGAATAAAAAAAATGGGTACTCTTCCTTTACGGATGATAAATCAGATTGCCATGTCTGAACACGTAACGAAAGAACACCCTGGAAACATGCATTTATGGTGGAACAGAAGCCCTATAGAATCTTCAAAAAAGCTGTTAAAAACGGTTATTGCGAATGATCAGGATGTCGATACCAGGGTTACTGTTGTTGATCCGTTTTCTGGTTTTGGGGGATTAGCATTAGCAGCAGAAGAAGTTGGATTTTCTGCTGTTGCAGGAGATTTGAATTCCGTCGCATCTGTGTTGACAAAAGCAGCGGCAGAAATACCTTCACGATTTGTTAACAGACCAGCAGTGTCTCCTGATGCTGAGGATAGAATTTACGCTGGAATCGAAGGACTAGCGGAAGATATCCGATATTATGGAGATGCCATTAGAAGTGAGGCGGAGAAACGTCTCGTTGATGTTTTTCTAGATTCTATCTCTCCAGACGGTGACAGCAAGAGAGTATATGCCTGGATTTGGACTAGAACTGTAACTTGTCCGAATCCTGCCTGTGGCTGTAAGATGCCGCTGGCAAACAGCTATATACTCTCAAAAATGAAAAATCGAGGATACTATGTCCAACCGGAAGTCAACGGAAAAGAAGTATCTTTTAAGGTATTGAAAGGAAATTCTACATCGGCTCGGCAGGGAAATAAGATCGGCAGCAATGGGGCTAAGTTTCAATGTCCAGCCTGTGGCGAGATAACAACTGACGAATATGTAAAGAGCATGGGACGCAGGAACCAGCTCGGGATTCAATTGATGGCGATTTGCTATGAAGGGCGGAACGGAAGAGAATACCTTTCATGTACAGAAGGACAGATGCAGGCGGCCATGGCGGATTTGCCATCCGAGATACCGTTAGGTGAGTTGCCTAATAATACCAGATGGTTCAGTCCGCCGCTTTTTGGGTTGAAGAACTATGCGGATCTTTACTCACCCAGACAATTGCGGCTTATGACAACGCTCTGTGACAGGGTTATCGGTATCAGAGAAAAAATCTTTACAGATGCTATAAAAGCCGGTTTTCCGGATGATGGTATGCCACTGTCAGAAGGCGGATCCGGAGCATTGGCATATAGTGAAGCAGTCAGCGTATATCTGACATTTGTAGTTGATAAGATGGCGAACTTCCAGTCAGAGATCTGTACCTGGGATAATCGTAACGGGAATATCCGGGCGGCGTTCACGCGACAGGCCATACCAATGACATGGGTGTTTGCTGAAGGCAATCCGTTCTCATCGGTAACAGGAAATTACAACACGATGCTGCAGGATGTCGTCCAATCAGTCAGGAACCTTCCGTATAATTCTTCCGTTACGGTGCACCAGGGAGACGGAACACGGTTTGAGTTCCCGGAGAATTCCATTCTGTTTACGGAGCTGCCGTATTATGACAACGTGGGCTATGCAGACCTCTCAGATTACTTTTATGTTTGGATGCGTCGCTGCCTGAAGGATGTTTATCCGAAGCTCTTTGAAAAAGTTGTTACTTCAAAAGAAGAACTGACATCTATTCCGGAGCATTACGGTGGAGATGCGGTTGCTGCAATACAGGCGTATGAAGAAGGGATTCGCAGACTGTTCAATAGCTTTAGCAAAGCTGCGTCAAAAGATTATCCATCTGTTATTTTCTTCGAATTCGGGAAGAAAGATTTGGTAGCAATGTCGTCCGATACAGGAGACAGATCTGCCTGGGATAACATAATAGAAGCGATTGTCGGAGACGGCTTCAGTATTTTGGCAACATTACCGGTCCGTACGCAGAAGCCCAATGATAGATATGAGTCGACTAGAGTTGCAATAATATTCTCTGTACAGGATGAAGATGCCGTTCAGACAACGCGCCGAGGTTTTGTGAGTGCGCTGAAGAAAGAACTGCCGGAGTTGCTGCAATCTTTGTATGAAATGGATATGGATGACTGGGACAGGCCTATTACAGGGATTGGGTGCGGACTGTCGTTCTTCAGCCGTTATAAGAAGATAATCAATGCAGATGGATCTGCGATGAGCGTACATGATGCCCTACAGGTTATTTATACAAAAGTAAATGAATACATCTCAGAGAATTTCTCTGGAACAGACAGCACTGAGTCCAAGGAGGTTAATCATGCAAGAGAATTATGATCTGGTTCAGAAAGGATTCAGGATCCTCCATCCGATGCTTGCCGGATATATCGGTCAGGAAATGAATCGTATTTATAAAGAGTCTTGGTGGGATGAAGTTCTCTATGCACTGAGTGATCAGTCAAGAGATCTTCCAAGTACAGGTTCCTATGCAGTGTTGATTGACTCTCTGGATATTCCCAACTGCCTTCGTCTTATCGACAGAAAATGGAATGATGTATTCAGAACAAAGCTGTCAATCGATTACCGTACATGGTCAAAAGAATTGATGGGCGTCCGAAACAAGGTATCGCATGTCGGACAGCAGGATCTGGAACGAAGCTATGCAGAGAGGGCTCTTGACACAATGGCTTTGTTCAGTGAAGCACTCAATGATCCGGATGGAACGGAGGAACTGAGATCTTTATACAGGACTCTTCGGTACGGTTCCGCACAGGGATCCATGGCAGTGACAAATAATGCACAGCCGGTACAGAACAAGAAAGATACAGCCGGCGTTCTGAATAAAAACGTTGGCCAGAATCTGCCGAGCTGGCGGACCGTAATGCAGCCGCATCCGGATGTTGCTGAAGGTCGCTACCGTGCAGCTGAATTCGCAGCAGACCTCGCTCAGGTATCCCGCGGAGAAGGTGCATTTGAGTATCGTGACCCAGTGGAGTTCTTTGCGCGCACATACGTGACGGAAGGAATGGCGGGGCTGCTTACAGAGTCGCTACAGAGAATAGCCGGGAAAGGCGGAGAACCGGTTATTCAGCTTAAGACAGCGTTCGGCGGCGGCAAGACGCACAGCATGCTCGCGCTCTATCATATGGTTCACAGCGTGAACAACGTTGATCGTATTCCCAGCTTAAAGCCAATCCTCGGGAGAGCTGGTCTTGATAAACTTCCTAAGGCAAATGTTGCCGTATTGGTTGGTACGGCACTTGATCCGACCAGAAAAAAGAATCCTGCGAATCTTCCAGGATATACGGTCAATACGATTTGGGGAGAGATGGCATATCAGCTGGTGACTTCTGCAGGAAGGCCTGATCTCTATGCGATCATCCGCGATGCAGACCGCAAAGGAGTATCCCCGGGTTCTGAGAATCTAAAGAACCTGCTTAACGAATGCGGTCCGTGCCTTATCCTCATGGATGAGCTGGTAGCTTATGCCAAGAAGATCTATGGTGTGGATGGTCTGCCGGCCGGATCTTACGACAACTTTATCACGTTCATTCAGGAGATTACGGAAGCGGCACGAGCCAGTGATAACAGCATTGTGGTGGCATCTATTCCGGAATCTGATATAGAGATCGGAGGAGAAGCGGGCAAAACAGCTCTGAGCACAATCGAGCATACATTTGGTCGTATGGAATCTATCTGGAAACCGGTTGCTGCAAATGAAGGATTTGAAGTGGTTCGCAGAAGGTTGTTCCTGGAATGCAAGAATCCTGCTGCAAGGGAGGCAGTCTGCAACGCATTCAGCCTGATGTATCATGAAAACAATGCGGACTTCCCGTTTGATGTCAAGGAAGTAGAATACAGGAATCGACTGATTTCCTGCTATCCGATCCATCCGGAAGTGTTTGACAGACTGTATGAGGACTGGGCAACTCTGGAAAGATTCCAGAGAACGAGAGGTGTTCTGCGCCTGATGGCAGCGGTTATCCATGAGCTGTGGATGGCGAATGATGCCGGCGCCATGATCATGCCAGGATCCATTCCGCTGGATATGCCGAATGTAAAGGATGAGCTTGTCCGCCATCTACCGGATACGTGGAACAGCATTATCGATCGTGAAGTTGACGGGAAAGACTCCATCCCCTATCAGAAGGATAAGGCAAATCCCCGCTACGGGCAGAAGCTAGCAGCGCGACGAGTTGCCAGAACCATTATGCTTGGAAGTGCTCCCACGACTCGCGATCAGGCAGTTCGCGGCCTGGAGGCATCGAGGATCCGTCTTGGCGTAGTGCAACCGGGAGAAAATATTGCCGACTTTAATGACGCACTGAATACACTTCACGGTTCTCTATCCTATCTGTACAACAATATGAACGGGAACCGGTATTGGTACGATACAAGGCCGACACTTAGAAAGACGGCTGAAGATCGTGCGTCTCAGGTATCCACGGCAGATGTAGACCTAGAGATCGAATCCAGGTTGAAGAAGCTGAGGAAAGAGATGCCGTTTGCCGGCCTGCACGTGTGCCCTGCCTCCTCACTGGATGTGCCGGATGAGCAGGCTGTCAGACTGGTCATACTTCGCACGAAAGATACATATAAGAGGACGGCGAAGAGCCCGGCAGCAATGGCTGCTGTTGAGAATATTCTGAACACAAGAGGGACATCTCCTCGTGTATATCGGAATATGCTGGCATTTGTTGCGCCGGATCAGGACACGCTGATTTCTCTGGAGACGGAAGTCAGGAGACTGATCGCATGGCAGTCGATCGTTACGGATAAGGACGAGCTCAATCTTGATGGTAACCAGAATCGGGAAGCATTGAGTAATGTTAATCGTTGTAACGATACAGTAGAACTGCGCCTGAAGGAAACATACTGCTGGCTGATCGTCCCCTTCATTGACCAGTTTGGTGATATGAAGAGTATTCAGTGGGAGGTCAGCAGCATCAGCGGTGGTAGCGATCCAATTGTTACGAAAGCTGCCAAGAAAATGATCCAGGAAGAACAGGTCATAACGAAGTGGGCTCCGGCGTTGCTACTGATGAGTCTCGATGATCTTCTGTGGAAGGACAGCAATGATATTTCCATTAAGAAACTTTGGGAATATCTGAGTACTTACTGCTATCTGCCGAGGCTGGCAGATTATGGAGTGCTGGAGGATGCGATCATAAATGGTCTTCCTTCGACAGAGTTCTTCGCATTAGCGGCTGGATTTTCCAATGGACGTTATGTGGATCTGAAATTCAATAAAGCTGTAGTTGGGGTAAATCAATCGGATCTGCTTGTGAAGACAAACGTTGCGATGAAACAGCTTGTGGTGGAGAAACCGCCTGTAGATCCGGGGCCGTTTAGTCCAGGTGACGGGACAGGAGATTCTACTGGCACTTCCGGGGGAGACAATGGAGGAAATAGGGGCACTGATCAGACACCGCCGCCGAAGCCGATCAATAAGCATTTTTACATGAGCGCCAAGCTCGATAATGTTCGTATTAATAGAGATGTAAATACTTATGTTCAGGAAATTATTCAGCATTTGACTGCAGTGACAGGAGCTGAAATAGAGTTAAGGCTAGAAGTGGAAGTTAATGCACCCAATGGTATTCCGAACAATACGGTTAGAACTGTGTCGGAGAACTGCAGAACATTGAAGGTGAAGGATTTTGGGTTTGATAGCTGATCATCATGTTGGCAAGGATAATTTGATTATCCTTGCCAAGTTAATATATAGAGCTGAAAAACTATAAGGTAATTCGCCTAATCAAATGAGGAGTTGCTGACATGATTAGATATCTTGCAAAATTTGTTACAAAAGAAGCTTATGCTGATGATTTGCTTAATGGAAAACTGTTTATGCATTGTGGCAAATACTATCACGATCTTGAAAAGAAATGTGGCCCTGGGCAAGGAGACATTAGGGAAGGAGCAATTCTTCCTAATACAGCCATCTACAAAAATATTTATTATCCAATTTATTGTATGTATAAAATCAGAGATGAAGACATTTCTGACGGCCTTGTTGTAATTGATAGACGAGTTATTAGGGACTTTGATTGTCAGGGCGGGTTTATGGTTCTTATTCCATTTGATTACTTTACAGAAGTGTTGAAAAAAGCTAATTCGAATGGGTATAAGTTAGCTGGTACTGAAGTGTGGTATGGATATACTACTATAAATGACCTAGACAAAGTAATTAATAGTAACAATGCTCTTAGTCTTGGAATAAAACATCCACATTTTCAATACCAAAAAGAATATAGGTTAATTATTTATAAAGACATCTATCAAGACGGCTTTCCAAATAGCTTAAAGGAAGAAAGGCCATATGTTTGTTACTTAAAAGAAACAATAAAAGGGGTAGCCAAGAAAATTCCAATTAATAGTTTAAAAGTAACTGAAAATGGATATGTGCTTAACTTGATAGATGTATTTGGAAATAAAGGTTAATAACATATAGACTAAACGACTTGGTCGCAGAGTTATTCTTTGGTAAGGAACACAAAGCCATTGGTAGAGGTAAGGTAGAGTATAATTGTTGAAAAGATTGTTATAATAAAAGGAGGGGCTAGATACTTGCAAATAATAAAGCTGATTTTAGAAAATCCGTTATCTGTGATTACTGCAATTACAGCAATTGTGTCTGTAGTTATTTCCGTATTTACATTGAAACAGAATTCAAAAATGATAGAAGAATCATTTAGACCGTACTTGACGGCAGAGATAGAGCATATTGGAAATGTATTCTATTTACGGTTTAAAAATTACGGACAAGCATCAGCCATAATTGATTGCATTAAACTTGATGATAATGCGAAGAAGGTTCAAGTCGAGAACTTTAAGGGGGTTTATGATGATTTTTGTGGTAACACAATTCCACCACGCTACTCGTTTATGACTTGTATTCTTCAGGATAATGTAACTGGTGAAGAGAACAAAATTGCAGTAGATATTCAATACCATTCTTCAGTAAAAAAGTATAAAGAACACGTAGATATTAACCTATCTGCATATAAAAGGCTTCTTGAATCAAGAAGAAGCATAGATGATAAAAATGCAAATGTTGTAATTGGAAAAACTTTACAAGACTTAGTCTTTGCGGTAGATAAACAATAAAACATACTTTGTATAATAAATAAGCCAAAAAGTTGTTAGGCTTTAGTTATAACAGTATGCAATTACTCAGCTTTTACACTAATTACTCAAAAGTGCATATAATTCGTATAGAAAATGTGGTTTATACTATGAAGTTAGTGCATGTCACTGTGAACAATTATTCACAGTGACAGTGGCGGAAAGCACGAAAGATGCGGCTGAAAATGCTAAAGAAACGATAGAATCTCATTTCTAATGAATATCATTGGGAAGGTCCTAACTTATTAAGCAATTCACGGTTACATCAACGTTTAATTTACATTAATAATAGTTGCTAAAGTTAGCATAATTCATTACAGAAGGAATGTGCTATGGATCACAATTATGATTCAACAGTATTAAGAATAGATGAGGCATATTATAATTCACTGGATATACAGAGTTTTGCGCTTATGCTCAAAGACCCATCTTACTGTTACAAGTTTTACTGGTTGGAGGCTATTGTTCATCTGATTTCTGAAGGGGTGACGAGCACAACTTTTGACGAGATTATCGATGAGATGATCTGCAATGCTTGGTATTCTGTGCGGGAATTCCATATCCATTTGAGCGGTCTTGGAAGTGACGGTTCTGTGAGAGATGGATTGGAACGGGCAATACTTCGATTATCGGAGTTGAGTGATTTACCAGCAAATGCCTCGAAAGTAGAAATCCTAAACGAAATTCATGCCTATAACAGTGAATTGTTTAAGGCGAAGGAACAGTTGACTCACATGGTGCCTTATCGTGCGCTTGCAGGATTTTTTGCAAATGCCGGTGAAAATGTTGACTGGGGCTCTGTAAAAAGGCTCACAGCTTATATTGAGGCTTTTGACCGTGAACACATTGCGCTACCTTATAAATTCGGTACAAGCAGCAGACTGAAAAAGGAAGTAATGTTTCATCCTTCCTGGAATCAAATGATTCAGGACAACACAGTGACTATACTCGGATGGATACAATATGAGAAAGTGAAATGGCTGCAAAATAATAATCCAGAGGTACCAGGGCTTGTTTGAGAACTTTGCAAAAAAGTTCCACTAAACGCCCTCAGGGCTTCAAAAACGTCATGATCTCATCGAGCGTTTTGCCGCTTTTCAGGTATGCATCCATGATCGCATCTGCCTCGATCCGACGCTTCTG